>Ga0099364_10001220_pt1 | contig 42820 bp, 37 predicted proteins | sample TergutTh196P3_FD_73070 | JGI IMG/M metagenome (GOLD analysis project Ga0099364, IMG submission 73070) | Microcerotermes parvus P3 segment gut microbial communities from Pointe-Noire, Republic of the Congo - Th196 P3 | ecosystem: Host-associated > Arthropoda: Insects > Digestive system > Gut ...
CCATGCCTAGCGCAAGGACTAAGACCAGCACCAAAGCCAGGGATTTTTTAAGGTTTTTCATATAACCCTCCTTCAATTTTAAGCCATTTTTCGGCTTTTAATTAGGGGGCAAACGCCCCAGGCTGCCGGAGGGGATATGAAAATTTTGGGAAACCTCCTGTTTATGCGGGATTCAGCGCACGAAGAAGCGGCGCGTTGCCGCGCCGCTTGCTTGTTTTGCCCCAAGTTTGACCCTGATTTGACCCAGAATGTGGGGGGTAATGAGGGGATCATACAGGTAATTGCTATTCGTAAACGCCCTGTCTAAATATCTTCGATATAAGCTGCGGTTGCTTGCTTCATGAACCTGCCCAGCTTCTTTGCCGCGTCGCGCTGCATCTTGTCAGTCACATGACCGTACGTATCAAGGGTGAAACCGGCCGAATAATGCCCGAGCATATTCGACAAAGTCTTTATATCAACACCGTTTTGAAGCGCCAATGTGGCAAAGGTATGCCGGAGGTCGTGGAAGCGTATTTTTTCCAGCCCCGCTTTTTTCAGCAGTTTTTTGTGTATGCGGCCGATTGAATCGGGATAATACATGGTGCCCGTTGCGGGCGATGGGAACATAAAGGGGCTGTCAGGATGCTTTGCGTGCTCAACGGCGAGCAGTTGAGCCGCCTGTTTGGGTATTGCAACAGTGCGCGTAGAGTTTTTTGTTTTTGGAGCACTGATCAAAAGCTCGCCGTTTCTGCCTGAAACCTGCTTTGTCACCGATATAGTGAGGCTGTCCATGTCCAGATCGCTCCACAGCAGGGCGCACAGCTCCCCCCTGCGAAGCCCGGAACTCAGTTCCAGAAAAAACATAGGCAGCAAGCCGCAGTCATCGGCGGCCTTCAGGTACAGCCCTATTTTCTCGGGCGGCATGACTTTCATTTCGGTCTTTTCCCTCTGTGGCGCTTTACAGCCCTCGGCGGGGTTATACGGGAGCCGGCGCTCCTTAACAGCTTGCTCCAGACTTTGGCGCAAAAGTATATGGATGCTGCGAATAGTGTGATTGCTGAGGGTGTATTTAGCTGCGTTCCCACGCCCGCGTATAAGGCCCGACTCCTTGATATCGTTGTACATCCTTTGCATATCCAGCGAAGTGAGCCTTGTTAAAGTAATTTCGCCAATGTTTGGAAAAATGTGGTTTTTCATTAAGCTTTGATAGGAAGCCTCCGTTGCCGGGCGAATTGCGGGTTTTGAATATGTCTCGTACCATATTGTCATCCATTCGGCCACGGTCAGTTTGTCCGGGTACTTATTATACTCCATGTTCACATTGCTGATGGCCGCTTTCAGCTTTTCCTCCGCTTCCTCCCGGGTTTTGCCCATGACGCTTTTGCTGAGGGGTTTGCCGTTGCCGTCATCGAGTCCGGCGGTGTATCGCCCCTCCCAGCGCCCGTCTTTTCTGTGTCTGATACTGCCTTCGCCATTTTCACGTCTTTTTGCCATATTTTATGACACCTTCCTTTCAGATGTAGAACATATCACAACGGTGAAAAGGCGGGCATTCGTAACTGTATGTTTTTTTCGCATACCACAATGCGTGTCACGTGTCGGAAAAGTCGGACTTAACCCGGGAATGCGCGCCGCCCCCACCCGGGATGCAGCCGGGCGGGGGCGGTTATTGCGGAGGTTTGGCGTATGTATGCGTGTGATGGGTTTAATTATCCGACGGGTGGCCATCAGGCCAAATGCTCCCAAAAGCAATCAAAATCCCGGCACGGCCCTCTCGTAGAAGAACACAGCCACGGCAGGGTCTTGCGCCACCGCGCCGGGCAGAATGCCAAGCAGGAGTATCTGAGTGTGAGGGTTTGCCGTATCAATTGCCGCTATGTTGTACTGGAGGAATTGCTGCTCATAGGGGTGGACTTGGCCGGACAGGTTGTCAGGCGCCATTGTAACTCTGTAAAACTGTGTTGCCGGCCCGATTTGAACCGGGCCTCTGTTTGCCGGGCCGCTGCCCCCCATGTTTCGCGGTGAGGCCGCGTTCATTCCGTTGTATATGATTATGCCTCTGTCCGCATATGTTACCAGAGAGTTTTCAATGCCGTCAGCGTCAAAGCCAAAGTTTCCGGGGGCGGGGGCGACGGTTGCAAGCCCGTTGACATTTATTGAGCAGTCATACAGCCCCACCCCGGCCGCGTCTAGCCGGAAGCCGTCGCTTATTTCAATAATTTGCCGGGTCCTGATTATAGTATTGTGCGAATCCGGAGTCCAGACGTCGAAGCCATATACGGGCGTCCCGTCGATTGCCTCGTGGAAAGTCGAGTCGGCGTTTGTGAGAAACACGTACCCCCGCGTCGGCCTCGGCCTGGCGGCGCCCGTGTTCTGCCCCCCCGGGCCGGAAGCGCCGCCGCCATTTATGTCCTGGCCATTTTCGCCCAAATTGTCGCTGCCGGGCTGTATGGTTGTGTCTCCGGCCTGCACAGCGCCGGAATTATCGCCTACTATCACCTGCGCGCCGCTCACGGTAATCTCGTTTCGTTCCCCCGATACATACTCAACAGTCCCGGTGATACTGCCGCTGCCGCTTATGACACTGTCGCTGCCGTATACCACGGCGCTTGCGATGATCCCAGCAACGTCTACTTTATTATGGCCGCCGCTGATCTCAAGCAGGCTGACCGCCGCACTCTCTTCTATGGTAAGCGCGCTGCCGCCGGCGGCCATCGTCACATTGTCAATTTCGCTGCCTTCTCGGATTATAATAGTTTCCATGCCGCCGATTATTAAAACCCTGCCGGCTTTTACGCTGTCGAGGATGAGTTCGCCGCCGCCTATCCCGGGCGCGGCGACCAGCGTACCCGCGATTACCGTATTATTGAGGGTTACCCCTGCGGAATTGACGACCGTGCAGCCCGGGCCAAAGTTTTCCTCATATGTACCGGGCCGGCTGATCAGGCCCGTAAGCATATTGTCTGTCATGCGGGCAAGCTCCGCCATTGTGATGCTGTCTTTCGGCCTGAAGGAGCCGTCCTCGTAACCGTGGTTGAAACCGTGCGTTTTCATGCCGCCGACCAGCGGGCGCGCCCACACCCCTATCTCCGCGCTGTCATTATATTCACGGTATGCGCTGACGTCGGGCGCAACGCCGAACACCCGCCCGAATATCACTACGGCCTCTTCGCGGGTGATTGCGTTGTCCGCCCTTACGGTACCGTCCTCATATCCGTCTATAATGCCCGCCGCCGCCATGTTAAGGATAGTCCGATAATGTGGGTGCGATTCCGCAAGGTCCGCAAAGGATTTCCCGGAAACATCGGGATAGCGCATGATGTTATCCATCATCTTATACATGTCGCCCCTCGTCGCATTTTCGTCAGGGGAGTACTGCGCCCCGGCAAGCCCGTCAAACAGCCCCATAGCGTCGCAGGCGTCAATGCTGCTTTCAGCCCAGTGCCCCTCTTTTCCGTTAAACACTGCCGCCAAAACCAAAGCCGGAAGCAATGACAGCGCCATCACTGCGGCAAGCAGCAATAGTATCATTCTTTTCATGTGACCACTCCTTCCAAAGTGTATCAATTTACGATTATTATAGCAGCAAGGTATGCCTATTTCAACTATTTCAAGGGTTTATCACCTGAAATCGGGAGCAGTCGCTGCAGCTCACGGTTAGCCGAAATTCACCCGAAAAAAGGGCGTGTTATGCGCCTTTAGTTCGGTCAGTTCGGATTTTTCACTTGATTCGCTATAATTTTGTTCCAAATCGCAGAATATTCGCTGTAATTTTGCAATAATTTTCAAAATATTCGCTGTAATTTTTGTATTTTAGAGTTGATTGCCGATTACAAGGAGGACATACGCAAATATGCCGCGGGAATGGATCAAACGCGGATACTGAATGTTTTTAACCATATACCGCCACAGCTTGCAAAAGAAAACAAAAAATTTCAGATATCAAAGGTTGCCTCCGGCGCGCGTTTCAAGGATTACCGCGGCTGCATCGAATGGCTCAATGACGCAGGCATGATAAACATATGCTATTGCCTGAACTTTCCGGAGCTGCCCCTTAGGGGGAATTACGATGAATCAAAGTATAAGATATATTTTGCCGACAGCGGGCTGCTAATCGCCATGCTTGATGAGGAGGCGCAGGAGGATTTGAGCCGGGTCCGCTTTGCTGTGCCCTTTTTTCGTTGGATAAAATTTGTCAACACAGGCAAGAATGTATTGTATGTAAATTTACGATAAGCTGTAATGAATAATAGAAGATAATACCGAAAGCGCTAAGCAAATCAATATGGGGGCGGTGGTTTTTCGCAAACACAAAATATGGTATGTTTACATTGCGTGTTTTTTTTGATAGAATACTAAGACAGCTTGTATTTATTCACAAACGATGTAATAGCAAAGCATAACAACTTTATGTCAACCAATTGGAGGGGTTGATTATATGGAAAAAGAAAGTGAAAGCAGAGATGAAATATTCCCAAATGCGGTTAGAACCGGAATTATTACCGAGGATGGCAATACCTTTTTCGTCTTGGAATTTGGGAAAACATCGACTGAGGACAATGGTGGAAAGAGCGGAGTTGAGCCATTGGCAAAGGTTGTTGTTAGTCCTGATGATTTGAAAGTGCTGTTTGAGCGAATACTTGTAATAGGTTTAAACTATAGGCGCGATTTCTGGAGTGGCTTTCTTTCATCAGATGCAGGGGCAGAGGGCGGTGACTAAAATGGACATGCAAAATGTAGCAGTATCAAAAAGCCCCGTGTATGGAGTCAAACTAATTGACTGGTGGATGAACTGGGAAAAGTCTCATCGTGATATTGATCCTAATCAATGGTTAAGCCTTCAAACCACAACATCTGAGGAATTAAAGAATTTTGTGCGACGAGTACTGGCATCGCCGCACACCGAACCCGGGAATGTATTTTTGGAGTGGTCAAATGAGTTGATACATGATGAGGTCGTCAATAAAGTGCGAGTAACGCTGGATAGGCTTTATCTGGATATCCTACTAAAAGAACACGGCGCAACCATGATCGGCAATACCGATGAGTTATCCGCTGAAGAGCTATTTTTCACCAGATTTGTTGTTGAGGCTTTTCAGGACTTGATTGAGGTATATGCCGTTAATGAGCTTGGTTATACTGACATATGGTTAGTGTTCCCGGAATTTGATGGAGATAACGCACTAGGGCGAATCGGAAAGTGTCAAGAGTTTATCAGGGAACATCACTTGCCTAACATCAGTTATTTGACTCTGTCCCCTGAGAGTTTTACCGGAGGCGTAGATAACCCAATGCTACACATCACATTCAGGAGGGATTGTGGTGAAAGCTGAAGCACATAAAGCAAGATACATGAAGCATAAAGATTTTTTACAAAACGGCATTACGGACAAGTACAACGATAACTATTCAGGTTGGTATATTACGGGTATGTATTTTGCTATCTATCATCTCACATGCCATTACTGCGCCAGGCACGAAAAACCCATCCCTCCGCCAGCAAAATTAGACATAGAATATGACAATAGTAATTTAAGTACTCTTGCTATAGACTTAGTATTTATTAGTAACTGCAAGCAAAAAAATCTCTATGATTGCTTGTTAATTACAGCTAAAGAGGTAAGTTTAGCTGACACTATATTTCCAAAATTTGAACAGAAACTATTAGCCGGTTGATTTAAATCAGACTACAGAATAAGCGGGCTGCCGTGATGGTAGCCCGCTTATTCTGTAGTGTCGCGTTTGCGGCGTTTTTCCTGTACGGGCAGCAATGAAACAACGCGTCAAGGGTTCTGGGTATGAACCTTCCTCCCAAGTTTGCGGATATGCTTGCAACCTAAGAAATTGAATCGTAACAGTTCACGGAGGTACATAAATCGTGAATAATGAACTGACATCCACAGGCACACTAGTACTGCGATTCCAAAATACCAATGCAATCCTTGCGCCGTCTTTTCCCGCCTGTCTTCGTTGAAAGCCCTTGAAAGACGGATGTATTCCGGCGGTCTTTCGCCTCGCCAGACGAAAATATCCGCCGCAATTATCGCATCGTTATTTTGGAATCGCAGTACTAGCGATAAAAATCCTGCGCGATATTCTTGCAAATCTTTACGGCCGCGAGTATAACTTATAGGAGAAGCAACGATGCACTTGTTTAATGATATGCGGCTAAAAACGTCATATATTGTCTTTACATCCATTGTGTGCATTGTTTTGTTAACTGGGATAGTTATCGGCATCCAGATTTTCATTTACATTTCGATGGCTTATCTACTGCTTAATGCCGTCTATCTGTCTATTAAAATCATTTGTATTATTAGGCATAATAATAAATAAGCGGGCTGGCATACTATGAGAAAATTCCTTCACGAGTTCAAGACATTCGCTATAAAGGGCAATATGCTCGACATGGCCGTAGGCATCATCGTCGGTGGCGCTTTTACGGCTCTTGTGTCCTCAATTGTCTCCAATCTCGCCACTCCGATGATCGGAATCCTTGTAGGCGTAGACTTCAAGGATCTGCTGATCACTTTGCCCCGGCCATATGGCAACGCAGAGCCGAGTGTCCTCGCGGTCGGCCCTTTCCTGAATAGCCTCATAAGCTTCTTTGTCGTCGCATTTGTTGTTTTCCTTTTCGTTAAGGCCCTCAACAAATTCCGCAAGAAACATGAGGACGACCCTCCCCCGCCTCCGCCTCCATCGCCGGAAGTGCAACTGCTTACGGAGATACGGGATTTGCTGCAATTTCATGAAGACGGAACACATGATGCTGACAAGTAGTGCCCGACGGACAGGTGGGACACTTAAAGACCATTGCCACATACAATAGGAGAAGTAATTGCATTTAGTTGCGCAAGTCGTTTTGCACGGTGCGGAGGAACTTGGTTTAGATCTGCCGCCCGGCGCCGTCGCGGCATTCGGGACGTATTATGACTTTCTCGAAAAACACGGCCGTAGCATGAATTTGACCGCTATAACAGGCGCGCATGACGTTGCGCGTCTCCATTTCCTTGACTCTCTCTCCCTGCTTTCGGCAGCGGATTTCAAAAGCGCTCGAATTATCGACGTCGGCAGCGGAGCAGGATTTCCGGGCATTCCAATAAAACTCGCCGAGCCTTCCGTTGAACTGACCCTGCTGGATGCGACAGGCAAACGCGTTGCATTTCTATTAGAGCTTTGCGCCGTGTTGGGTATTAACGCGGCTTGTGTTCACGCTCGCGCGGAGGAGGCTTCACGCAGAACGGATATGCGTGAGCAGTTCGATATTGCCCTGTCCCGCGCTGTTGCGCGTCTTAACACCCTTTGCGAGCTGTGTCTACCGTTTGTACGAGTTGGCGGCAAGTTTTTAGCGATGAAAAGTGTCGATTCCGCAGAAGAATTGTTTGAGGCGCGAAACGCCATGAGCATTCTCGGCGCTGAGCATGAAAATAACTTTGACTATTCAATCCCCGGCACAGATATTGTCCACAGGGCAGTGATTATACGCAAATCGTTTCCGGCGCCGATAGAATACCCGAGAAGATTCGCAAAGATACAAAAGTTCCCTTTGTAAACATGTATGTTTCACGTGAAACACTCCAACGCTTCGTCCTCAAAGCTTTCATATTGCCGGTCTTTTTGAAGAAACAAGACACTCGTAAGGAGCGACGGTAAAATGCTTTCACTAACAAAAGCCCTTTCTGCGGAGCCGGAAATCAGGCGGCTTATCGCCGGCATCGAAGCCGGTTCCTGCCCCGCAGTCATATCCGGGCTTTCAGAAATACACCGCGCGCATATGGCCGCAGCAATTCGGGCGGAGACTATGCGACCCGTTGCTGTGATATGCGCTGATGATGACGAGGCTGCGCGTCTCGCTCGTGATATCTCCTCGCTGACTATGGAGCAGTCGTTTACTCTCAGCGCCCGGGAATTCACTTTCCACAGCGCTGAGGTTGTGTCGCGCCAGCTTGAACAGAGCCGTATCGCGGCGCTTACCGCTTTTTTGGAAAACACAGCGCCGACTGCCGTCTTGTCTATCAGTGGCGCGCTCCAAAGAACGATGCCGCCGTCACAGCTCAAGGGCGCGTCATTGACGCTGAGAGTCGGCGCCTCCTACGATTTGCGCGAGATTTCTGATAAACTCATTCTTTGCGGGTACAGCCGAAGCGAGCAGGTAGAGGGTCCCGGGCAGTTTGCTCTCAGAGGCGGGATTTTGGACTTTTTCTCACCTGCCCATGATGAACCGATACGGTGCGAGTTCTTTGGCGACGATATAGACTCAATGGGTTATTTCGACGTCTCCTCACAGCGCCGGACAGTTGTGCTTGGCACTTCACAGATCGTACCTGTCGCCGAAACTCTGCCGCTTCTGTACAGTGGGCAAAGTGGCACGGGTGCAGCCGGTCTGGCCAATGAGCTTGCAGAGCTTTGCACGCGTCTGGAAAACCACCGTACTTCAAATCCTTCTCTGATAATGAACCTTACCGCGGACATAGAGAGGCTCAGGAGTGGGCGGAGCTTCCCCGCTGCAGACAGGTATATGGAGCTTATCTGCCCTATGGCTACGGCCTTTGATTATTTTTGTGACGATACCGTCGTCATAATATCTGAACCTTTGCGCGTGAAAGAACGGGCTGAGGGTTTTCTAAAATTTCTCGGAGAAGATTGTGTTTCACTGCTTGAGTCCGGTATTTTGGAAAGCGGGCTTGTCCGCTTCTCGGAGGATTGGTTCGGGTTTTTGTCTCGCATTGAAAATTTCCCCGTTATAATGGCCGATAGCTTTGCCGGCAGCTCGTATCCTCTGCGTCCGAGGACAACTCTGAATCTTAGCGCAAAGCGCCTTCCTTCTTACGGCGGCAGCCTAGAGACTGCTGCTTCTGACATTGCTCATTACAAAGAGACGGGCTACAAAACCGTCATCTTGTGTCAAGACAAGCGGCGGGCGGAGCGTCTTAACGAATATCTCGAAGGACGCGGCATAATACCCGCACTTGATTATTCTTTGCAATCGCTACCAATTTTTGGTCAGTGCGCCATCGCTGAAGGCGACATATCCGCCGGCATGGAGTATCCCGGAATAAAGCTTGCCGTGATAACCGAAGGTCAGATTGTCGCTTCCGTATCCCAAATCCCAAGGCGGTCAAAAAAGAAGGACGTCTCAAACCGCGAGCGTCTGCAAAGCTTTGCGGAACTGTCGCCCGGCGACCTGGTTGTGCACGACCAGCACGGGATAGGCCGCTTTGTCGGGTTTTTCAAAATTCCCGTCGATGGTGTTGAAAAAGACTACATTAAAATATCTTACGCCGGCACCGATAGCCTCTATGTCCCCGCGACGCAGCTTGACGCCGTCGCGAAATATATCGGCGGCGGCGATGAATCCGGAGCCGTGAAGTTATCGAAAATGGGCGGCGCTGACTGGAGCAAGGTAAAGACAAGGGCTAAAGCGGCGGCAAAAGAAATGGCGCGTGAGCTAATAAAGCTGTATGCTGAACGCCAGCGCGTCAGCGGATATAAATTCCCGCCGGACACAGTATGGCAGGCTGAATTTGAAGAGAAATTCGGCTATCAGGAGACGGACGACCAACTAAAGTGCACCCGGGAAATTAAAGACGATATGGAAAAGCCGATTCCGATGGACAGACTCCTTTGCGGAGACGTCGGCTACGGCAAGACTGAAGTTGCCTTCCGTGCGGCAATGAAGTGCATTATGGGAGGGTATCAGTCAGCGATCCTTGTGCCAACAACGGTGCTTGCGCAGCAGCACTATGTCACCTCCGCCCGCCGTTTCGCGGGCTATCCGGTCAACATCGAGGTATTGAGCCGTTTTCGTTCGCCTACAGAGATAAAAAAAGCCCTGAAGGGAATGGAAAGCGGTAGTGTTGACCTTGTCATCGGTACTCATAGGTTATTGCAAAAGGATGTGCAGTTCAAAAAACTTGGGCTGCTCGTTGTAGACGAAGAGCAGCGGTTCGGTGTATCGCACAAGGAGCGACTCAAGGAGCTTTCAAAGAAAGTGGACGTCCTCACCCTGTCCGCCACACCGATTCCGCGCACTTTGAACATGGCCTTGAGCGGGATACGGGATATGTCCACAATAGAAGAACCTCCGCAGAGCCGCCGCCCTGTGCAGACCTACGTGCTGGAACATGACTGGGGGGTTCTTTGCGACGCGATACGTCGTGAAGTTTCCCGCGGTGGGCAGGTCTATTACCTGCATAACCGCATCGAAAATATAGAACGGGTCACGGCGCGGCTTTCCGAAATGCTTGTGAATATACGCCTTTCCGTCGCCCACGGAAAGATGGACGAGGATAGCCTCAGCGATGTTATGGAACGCATGACGGCCGGAGAAATACAGGTACTCGTCTGCACGACGATTATCGAATCCGGTATTGATATCCCAAATGTCAACACTCTCATAGTTGAGGACGCGGACAAGCTCGGGCTTGCCCAGCTCCACCAGATACGCGGCCGCGTCGGGCGTTCTCCGCGTCGCGCTTACGCTTATCTCACCTTCAGGCGCGGGAAGTCTCTTTCGGAAATCGCGGAAAAGCGGCTTTGCGCAATACGGGAATTTGCGGAATTTAACTCCGGGTTTAAGATAGCTATGCGCGACTTGGAAATAAGGGGTGCCGGCAGTCTTCTCGGTGCGGAGCAGTCCGGTCATATGATCAGCGTTGGTTACGACATGTATCTAAAACTTCTTGAGGAAGCGGTATTAGAAGAAAAAGGCGAAATATCGCAGAAAAAGGCGGATTGCCCCGCAGATTTAAGCGTTTCCGCCGGAATTCCGGATAAATACGTACCTTCCGACAAGCAGCGTATGGATCTGTACAGGCGTATTGCGCTGATTCGCTCAGAGGAAGACTGCGACGACATGATCGCAGAGCTTATCGACCGCTACGGAGAACCCCCGGCTGAAGTGGTCGCGCTGATCTCAATAGCTATGCTGCGTGCCGAGGCTTCAATGGCCGGAATCACAGAAATCTCACAAAAGGAAGGCTGGCTGAGGCTGAAGCTTTTGGCTTTCAGCATGGAGCGCATATCAAGGCTCTACGCGCAGTCCGAATACAACGGGCGTATTAAAGTCATCGCCGGGTCTGACCCCGTCATCGCACTTAAACTGAAAAGCCCCGCCGTGGTTGACGAGGCCGTTGGGTTTGTCAGGGCGTATGCACGCCTATCTGATGCGCGTAATAACTCTCTTAACGAAATCAATAATACTAAAATTGACTAAATCTGTTCCGCAATTGCTGCAGTTCCCACAATACTTGGGCGGTTTTTCCCCGAAATATTTCAGGATATGTCCCCGCAGGCAATCCGTTGTGCTGCAGTAGTATCTCATTTCCTGCAGACGGCTGCGGTCACGCGCCATGCATTTCTCCTTTGTTTCCATGTCGATCTCTTCTGCTCTATCAGCGTTTTTTATTAGCCACAAATTGGTTTGTACATCTCTGTCGTCGTAAAGCAATACACAGTCTGCGGATCTGCCATCCCGACCGGCACGGCCCGCCTCCTGATAATAATTTTCCAAATTCATCGGCATATTGTAATGGATGACAAAAGAAACGTTTGGCTTATTTATACCCATTCCGAAAGCGTTAGTCGCCACCATTAAGCGTGTGCTGTCATGGAGAAAATCATCCTGGTTTCCGCGCCGCAGATCGTCGTGAAGCCCTGCGTGGTAGCGCGATGCGTTGAATCCGCTGTGGTTCAGCCTCATGCAAACGTCTTCGACGGCATTGCGGGTGGAGCAGTAGATTATTCCACACAATTCCCTTTTTCCGTCTAAATAATCCTTCAGCACGGAGAACTTGTATTTCGGACGCTGCACTTCAAAACGGAGGTTCTGCCTGTCGAATCCTGTTGTCAAGGTTGTTGGCTTTATCAGTCCAAGTAGGCGAATAATATCCTCACGCACCGCCGTTGTCGCAGTTGCCGTAAATGCCGCCACTACAGGGCGTTTATTTAATTTCGCGATGAAATCAGGTATTCTTGAATAGCTCGGTCGGAAATCATGCCCCCATTGTGATATGCAGTGAGCCTCATCGACAGCCAGCATAGACAATTCGCCCGATTGTGCAAGATGCAGAAATCCCTGTGAAAGGAGTCGCTCCGGAGCTACGTATATCAGCTTGTACTCTCCATTCCCGGCGTTTTGCATCACCTTTTGCATCTGCCGGTCTGTCAGTGAAGAATTGATGAACGCAGCCGCAACCCCCGACCGTGTGAGCGCGTTCACCTGATCCTTCATAAGGGAGATCAGCGGCGAAACTATGATCGCCACACCGCTCATCATCAGCGCAGGTACTTGAAAGCATAAAGATTTTCCCGCTCCGGTAGGCATAACGCCCAGAACGTCTTCACCTGAGAGTATAGCGTTTATCATAGTTTCCTGCCCGCTGCGGAAAGTGTCGTAACCAAAGTACTGCTTTAGGTATTCATGCGCCGACACCGGCTTTCCCCCTCTCAAATAACACGGCGACTGTATAGGGCGTGTTTTATGATTCATCACATTTGATAATAGTCACTTGGTTCTAGTGGTCTGTCAATAAATAACTTGACATCGGCAAACCGGGACTCAGAATGGTTACAACAAATGAATAATCAGTAAATAATATCATCTTTTGATTGCAAGCGCAGTTCTGCAGAGGTATAGTGTATGGCGTAAACCATTTTACTAGGAGGATAAGATGAAAAAGCTGCTCGCCATAACGCTCTGCGCCGCATTACTCATATCTGCACTCACAGGCTGCGTCAACCTTGCCGTGGACTCTCCGTCTCCGGATATTCAAGATTCAACAGCAGAAGAAAATCCGCCCCCCGCAGCGGACGACGCGGAATCTGGCGAAAACGGCGCCGGCTCCGGCAATGATGACGGCAATGGCTTCGACTTTGAAGCGGCGTATCAGTCATTTGCACCGGATACCATTATGCTGAGAGCGGATGATTTTGATGTGACTTGGGGGGAATTATTCTTTAACTTGCATAGCAACGTCAATTTCATTGAATCAGCATTTGGAGAAATCACCGACTGGTCGGAAATACTGTATGACGATATTACATTCGCCGACTCGGCGCTGCTCAGCTCAGTAGAAAACGCCCTTATGTACAAGGCGATCGAATACGGCGCCAGGTTGTCCGGCGTCTTTCTTGACGAGGAGGATCTGGACATTATTCAGGAGAGCTTTGAGCAAACGATTGAGATGTTCGGCGGTGAGGATGAGCTTCTCAAACTCCTCGAGTCGGAAGGTTTATACAGCTTGGATTTATTTATATACCTGTATAAGACAAACTCACTTGCCGACAAGCTTTTCTCAGAAATATACGGTGAATTTGGCCTACTGCTCTCGGATGAAGACGCCGCAGAAATGACAGATGAAGACGGATACCTTACGGCAAAGCATATCCTTATCCAGAACTCGGAAGAAGGCACGGACGACGCACTTTCAAAAGCCGATGAAATACTGGCTCAGCTAGACGCCTACAATGGTGATGATTTCAACACGTTTTTTGACGAGCTGATGTTCACGCACAGCGAGGATCCTGGTCTTGAATTATTTCAAGACGGATACCTTTTCCGTTACGGCGATATGATTTCGTCATTTTATGAGGCGACCATAGCCCTTGAACCGGGCGATTACAGCCGAGCTGTTGAAGGTCGGAACGGATACCATATCGTGTATCGGCTTCCGCTAAACTTCGACATAACCCCTATCGCACTTACAGCGCAAAATGAATTCAGAACTCTCCGCCATTTGACGGCTCTTTCCCTGTTTGAGCTGGCTCTTCTTCAGTGGAAGGAAGCTCTTGAACTTGAACACACACCTGAGTTTGAGTCTCTGGATTTCTCCGCCATATTTCCCATTATAGACTAACTGCGCCGTTCATGCCCGCATAAAGCTACTTCCTATGAAACAGGCGCTTGTTCTGGAAAACCGGCTCGCAGGTTATGTTGATCCCCAACTGCCGGAAAACACTGACATCGACCTGTGAGAGAATGACGCTTGAATGAGCTTCTGAGTTCTCAAGTCTTGGCAACTGTTCAAGGACCAGCTCTGCAGTCGGGTTGGTGGCGGCGCAGATCGAAAGCGCGATTAGCACTTCATCTGTGTGCAGCCGTGGGTTTTCATTCCCTAGATAGCCAACCTTCAGCTTCTGGATCGGCTCAATTACAACCGGCGAGATAAGCGGCACCTTATCGTCAATACCCGCGAGGCGCTTTAAGGCATTAAGCAGCGCAGCGGAAGACGCGCCAAGCAGCGGCGAGGTTTTACCCGTTATCATAGTACCATCCGTCAGCTCTATTGCGACGCACGGCCCTTCAGACGTCTCGGCCTTTTTCAGCGCGGGCGTCACGGGCGGTCTGTCCGCCGGGCTGAGTCCAATGTTGCTTAGCAGCAGTTCAAGCTTTGACGCTGCGGATTTGCTTATGTTGCCTTTGGCAAATTCGCTTTGCGTGTAGAAGAATCTGCGGATAATCTCCTGTTTCGACGCCTCATAGCACACCTTGTCGTCGGAGATGCAGCTTCCGACCATATTAACACCCATATCGGTTGGCGATTTGTACGGACTCTCACCCCAGATGCGCTTAAACATCGCGTTTAGCAACGGAAAAACTTCGATATCGCGGTTGTAGTTTACGGCGGAAACACCATATGCCTCAAGGTGGAACGGGTCTATCATGTTTACGTCGCTCAGATCCGCTGTTGCGGCCTCGTAGGCAAGGTTTATCATGTGCTTAAGCGGGAGGTTCCATATAGGAAAGGTTTCAAACTTCGCGTATCCCGCCTTGACGCCGCGCTTGTTTTCGTGGTAGAGCTGCGAAAGGCAGGCCGCCATTTTCCCGCTGCCCGGGCCGGGCGCGGCTACAACGACGAGGGGCCGCTTTGTCTCGATGTAATCATTATTTCCGTAGCCCTTTTCGCTAAGGATAAGCTGAATATTTGATGGGTAGTCGGAATCCGGTATATAGTGCATTACATAAACTGTGACCCCGCGCCCTTCGAGATAGGCTTTGAATCTGTCTGCGGTAGGCTGTCCGTGGTACTGGCTTATTACGACGCTGCCGACATAAAGACCGCTTTTTCGAAACTCATCAATTAGGCGCAAGACGTCGTCATCGTAGGATATGCCTGAGTCTCCTATCGCTTTGCTTGTGTCAATATTCGAGGCGTTGATAGCTATTACGATCTCCGACTTGTCCGAAAGCGTTTTCAGCAGCCGAACCTTACTGTCATGCGCAAAGCCCGGCAGGACGCGCGAGGCATGATAATCGTCAAACAGCTTTCCTCCAAATTCAAGATAGAGCTTATTCTCAAACATACCTATACGCTCAAGAATCTTCTCGGACTGCGACTTAAGATAGAGATCATTGTCAAACCCGACACAATACACGATGCCTCGCCCCCTTATTTAAAAACATTCTAATAGACGGCAATACCATTGTCAAGCCGTACAGTGAAAGCATTTTCCGGAAGGAGCATTGATTGAGAACCGAAGTGGCACTCATAATAGCTGCGGCTTTTATTCTGGACTGTATTATCGGCGACCCGCAGTTTAGATTTCATCCGGCGAGGATTATCGGCGGCGGTATTGCATTTGGCGTCGGAACTTATATGAAGGTTAACATAAAAAGCCCCGCTGCACAGTTTGTCATGGGCGCGGTTTTGGCTGTAATAATAATCGGGCTTTCATACGCCGCTGTATATTTCATTGTTTTGGGTTTTTTTTGCTTGAATCACTGGGCAGGGCTGACAGCGGAATTAGTCATATGCTACTTTCTGATAGCCCCTAAATCACTTAAAGACGAGAGCATGAAGGTCTACCGCTCACTGCGCGAAAACGACCTGGAAAACGCCAGGACGAACCTGAGCTATATCGTCGGTAGGGATACGGATAGCCTGAGCGCGCCGGACATTGTAAAGGCCGCTGTTGAAACAGTGTCCGAAAACCTATCCGACGGCGTTATCGCGCCACTAATATTTTTTCTAATAGGCGGTGCGCCCCTCGCAATGGCATACAAGGCGATCAACACTCTTGATTCCATGATAGGTTATAAAAGCGGCGCCTATGAATACTTTGGAAAATTCGCGGCGCGGCTTGACGATGCGGCAAATCTCATCCCATCCAGGGTCTCAGCCCTGTTGATGTTGTTCGGAAGTATTTTTGTAGACGGCGCGGACACAACGCGGGCGGCCCGGGTTTTCATTAGGGACCGGAATAAGCACCGCAGCCCTAACTCCGGACAAACGCAATCCGTTTGCGCGGGCGCTCTTGGTCTGCGGCTCGGCGGAAAAAGCAGCTATAAGGGGGATATCGTCGAAAAGCCGACCATAGGCGACGAGATAAATGAACCGGCGCCGCAGCATATTATCTGCACAAACCGCCTGATGTACGCGGCAACGATCATCGCGGCGGCCATGTCGGCGATATCCGGCGTAATTTTGTTCATACTGAGAGGTTGGGCCTATGTATGAGTATACCCACGGCGGTAACGCCGCGTTTGAGCACGGCAAAGGGGATGTCATTGATTTATCCGCAAGCATAAACCCCTTAGGTATACCGGAAAGCGTCAAAGCCGCAATATTTCGCGAAATCCCGAACATCATTTTTTACCCGGACAGCTCTTCCGCCGGGCTGCGCGAAAGAATTGCGGCATTCGAAAAAGTTGATCCCGACATGATATTTTGCGGCAACGGCGCCTCAGACATAATCTTCCGGCTGCCTAGGGCTGTACGTGCAGGAAAAATCATGATTTCCGCGCCAACTTTTTCGGATTACGAAAGATCCGCCCGTTCATTCGGCGCGGACGTAGTTTTTTATCCGCTTTCTAAAGAAAATGGGTTTATGTTGGACGGCGGCTTTGTCCAAACCGTCCGGAGGGAAAGGCCGGATCTGGTATATATCTGTAATCCAAACAATCCAACAGGGAAGCTTACGGATTTGGAATTGATTGGGGATCTCGTCCGCTACTGCCGGGAAATTGGCTCGCTTGTCACCATAGACGAGTGTTTCCTGGGTTTTGCCGTTCAGCCGGAACTATACACAGGAAAGGCGCTGCTTAATGAGTATTCAAATCTGGTCATTTTGAAGGCGTTTACAAAACTGTTTGCCCTGCCGGGCATCCGTCTCGGGTATGCTATCAGCGCAGATATAAAGCTGATCGCCGGCCTTTACTTCCACGGCGCAGACTGGCCGGTTTCCAATTTGGCGCACGCTGCCGCTATGGCGGCACTTGACGGCGCGGAAGACATGATAAAAAAAACATCCGCCTATGTGTCCGCCGAAAGAATGAAAATCGAAAATGAACTGACCCGGCTAGGCTTCAAGGTTTTTACCTCAAATGCCAACTATGCGTTCATTCAAAACCCGTATGCTTTCGATTTGTGCCGTGAACTCGACAAAAAGGGGATAAGGATACGCTCATGCAATAATTTTCACGGACTCGACAGTAGTTACTGCCGCATCGCAGTGTCAACCGGGGAAAATAACTTAAAACTGCTTTCATCCGTCGAGGAAGTTGTTTTTTCTCTTTGACACCGCCATAGTTTCCGTGCTAGAATGCTTCATTGCAGTTGATATTGATTATGAATGCATTATACGAAAGGAGCGCCCACAAATGGCTCATTATTATAGCGAACCTTCGCGCACTTTCAGCGAATTTCTGCTTGTACCCGGATTCTCCGGTTCGGACTGCACCCCGGAAAACGTCGATCTGCGAGCACCGCTTGTCAAATTCCATCGCGGCCGGCAGCCGCAGCTTAAGATAAACATCCCTCTGACCTCCGCCATCATGCAGTCGGTTTCTGACGATAAAATGGCCGTCGCGCTTGCCAAAGAGGGCGGCGTTTCGTTTATTTATTGCTCACAGGCCATCGAATATCAGGCGGCTATGGTTGGAAGAGTAAAATCGCACAAGGCCGGGTTCGTAGTCAGCGACTCTAATATCAGACCTGACGCAACGCTGAATGACATTTTGTCCCTAAAGGACAAGACAGGTCACTCTACAGTTGCGGTCACAACTGACGGAACGCACAACGGCAAGCTTGTAGGCTTGGTCACAAGCCGCGACTACCGCATAAGCAGGATGGTCGGCACGGAAAAGGTTCACGATTTTATGACGCATATTGATAAGCTTGTCACGGCCCCGTCCGGCACGACCCTGAGTGAAGCAAACGATACTATCTGGGATCATAAGCTCAACTGTCTGCCGATTATTGACAGTCAGGGCAGGCTTATGCATATGGTTTTCCGCAAGGATTACGACTCACATAAGGAAAACCCGCTCGAACTTCTGGACGAGGATAAAAAATACCTGGTTGGCGCGGGGATTAACACCCGCGACTACAAAGATCGTCTGCCCGCACTCATTGAGGCCGGCGCCGATATATTCTGCATTGATTCATCAGAAGGTTTTTCTGATTGGCAGAAGAATACCCTCGACTGGGTGCGTAAGGAGTATGGCGACCGGGTAAAAATAGGGGCCGGCAACGTCGTTGACGGCGATGGCTTCCGTTTTCTGGCCGATTGCGGGGCGGATTTCATCAAAGTCGGCATAGGCGGAGGCTCGATCTGCATCACCCGTGAACAAAAGGGGATCGGCCGCGGCCAGGCAACGGCAGTCATCGAAGTCAGCAAGGCGCGCAATGAGCATTTTGAGCGCACTGGCATATACATCCCGATTTGCTCGGACGGCGGAATCGTCTATGATTACCACTGCACGCTGGCGCTTGCTATGGGCGCGGATTTCCTGATGCTTGGCCGCTATTTCGCGCGCTTTGACGAGAGTCCGACAAGCCGTGTCAATATCGGCGGCAGCTATATGAAAGAGTACTGGGCGGAAGGCTCGTCGAGGGCGCGCAACTGGCAGCGGTACGACCTTGGAGGCGAGCAAGCGCTGACATTCGAGGAGGGCGTTGATTCCTATGTTCCGTACGCCGGAAGCCTCAAGGATAACGTGAGCGTAACGCTCAGTAAGGTGCGCTCAACGATGTGCAACTGCGGCGCAAGTTCCATACCGGAACTCCAGAAAAAGGCAAAAATCACTTTGGTCTCCTCCACCTCAATCGTCGAAGGCGGCGCCCATGACGTGCTGCTGAAAGAAAACGTAACTCAAAGCTCATACAACTCGCGCTGAGTGGCGTTTTCAAACATGCCCTAATGGTCTGTCAAGAAATAACTTGGTAGAATTGCCGCTCATTATGGTTAAAAGTCATACATATTCATTCCTTTTTCTGCTTACGGGAGACTCGTTTTGGATACCCGCTGACCTATAGCTCGCACAGCGGCTATTATTACCGGGAATGGAGACTAATATGAAAAAGCAGATATTAATTGGCGTTGAATTCTTTGATAAGATTATCGAAGGGGATTATTTTTATATTGATAAAACCTTGTTCATAAAGGAGTTGCTTGAAAGCAAAGGCGAGGTTACGTTGATAACAAGGCCCAGACGGTTTGGTAAAACCTTGAATATGAGTATGCTGAAGTGTTTTTTTGATGTAAGCATGGATAACAGGCATTTGTTTGACGGGCTGAAAATAATGGGGTGCGGCGATATCGTGGAAAAGTACATGAATAATTATCCTGTTGTTTTTATCACACTAAAGGATGTTGAGTTTAGGACATTCAGCGGCTCTATTGATAAGCTGCGGTATCTTGTTTCCGAAACTTATCAGCAAAATCTGTATTTATACGAAAGCGACAAGCTCAGCGAGCGGCAAAAGAGCATGTTTTACACTTATTACATGGGAAAAGCCACTGAATCAGAGATGGAATCCGCTTTGAGGTTTCTGATGGAGTGTTTGCACACCTATTACAAAAAAAAGGTAATCATTTTGTTGGATGAATACGACGCACCAATAAATAATGCGCTCATGGAAGGCCATTACCAAGAAATGATAGGATTTATGAGGGGTTTTCTGGGGAGCGTTTTTAAAAGCAACAATTTCTTGGAGTTCGGCGTACTCACAGGGGTGCTTAGAGTTTCAAAAGAAGGCTTGGTGAGCGGGTTTAACAACCCTAAAGTTTGCGGTATCTTTGAAGATGATTTTTCCGCTTGCTACGGCTTTACTGAAGAGGAAGTCAGGCATGCATGCGAACGCCACGGGTATGGCGACAGGTTCCACGATGTGCGGAAATGGTATGACGGCTACAGGTTCGGCAGTCAGGAAATGTACAACCCCTGGAGCATAACGCAGTTTTTGTGCAGCGGAAAACTCAGGAATTACTGGGTAAACACCGGCAGCATGACAATACTGCAGGACATATTCTTCAAAGGCTCCGCCTCCCTAAAAGATGACCTGGCGGGCTTGCTGACAGATACCCCAATAACTATGGCGTATGACGAGCATATTACTTATCCCATACAGTATGAAAGCGACGACGCTTTCTGGTCACTGATGCTAAGCTCAGGATATATAAAACCCTGCGCCGGCGAGGACTCAGATGAAAGCTTTAGGGCGGAGCTTGTTAACAGGGAAGTAAGGAATACATTTTCCCGCTGCATTGATCTGTGGTTTAAGAGACAGCAGCGCGCGATACACTGTACAATACTGGAGTTTGTAGATTACTTACTAATTGGGGACGCGGAAGGCGTCTGTGATACGCTAAACAATAAGCTGCTCAACAACCCAAGCTGCCATGATTACAAGGAAGAAAACAGCTATCACATGTTTATTTTTGGGATATTGTTGGCTGTTTCCAAAGACTATACAGTCTTATCAAACCAAGAATCAGGAAAAGGCAGGTCGGATTGCGTTATTAAGCCCGGTGATAAAAACAGCAGCGCCGTAATAGTTGAGTTTAAGCATATCCGGGAAGAGTCCCGGGACTTAAAAAAGGAAGCCCAAAAAGGTCTGTCGCAGATAGAAGAAAAAGCATATATCCATAACTTAAAAATGGAAGGCTATGAGAAGATAATAACGTACAGCATTGCTTTTCATAAAAAATCTTGCGAAGTAGCAATGGGCTGACTCTCTCTCAATCCTTCAAAATCAAGATAGTCCTCTACAAACTGCTTGCGCAGTAGGCTTGGCGGGATAAACTCGTTGAATTTACCTCTTACCTGCACCTTTTCCGGCAGAGGGAGATCGTATAGATTCAGCTCGGATCGCAGGATTTGAAGAATAATGCCCTCCAACTCGCCGGCCGTCCGGTCAAAGATGACTTCGAGATAAATGCAGGTAGCCCAAGGGATTCTGCTTTTTATTTTTCTTTGCAGCAGCGCATAATGCAAAGTAACGAGCTGACGAGTACCCACCCAGGGAAAAACGGCAAACTTCCTGGCGGACAGGGGCGTCACAAGGTTTTCCGCAATGCCGCTGTTTCGGGTAATATATCTTATCTCAGAAAGCCTCTCGCCGCACCGCCCGCTCAAATACTTATACCCCTCGTCATCGCGCAGGATGCTGCGGATTTTGCGTACCAGCACCGTATGCAGCTCGGCGTCGAAATCCACGTCCCAGTCAACCAAAGATATACCCGGGACGCTTTTTACGAAAATTACTTTCGATTTTTCATTGACGTCCACCGTTTCCCATGTCAGCCCTGCCAGCGCAAAACGCATTCCCACAGGATAAACTTTATCGACCGTGCCGATCGCGCGGTTTTCATCTTTTACCAGAAAATACTCCGGCGTCAGAAAAACGGTGAGGAACTTATGGCTTGCCGTGACCTTTTCTCCTTCCCTGCCGATTATCAGGCCGCCCCGCTCAGTACGCTCTAACTGGCCGACGCCGATCATATGCCCGAGAAGCTCACGGTAATCCTCCTGAGATATGTGCCTGAAGCAGCCCAAGGTCAGCATTGCCTGAGCAAGCGCCGCAGGGGATAGCTCACCGCAGCTTTTCAAATGGCTCATAGTTTGATGGTAGAGCATGTTATACGGGTGATTATTCGGAGGAATCGGCTCCAGCCATTGATCCTTTGTGTAAAGCTCGATGATGGCTATAATGCGGATGAACTCCCAATTAACAGGACCCAGAGTATCGGCGGAATTGACGATAATATTTTCCACAAAGGTAAAAAGCAGTTGCGGAATCTGGCCGCGCCGCCCGCAGCGTCCGAGCCTCTGGGCAAAACTTGATACGCTCACGGGCGCCCCGATTTGCACAGCCTGGTCAAGTGCGCCGATATCCATGCCCAGTTCCAGCGTTACCGTTGCGCCTGTGACGATTTTCTCGTCTGCGGATTTCATCTCGTCCTCAGTCGTTTCCCGTATAAGCGCCGAGACGTTGCCGTGGTGTACACGGTAGACGTCGGGCGCTTTGTTCCTGAGCGCGATTTCACGCAGATTCGCTATCACAAACTCAGTTTCCTCGCGGCTGTTGGTGAAGATGATGGTCTTTTTGTCAAGAGTCATTTTGAAAAGGTACTCAAAATGCTCCCTGTTGCCCATGTCCCCGCCGCCGGCTGTTTTTATTACATTGCCGCTTCCGTCTCTTTCTATAAGATCACGTTTATCACTGTAATTGACAAAGCGTTCCACATGCAGCAGGACGCGCTTCTTCCCCTCATCCGTTATCGGGGCTGCGCAACTGCGTCCGGTACCGGTATTGAGCCAAGTCTGAGCAAGGGCCACATCGCCAAGCGTTGCCGAAAGCCCTATCCGCCTTGGAGAAACTCCGGTCAGCGTTTGCAGCCGTTCTAGCACGCAAATCAATTGTACACCCCGGGCGTCGCGCATAAAGTGATGCACCTCATCAATAATGATAAAGCGCAAATCGGAAAACATCCGCAGACATGCGCCGCGTTTATTTGTAATAAGGCTCTCAAGCGACTCCGGAGTGATTTGCAAAAGACCTTCAGGGTTTTTCATAAGCTCGTTCTTTTTTGACTGAGGCGCGTCTCCATGCCATTTGCAGACATTAATATGCGAATCGACAAGCAATTGCTCCAGCCGCTTGAACTGATCGTTTATCAGAGCTTTCAGCGGCGAGATATACATAACCCCGACTGACCTTGACGGTCTGTTACTTAATTCTGTAAGTACAGGGAGAAAAGCAGCCTCAGTTTTTCCCGAAGCTGTACCGGAAGAGAGGAGGAGGTTATCATCGCTGTCAAAAATGACCTCGCAAGCGGCCACCTGTATGCCGCGCAGCTCTTCCCATTTGTTTTGATAGATAAAGTCCTGTATAAAAGGGGCAAGTTTGCTGAAAGCGTCCATAGTTATACCTTAATCATTGACGTAAGCTCATATTTATGTCATAATGCCATTGCGTAGCAGTTTTATTAATATCACGGGGTATCTATTCAGAAAGGTCGTGTTTCATTTTGAATTACAAGCGCGTTACAGGAATTATTTCGGCTGTTCTTTCCATTACTGTACTGTGTGCCTTTATCATTGGCGTAGCAGGCATTAGGAACGCGAGCGCCAATGAAACACGGAAACAAATTGACAGCCTTAGAGAGGAAAGACGGGAAATCGCCCAGAGGGCAAATGAGGTTCAAGAAAGGATTAACTCTCTGGAGTTCGAGAGGGAGTCCGCCGTCGCACAAAAGGAAGTTCTCGACGATCAAATTGCGCTGACGATGAGTGAAATTGAGAATATAGTCGCGATCATAGATTACACATATACTCTTATTTATGAAAAAGAACTTGAGCTTATGGACGCTCTTTATAGTGAGGACGCCCAGCTCGAGCTTTATAGAGCACGCGTTCGAAGTATGGAGGAAGACGGCGTAATATCATACCTTGAGATCATTTTCGACTCCACCAGCTTTGCGGATTTGTTGGCGAGAATAGATTTCGTCAGCGACATCATGAGGGCTGATGTGGCTACATACGAAAGCTTTATTTCCGCCCGGGAGGCGACCGAAGCGGCTAAAGAGGCTCTGGAGCTGGCGATGGAGGAGCTTGAGAGTGAAAAGCATCAGCTTGAGGAAAAGTCTTTTGAGCTAGAGATGCAGCTAAACAACGCAAATACAATGATTTATCAGCTTATGACGATAATCGAAACCGAACAAACACTGTACGACGAGGAAATGGAAGCTGCAGACAGAGTCCAGCGCGAAATCAATCTTCGTGAGGCTGAGCTGAGACGGCAGGAAGAGGCAGCAAGAAGGGCTGAGGCAGCAAGAAGGGCGGAAACCGCAAGACAGGCTGCGGCCGCTATCAGGGGAACCGGTACGTTTACATGGCCCCTCCCGGGACATACGAGCGTGTCAAGCCCATATGGAACCAGGCTTCATCCTGTCTTTAAGGTCGACAGGATGCACACCGGCATCGACGTCCTCGCACCGCAAGGGAGTAGCATTGTTGCGTCCGACACCGGCACTGTCATCACATCATCGTATGACTCCGGCTATGGAAACTATGTCGTCATCAGCCACGGAAACGGCAGGACTACTCTATACGGGCACATGAGTACGCGTTTGGTGAGCGCAGGGCAAAACGTAGAGAAGGGCGAAGTAATCGGGCGTGTCGGTTCAACAGGCGTTTCGACAGGCCCGCACCTGCACTTTGAAATATCAGTAGACGGTTCGAGGATAGACCCCCTGCAGCATTTCTCCGGCTGGATACAGGCTTGGGACTGAGTTTATTCAACTGCTAAACCTCAAACTCCTGAAATTCGCTGTGAATATCTTCATCGGTCAGGCCGCCTTTGGCCATTTCGAAGCTGTTGCTCCCCAGAATTTCAGCGGCGCTCTTGTCAGGGTTCTGATGAAGGATGCTGATAAGCTCGATGAAATCCCTGATAATCTCACGGGGGGTTATGTGCGTGGCGGCGCCGACCCTGTTATATTCCACAGTGAGGAAATAAAGTATGTCCTCGTGCTTTAGCGAGGGCATATAGTTATATAGCTGCGCGTGAATATCCCGCAGCTTTTCCACCAGAACGTACATTTCCTCCTGCGTCAGCATTTGCAGCCGTATTATTGGCGCAGTCATGTCCTTAATGCCCTCAGCGGCGAAATGTCCTTCGGCCAGCCGAGACCGCAGAGCCTCATAGCTGAAAATACCTCTGAATTTATCCTCTACGCATTGCGGCGTGCCACCCATAAGAAACCCTATATGCTTTGCTTTACCTTGCAAAGCGTCATTGTACATTGTGAGGATTTTCTCATAGTTATTATTTCTTGATATTGAATTTGGTATCTTGTAGATGTTTACCAACTCGTCAACGAGTACCAACAGCCCTTTATATCCCGCGCCGACAAGGAACGCCGCAAGGATCTTCAGGAAGTCATACCATGTCTCATCGGTCACTATGAAGTTTATGTCAAGATCGGCCTTCGCCTCTTTACGCGTGGGGTACTCCCCCCGGAACCACTTAAGTACGTTGCTTTTCGTCGCGCTGTCGTCCTGACGATACGCCCGCCAGTAAGCAACTATCGCTTTGGCAAACTCGAAACCGTTTATCATTCCCTCCAAGCCGGAGGCAACCGCGAATATCTGCTTTTCTACCTGATTGTCAAAGGCATCCCCATCCAGGTCGGTCTGCGCCCTGACCGTGGATTGAATGCCGGAAATCCATTTTTCCAGAATCAGCGGCAATGCTCCGCCGTCAAGCTTGGATTTAGTGGAAAGGTTTTGTAAAAGCTCTTTATATGTGGCAAGCCCCTGGCCTTTTGTTCCTGCGAAGCGGCGCTCAGGCGAGAGGTCCGCGTCGGCGACGGCGAAACCTTTGGCAGTTGCGTAATTGCGGATTGTTTGCAAAAGGAAGCTTTTCCCGCTTCCGTATTTGCCCACAACAAAACGAAACGACGCGCCGCCGTCCGATATCAAATCAATATCATGCAGTATGGCCTCTATTTCCCCTGCACGCCCCACAGCAATATATTCCAAGCCCACACGCGGGACAACGCCTCCCTTGAGAGCGTTTATCAGGATGCCCGCAATCCTCGGAGGAACCTTGACTGCGCGGCTTTCAGCATCAACCGCTGATCGCTGAACGCTAACCGCAGAATCAAAACCCTGTTTTTTATCGCTGCTGCCGGTTCCTAAGCTACTAGCCATACCCTTTCACCATTTTCTCTACTTTGTCCCTATACTCGTCGTAAATACTAACGCTGCCGTCAATTTCGACAATGCAATCGCCAATGTGGTCGGCCGCTTTTTCGTTGACGCCGCCAATCAGCACTTCCAGCATGACGCCGTTTTCATCCGCAAAGCTTTTTATTTCCATGCCGCTATCCATACCGCCCCTTAACAATATCGACAATGCTTCTCTCTCGGTTGCGCTCAAATCATCTTCCAGGGCTATCCATTCGTCCGGCGGTGGGAGGGGAGAGGAAAGATGAGAGTTATGGGGGGTGGGGTGGAGTTGAGAATCGGGAGTTGAAGGTTGAGCGCCGGAAGGAGGGCCGGCCTGATCCGGGATGATTAGTTTATCCTGCGTTCCTTGCGCTTCCTTGCGGATACGTTCCAAGCTGCTATGATCGACGATAACGACTGTGCGGGTTGTGCTTTCGTGGAAGCCCGCTACAGCGCCCTCAATGGCCTTATCAAAATCGCCAATGCGGATTCCCATTCTGCTGAGTTCATTGACAAACGCTCCCGGTTTGGCCGTTAGCTTGTATTTAAAGCTGACAGCCCGCCGTAGGTCGGATTCCATCTTTTTGATAAGATAGCTTATTAGCTGGTTCCGCCATGTTTCAGTATTAAGAGTGCTGGCTCTCCAGTGATTTTTTTTGCATACATATATCTCTCCGCCCGGCATTTTCACAGTACGGTCAGGCTGCTTGAGCCAGTCATGGAATAATGCGTCCTTAAACGGTTTCCAAGCGTGATACCATGTGGATTTTGCATTGATTCTGAAACAGAAAAGATCCTCAAGCCGAGCATTCCGCCTCGCGCAAAACTCCTCCATGCCGCTGAGTACGCTGTCAAAACATTCCCTATGCAAGGTTTCGTTTTCAGCAGTGTAAAACTTCGATTTCGTGACGTCATAGGCCGACAATCTGTTCCATAGGGCAAGCCTGTCCGGAACCCCCGGGAGAAACAGGAACATTTCCGGGTAATAGCAGTATAAATTATGCTCACGCACAAAATCCTCGAAGCTGCGCGGCAGCTTATAGTATATATGGTAATCCTTAAGCCATCGCGGCAGACAGCCGTCAAATAAGGGGTCATGTTTTCGGTATGAGTTCCAGAACCTCATCAGCTTATTCAGCCCGTCGGCCGGGTCATTTACGCCAATACCGCCCAGCAGTTCAAAAAAATAAAGAAAGACGTAGGATGTAGACGTCGGCAGTATTTCTCCGCGCCGTGTTTTCCCGCGCCATGTGAAATATGTGCGCAGCTGCTCAAACCCCATTTGCTGATAACAGGGGTAATACATGGAAAACTGTACATCACCGTGAAAATCATCAGAAAAATCTTCCATGAATTTTGCCTGCTCGTAAAATAGCGCGTCATTTTTCCAGTCAGGCGGATAAACCTGAGAGAACCTGCGCATTAGATTAAATTTTTCCCTCACGGGATTAATCGCCCTCCGGCCGATCGGCTGTGCAGAAACCGCAGGAGCAGAGCCGGATCGCCACGATCCGCCGATAGCGGTGCTGCCGCGGAGTTCATACTCTACTTCGTGAAATTCCGCGGCGGAAAACGTTATCTTCACATCCGGACCGGTCATTTCGGGTGATATTGTCTCTTTTCGATCCCCTCGTCCGGGTATGGGGGCTGATACATGGGTTCTTCTCTCCATATCGCCCACTGCCTACTCGGAAGCATAGCGTTCGAGGAAACGTTTCATCCTTTCGCTTGAGGGGTTGTCCATAACGTCTCCGGGCGCTCCGTACTCGACCACGACGCCGTCATCCACGAAAAGTATCGTATCGGCAACCTCCCGCGCGAACTGCATTTCGTGGGTAACGATAAGCATCGACGTATTCATTTCCGCAAGGCCGCGAATCACCTTCAGCACCTCGCCCGTCAGCTCTGGATCCAGCGCGGAAGTCGGCTCGTCAAAGCAAAGGATGTCGGGCTTCATCGCCAGCGCCCTTGCTATGGCGACACGCTGCTGCTGTCCGCCGGAAAGCTGGTACGGGTAGAAATCCCGTTTAGACGCAAGGCCAATCTTTTCCAGCAGATCCATGCCTTCATTATGAATTTCTTCAATGACGGCTTTTTTATTTTTTTTGAACTTAGGGAGTTTTCTGGCTGCAAGCTCGCGCGCCAGCACTACATTTTGAAATGCGGTGTACTGCGGGAACAGATTGAATGCCTGAAACACAAATCCGAAATGCAGCCTCTTTTCTCGAATGCCGCCTTCCCCGTAACCGTCGTGCTTCGCTGCGTCGTACAGCATCTCTCCGCGCAGGTATATCCTCCCCATATCGGGGCGTTCCAAAAAATTCAGGCATCGCAGTAACGTCGTCTTGCCGCTGCCGGACACGCCGAGGATAGCCAAAGACTCGCCTTCATCCAGCGAAAAACTGATATCGCTGAGTACTTCGGCCGTTCCAAACCGTTTGGTTAAGTTTTCAACTTTTAAAATAACCATACTCTTATCCACTCAGTAAGTGACCGAATAACCATCCACGCTCATGCCCTGAAATAGCCCAGCTTCTTTTCCAAATATCCGAACAGCAGCGTCAGTATGCCGACAAACAGCAGGTAATATACCCCGGTGTAAAACAATGGCCATACCATGCCTCTTGTCGCCATTATCTCCGCTTCCTTGAGAATCTCAACTACCATAATGACGCGGGCAAGGGCAGTGTCCTTGATTAGCGTGATGACTTCGTTTGACATTGGCGCGACGATGCGTTTAATAACCTGCAGAAGGACGACGCGAAAGAAAATCTGGCCATTTGTCATGCCCAGCACATGCCCGGCCTCATACTGGCTGCGCGAAACGCTCTCAATGCCTCCCCTGTATATTTCGCTGAAATAACAAGCGTAATTAATGGAAAAGGCTATGATGACCGAGTTAAAGCGGGTCGCGACAGGCGTTCCCAGGAGCAGCCCCGGCACATAAAAAATTATCATGACCTGAAGCATAAGCGGCGTGCCCCTGACGATCCACACTATGATTTTTACAAAATTACGCAACGGGGCGAACTTAGACATCGAGCCAAATGAAACCAAAAGGCCCAGCGGAAGTGAGCAAACTAACGTCAGCGCCCACATTAGCAGCGTACTTTGAAAACCGTTCCATAAAGTTGCTGTGACGTCCCAATAGCCCATAGTTACCGTCCGAAAGCCAAATCCAGCACAAGCCTTTGTTCCAAGTCATATTTCTGAGCTATTTCAAGAAGCGCACCCTCATCATAAAGCTCTCTGATGACCTCGTTTACCCTGTCTCTCAGGGGGTCTCCCGTTCTGAATCCAATGGCGAAAACTTCATGGCCCAAATCAATGTCAGCTATTGCCAGGTCGGAATAGTCCCCTGTTCCAACCAACTGCTGGGCCAGAATTAGGTCGATGATCGCGCCGTCCGCAGCGCCTGTCATGACTTCCAGAAAAGTGTTGATTTGCGCCGCCGCCCCAATGACGCTTCCGCTGTCCCCGACAAGGTTGGCCGCCTTGGCATCACCCGCTGATCCGCTCTCAACCGCCAAGGATTTTCCAATCAGATCATCCTCGGAAGTAAATTCTCCGGTCCTGTTGGCTCTGATAACGATGCTCTGGGTGTTGAGCATATAGCTGTAGCTCATATCGCACAAAGTAATCCTCGGTGTGCCGTCAGGCTCGTTGGCAGTGGCTGTGAACCCGTTCCAGATAGCGTCGATAGCCCCGGAATTTAGCTCAACGAACTTGTTTGCCCACTCGATCATCTGAAACTCAACTTCCATACCCAGCCTTTCGCCCACAAGAAGCGCAAACTCAGTGTCAAAGCCCGTCCAGTTACCATTCACGTCCCTGAAGTTCATTGGCTCATATTCAGTCACGCCGCAGATGAGCCTCGCTGCCGCCGCAGGAGTGCTGTCCGCCGGAGCATTGTCCGCCGGAGTGCTTGCTGCCGGGGGGCTGCCCGAAGGCGCGCTGCTGTCGCACGATGCAAGGGCAAGCGCCGCTGTACACAGGATGGCTGCCACAATCAATATGCATATAACTTTTTTCATAATATTACTCCTTTTTTTCGGGTATTATATCACACCAGTTCAGTAAATCAATAGAATTTGCCAGATTCACAAACTCTTGTATCTTGCCCGCGTCTTTAATGCCCTTTGTTTCCACTCCGCTGCTGACGTCCAGGCAGTAAGGGTCAAGCCGGCGGACGGCGTCGGATATCTTCCCTGCGTCCAGTCCTCCTGCCAGGAAATACGGTAACCCCTCATAGCTTTTCAATAAGCTCCAGTCAAAGCTCTTTCCTGCGCCGCCCCGCTGTACAGATAACGTGTCGAACAGCAGGTAGTCCGCATTTTCCGGCAATTGCGGCAAGGCATCACCGACGCCGACCGCTTTAATCACGGTGCAGCCGCAGCAATCCTTCAGCCGCATGATATATCCGTCGTCCTCATCGCCGTGGAGCTGCGCTATGTTTATTACACCGCTGTCGTACAATCCTGCAATCGTCTCAACATCCTGATCGACAAATACTCCCACGGCAGCGATCCGCCCGTCCAGCCGCTCTTTCAGCACGGCCGCAGTTGCCTGATCAATACGGCGGCGGCTCGGTGCGAACACAAAACCAATATAGTCCGGCAAAGCGCTGTTGACGGCGTCAATGTCCTCAAGACGACTCAATCCGCAGATTTTCACCTTGCTCATATCATGCTCCGCAGCTCGGCAAATGCAGCTTTTTTATCAGTTGCGCGCATAAATCTTTCGCCAATCAGCGCCGCGCATGCGCCGATTTCATTTGCGATTCGTACGTCTTCAGGCGTTTGTACGCCGCTTTCCATGACAAACAGGGTATCGCGCGGTATATTCTCCGCCAATCGCTCACTCAGGGTTATATCGACCTCAAAGGTTTTCAGGTTTCTGTTATTAACGCCGATAATCTTTGCTCCGGCATTTACCGCCATTTCCGCCTCGCTTTCATCATGAACTTCAACCAGACAGGATAAACCGAAGCCGTGGGCCGTCTTTATATATTCAGACAGCTTCGCGTAGGAAAGAATCGCACAGATTAGCAAAACCGCATCGGCGCCGAGGCATGCGGCTTGTTCAATCTGAAACGGGTCAACGGTGAAGTCCTTCCGCAGGAGAGGGATCTTGACTGCCTCGCGTATCTCAGCTAAATAACTGTCGGCGCCCAGAAAGTAATCCGGCTCGGTCAGAACCGATATTGCGGCTGCCCCGATTTTTTCATATTCTCTCGCTATTTCAATATACGGAAAATTTTCTGCGATAATACCCTTAGAGGGCGACGCTTTTTTGATTTCGCAAATGAATTGGAAACCTTGCTCCCGCAACGCATGTTCAAAGATAAAGGGCGGCCGCTGTTTCGCGCATCGCTGCGGCAGACCCGCTTTCTTGTCCCGCTCGACACGTTTTTTTGTGGATGCGACGATTTCATCTAAAATACTCATGATATTGCCCTTTTTATTTCTTGCGCAAATTGGCTTACCGGCTTTACGCAATTGCGGCCATGTTCCGCAATTATTCTGACTATGGCGCTTCCGATTATAACGCCGTCGGCAAAACCCACAATCTCTCTCGCCTGCTCAGGCGTGGAAATGCCAAATCCGACCGCGCAGGGAAAATCTGCGGCTCTTTTGGCCTGCTCAACTATGAATTGGGCGCTGCTGTCAAGCTTGCTTCGAACCCCGGTGACGCCCAAAGATGAAACACAATAGAGAAAGCCGCTTGAGTTTTGCGCAATCCTCGATATCCTTTCCTCGGAGGTCGGCGCAACCAGCGAGATAAGCTCCAGCATACACATCTCGCAAGAGCCGAACAACTCGTCCCTCTCCTCAAAAGGAAGGTCGGGCACTATCAGGCCGTCTAAACCGCACTCGGCGCATTTTTTCGTGAATTTATCAACGCCATAGGCAAATATCGGATTATAGTAGGTCATAAACAGCAGCGGCGCCTGTATGTCCGCCCGAACGCGCGCCACTAGGTCAAACAGCATTTCCACCGTACACCCTGCCTTTAACGCGCGCTCGCTCGCCGCTTCAATTACCGGACCTTCCGCTATCGGATCGGAAAAAGGGATTCCTATCTCAATTGCGTCCGCCCCGGCCTCATACAGTGCGTACAGCAGTTTTTCCGTTGTTTCCAAATCAGGGTCGCCGCCTGTAATAAACGGGATGAATGCTTTCCCGGATGAAAACGCTTTACCCAGCCTATTCATTGACTTCGGCCCCCTTATATCTGGCGATCGCCGCGACGTCCTTATCACCGCGTCCGGATAGTGTTATTATTATTATTTTATCTTTTTCAAGCGTAGGCGCGTACTTCAGCGCGTAAGCCACTGCATGGGCGCATTCAATAGCCGGGATAATCCCTTCGGTTCGTGTCAGGTACTCAAATCCCTCCACCGCTTCAGCATCGGTGACCACAACATAGTCGGCCCGCCCCTGTTCATGTAGGTGCGCGTGCTCCGGGCCGATACCCGGATAGTCCAAACCTGCGGAAATAGAGTATACGGGCGCAATCTGCCCAAACTTGTCCTGGCAGAAATAAGACTTCATACCATGAAATACACCGACTGCCCCATTGGCGATTGAAGCGGCATTGTCCGGCGTATCGACGCCTCTGCCTCCGGCTTCACAGCCGATGAGCTTGACGCATTTATCATCAATAAACTCATAAAAGGCGCCGATGGCGTTGCTTCCGCCTCCAACGCAGGCAATCACAGAGTCAGGCAGTCTGCCTTCAATGGCCAAAACCTGCTCTTTGATCTCACGGCCAATCACAGCTTGAAAGTCACGTACAATAGTAGGGAATGGGTGCGGTCCCATTACCGAGCCGAGACAATAATGGGTATCCTCCATGCGGCTCGCCCACTCACGCATCGTCGCGTTGACAGCATCCTTGAGCGTTTCCGTACCTGATGTGACGCAGTTGACTTTCGCGCCCAGAAGCTCCATTCTGTAGACGTTGAGAGATTGCCTTTCCGTGTCCTCCCGGCCCATGAAAATCTCGCACTCCATACCAAGCAGCGCGGCGGCAGTCGCAGTGGCAACACCATGCTGCCCCGCGCCGGTCTCGGCAATAAGCCTTGTCTTGCCCATTCTTTTTGCCAAAAGCGCCTGCCCCAAAACGTTGTTTATCTTGTGAGAGCCGGTGTGATTCAGATCTTCACGTTTCAAGTAAACCTTTGCCCCGCCTAAATCTTCAGTCATTTTCTTTGCATGATACAACAGCGACGGCCTCCCTGCATACTCCGCGAGCAAGGCGTCCAGTTCGCCGACAAAATCCGGATCCCGGCGCCATCGCTCATATGACCGCTCTAATTCCGTGACCGCGCTCATCAATGTTTCCGGGATATACTGGCCTCCAAAAATACCGAATCTTCCGTTTACCATGCCCAATCTCCTATGTTTTCAGTTTAAAAAATTTTCTGCTCTCCAATACCGCCAGCTCGTCACAGCGGTTATTGTATTCGTTATCAGCGTGGCCTTTGACCCACATAAACTCCACACTATGCGTTTCCAGCAGCGGAACAAGCCTCTGCCACAAATCAAGATTCTTTACCTCGCCAGCCTTGCGTTTCCAGCCCATCTTTCGCCAGGAGACAAGCCATCCCTTATTGATCGCATTGGCTACATACTGGGAATCCGTGTAAAGCTCGACCTGACACGGCTCGCGTAGCGCCTCAAGCGCCATTATCACAGAAACAAGCTCCATACGGTTGTTCGTCGTCATTGCCTCGCCGCCGGACAACTCCTTAGTCTTTCCGCCGTACATCAATATCGCGCCCCAGCCGCCCGGCCCAGGGTTCCCGCTGCAAGCTCCGTCAGTATAGATTTGTACTTTTTTCATAATTCTTCGTCCGGAGGCGTCCCGGGGGCGGCGGTTCCTTCGGCTGACCCGCTATCAAATGAGACGTCGGGGACGCCGTCATCTGCAACCAACTCATCGTCCTTTTCCGTCCTCGCGATTGCAATGACTCGCGCATCATCAGTTGTGCGCATCAGGCGAACGCCTTGTGTCGCGCGGCTGTATGTGCTTATATCTGTTGCCGCCATTCGGATAATCGTGCCGTCGTTTGAAATAATGAGAACGTCGTCATTATCGTCTACGACTTTGACGTCGGCCACCTTGCCCGTCTTATCTGTAATACTGTAGTTCTTTTTCCCGAACCCGCCACGGCCTTGCACTTCGCCTTCTTCACCGCGTAAATACTCGCTTATCTCCGTCCGCTTTCCGTATCCGTTTATCGTGACTGTAAGAAGCGAACCCCCTTCTCTGGCCCGTGCCGCGCCGACGCAGTAATCTCCCTTTCTCAGGCGGATACCACGTACTCCGGCGGCCATCCTGCCCGCAGGCCGCACATCTGTTTCCTTGAAGCAGATCGCCATGCCGTCATGTGTCGCTATGAGTATCTTCTGCTTGCCGTCTGTGTCGCGAACCGCAATAAGCTCGTCTTCGTCTCCAAGAGTCAGGGCGCGTATGCCGACATTTTTAATGTTCCGGAGCGCCGTCATCTTCATTCGCTTAACCGTCCCGCCCCGCGTAACCATGACCAGGTACTCCTCCTCGCCGAACTCCCGCATGCGTATCATCGCCGATACCTTCTCTCCCGGCATTATCGGCAAAACATTGATAATATTAGTACCTTTCGCCTGACGGCCCGCCTCCGGTATCAGATATCCTTTCTTACGATAAACTCTGCCGTGGTTGGTAAAGAACAGGATATAGTCGTGGGTCGAAGCCGTAAAAAGCGTTTCGACGTAATCTTCATCACGCGTCGTCATAGCTGTGATGCCGCGCCCGCCGCGCCGCTGCGCCTTGTAGGTGTTTGCAGGTATACGCTTGATATATCCGGCGTTGGTCAGTGTATAGACGCATTCTTCTTCGTCAATGAGGTCTTCAATATCTATTTCGTCTTCGACGATGGCAATCTCTGTCCGCCTTTCATCGCCGTATTTGTTCCGGATCTCTTCCATCTCTCCGATCAGAACCTCATCAAGCAGCTTTCCGCTGCCGAGTAAAGTCAGGAAATATTCAATTTTTTCCTGAATCTCGGCGTACTCTTTTTCTATTTTGTCGCGCTCTAAGCCCTGAAGCTGTCTGAGCCGCATGTCCAGTATTGCCTGTGCCTGAATATCCGACAGCATAAACCGCTCAATCAGCCTTTCCTTCGCATTATCGTAACTGGAGCGGATGATATGTATTACCTCATCAATATTGTCGCTCGCAATCCGCAAGCCCTCTAGTATATGTGCGCGCTCGCGGGCTTTTTTCAGATCGTACTCCGTTCGCCGGCGTACTATTTCACGCTGGAACATGATGTATTCGTCGAGCATCTGCCGCAGAGATAGTATTTTCGGCTGTGATTGATCGTCGATAAGCGCCAGCATGACGATCGCGAATGTCGTCTGCATTTGCGTTTGCGTATATAGGCGGTTCAGCACAACTTGGGCGTTCGCGTCGCGCTTAAGCTCAATGACTATGCGCATGCCATCCCTGTCAGACTCGTCTCGCATAGCGGAAATACCCTCGATGCGCTTTTCCTTCACATTGTCGGCGATTGACTCTAAAAGGCGAGCCTTATTGACTTGGTATGGGAGTTCGGAAACGATTATCCTTGTCCTCCCTTGTGAAAACTCCTCCATCTCAACCCGTGCGCGGACATGTATGCGCCCCCGGCCGGTTGCGTATGCCGCCCTTATGCCCGCTCTGCCCATTATGATTCCCCGCGTCGGGAAATCCGGCCCTGAAATATGCTCCATGATATCGTCAAGCTCCGCGTCCGGGTTATTCATCACGCATATGACGGCATTAATAACTTCGGTGAGATTGTGCGGCGGGATATTTGTCGTCATTCCGACTGCTATACCGCTCGAACCGTTGACCAGAAGATTCGGGAACCGGCTCGGCAGAACTCGCGGCTGTTTGCGCGTTTCGTCATAGTTCGGATCCCAGTTTACTGTTTCCTTGTCAATATCACTGAGCATTTCATCAGAAATTTTTGACAGCCTCGCCTCCGTGTAACGCATTGCCGCCGGCGGGTCGCCGTCTATTGAGCCAAAATTGCCGTGACCGGATATAAGCATGTAACGCATGGAAAATTCCTGCGCCATGCGGACGAGGGCGTCATAAATAGACGCGTCGCCGTGGGGGTGATACCGACCCATGATATCGCCGACCGCAGTCGCCGCTTTGCGAAACGGCTTATCATTGGTCAGGTTGCTCTCATGCATGGTATACAGTATCCGTCGGTGTATGGGCTTAAGACCGTCGCGCACGTCCGGCAATGCCCTGTTTATAATAACAGACATTGCGTATGTGAGAAATGAGTGCTCCATCTCTTCTTCGAGAGGCGCAACGACTATTTTTTGGTCGGGGTAACTAATGTCGCCCTGTTTTTCTTTTTTTGGCATAAGGGCTTACTCTCCTCACGTATCTAAATCCACTGCGTATTTCGCGTTTTTTTCAATAAATTCCTTGCGCGGCTCGACTTTTTCTCCCATCAGGACAGTGAAAATATTGTCTGCCTGTATAGCGTCGGTCAGCTCAATTCGTTTCAACACTCGCGTTTCAGGGTTCATCGTCGTTTCCCATAGCTCATGGGCGTCCATTTCGCCCAAGCCTTTGTTTCTTGTGATTTCGACCTTTGCCCTGCCATCCTCACCGCGCATTTCGTTAAGCGCGGCTTCCAGTTCGTCTTCACTTAGCACATAACGTATTGATTTGCCCCGCGTGAGCTTAAAAAGTGGCGGCTGCGCGGCGTATACGTAACCGCCCTCGATAAGCGGGCGCATAAAGCGAAAAAAGAAAGTGAGCAGCAGAGTCCTAATATGACTTCCGTCAACGTCGGCGTCGGCCATAACGATGACTTTATGGTAACGCAGCTTCGTTTCGTCAAATTCCTCGCCAATACCCGCGCCGAGCGCCGTGATTACAGGCGTGAGCTTATCGTTTCCGTATACTTTGTCAACACGGGCTTTTTCGACGTTAAGCATCTTGCCCCACAACGGCAGGATAGCCTGAAAACGGCTGTCGCGCCCGCCTTTTGCGCTGCCGCCGGCGCTGTCTCCCTCTACAATGTAAATCTCGGTAAGCGTAGGATCTGCTACGTTGCAGTCGGCAAGCTTTCCCGGCAGGGCCATGCCCTCGAGTTGGTTCTTGCGCCGCATGTTATCCCTTGCCTTCCGCGCAGCCTCCCTTGCCCGCGAGGCGTTTATCGCCTTTTCCAGAATCGCCCGCGCGACAGAAGGGTTTTCCTCAAAAAATATTGAGAGCCTTTCCGATACAATTCCATCGACGAGAGTTCTGATCTCACTGTTGCCTAGCTTCGACTTCGTCTGCCCCTCAAACTGCGCTTCCATCAGCCTTACGGAAATGACGGCGGTGATACCCTCGCGGCAGTCCTCACCGGAAAGCTTGTCCTCTCCCTTGAGCATATTTGCCTTTTTGCCATAATCATTCAGAATCCTTGTCAGCGCCGATTTGAAGCCTGTCTCATGCATCCCGCCTTCTGCTGTATTGATGTTGTTTGCAAAACTCAGCAAAAACTCGTTATATACATCGCCGCAATACTGAAGCGCTATTTCCCCCATCGAATCCCCCTGTCTGCCTGAAAGAAAGATTACTTTTTCATGCAGCGGAGTCTTGTTCCGGTTTAAATAGTGGATAAACTCTATTATCCCGCCCTCATAGCACATTGTGTCTTCAGCTTCGCGGCCGCTGCGCTCATCGCGTGTTGTAATCCGAAGGCCGGCGTTGAGGAAAGCCTGTTCCCGCATACGCGTGTGCAATAGTTCATAATTGAATATGCAGTCGTCAAAAACCTCACAATCCGGCATAAAAGTGACCTCAGTGCCGGTTTTGTCGGACGTGCCGACTGTGGTCAACTCCTGTGTGATTTCACCGCGCTCAAACTTCATTTCATATATCAGCCCATTTTTATGGACTCGTACCTCAAGCCACTCCGACAACGCGTTGACGACCGAAGCGCCGACGCCGTGCAGCCCGCCCGAAACCTTATATCCGCCGCCGCCGAATTTCCCGCCCGCATGCAATACAGTAAATACAACCTCCAGTGCGCTCTTGCCTGTCTGCTCCTGTATGTCTATCGGGATTCCGCGCCCGTTATCCTCTACTGTTATCGTCCCTTCCCTGCCAATTGTAACGGTGATCTCGCTGCAATACCCGGCAAGAGTTTCGTCGATGGAGTTATCAACTATCTCGTAAATAATATGGTGAAGCCCGGAAGACGACGTCGAGCCGATGTACATTCCCGGCCTTTTTCGCACCGCCTCAAGCCCTTCAAGCACTTGTATCTGCGACGCGTCATATTCTTCATCTACGACGCCGACGTCATTTAGTTCCTTCATCATATGTTTATCTTTCCTTCCGAAACAATTCTCAATTTTGGCTGCAACGAAGCCCATCCGAAACGCTTCAGAAGCGTCTGGGATGACAATTGAGACAGGTATATCTTATGCTCGCTTCCCTCGCTGCAAACGACAAAGGATTTTGGCAGCTCGGTTGATACTGAAATAACCCGCCCCGCCTCTTCGGCCTGGCTCAAAAACTTACGCGTTATACGAGAAGCTGTTGTGTTGTCCAAATCGAAAACGCCAATGACAGACGCCTCCGGCACAACAATACTTTGACCAAGATGTAAGTACATAGATCAGTAACTTATTTCCCCTTTCTCAACCCGCAGAACCGTCCCGCTCCGGGCAGCTTTTGCCGCGGCCTCGTCGCAGCAGGTGATAAGCACCTGACCGTTTTTTATCCTGCCAAGGATAAAGCTCTGCCGCGTAAGATCCAGCTCTGACAGGACGTCATCCAACAACAGCACCGGGTATTCACCCCGGTCTTCATAGTGGACGTCACGCTCGGCGAGCTTAATGGACACCGATGCTGTCCGCGTCTGTCCCTGCGAGGCAAATTTCCGCGCCGGCGCCCCGTCTATTTCTATCTCAAGGTCGTCTTTATGAGCGCCCGACAGGCAAAGACCCGATTTCAATTCGGCTTGGCGCCTCTCCCGTTGATGCGTCAACAAATCCGGCAATAATTGCTCAGGCTTTTTCCCGACAGCATCCATCCCGCCCACAGTTTTATACCGTATGGCAAGCTTCTCCGCTTTGCCGGAAAATTCACTGTGGATTTCCGCTGCCTTACGAGTAAGTATTTGCGAAAAAGCCGACCTGTAGTATATGAGCTTCGCGCTCTGCTGCGCAAGTCGCAAGTCAAAATCGTCGAGCAGCTCAAGCAGCGACGGTTTTTCACGAAAGCCGCGAAGAATACGGGTCTTGTGTTCATAAAGGCGGTTAAATTCCGAAAGAGCCGCAAGATATCCCGGGCGGAGCTGCGACAGGCATTGATCCATCAGTTTCCGCCTGACTGCCGCGCCGTCTTTAACAATATCAAGATCGTCGGGACCAAAGAGTACTGTCGTGAGCCTTCCGGCAAGCTCGGATACCTTTTTTAGCTTAACTCCGTTTGAGTAAAGCTCACGCCGCCGACCTCTATAAAAACGCGCCTCAAGCATCTGCCCGCGCCCGCCGGAAATAATGCCGGCACGGATACATGCGCTCTCGCTGCCAAATGATATCAGATCCTTGTCGCTTGCCAGACGAAATGAGCGTCCGGCGGACATAAAAGAAACGGCCTCAAGAAGATTGGTCTTACCCTGTGCATTTCGCCCGGCAACGACGTTGACGCCATCGGAAAAATGCGCCGTCACGCCGTTGAAGTTACGAAAACCGTCAAGGAAAATTTCATTTATTATCATTTTTCACAAGCAGTATGCCTTCCCTGTGCCTTACAATGTCGCCGGGCCGTATTTTTTTTCCGCGCTGCAGGCATGGCTCGCTACCGACAATAACCTCGCCGCTTTGGATCATTATTTTTGCCTCGCCGCCTGTCGATGCAACAGAAGCAAATTTAAGCAAAGCATCCAGCCTGATAAATTCACCCTTAATGATGATACACCTTACTCCCCGCAGCTTAACTTTCATAAGCTTTCAGTCGTACGGGAAGGATCATATATAAAAAATTGTTTTTGCCGTCTATCGGAGATATTACGCATGGCGTCACCCCTGTAGACAGTTCCAAAGTGACATACTCAGCCGGCGCGGCTTTAAGGGCGTCAAGGAGATATTTGTCGTTTAAGCCAATCTCAAGTTCCTCGCAATCTCCCTCCAGCGGGCATTCGTCGCTTGCTTTACCCAACGCTGTGGCGGAATAGAGTTTAACTACCCCATCACTGAAAACACATCTTACCGGGCTTTTCATCTTTTCGTTGATAATGAGAGATACGCGCTCTACTGCTTCTATCAATTCGATTTTTTCAGTTTTAAGCTGATACTTACTGTTTTGCGGGATAGAGCTTTTATAATTCAAAAACTCGCCTTCCAGTCTTCGCGCAATGAGCATTGTATCTCCGATTGAGAACATAATATGCTTAGTTCCAAGGGTGATATTCACCATTCCGTCTTCATCTGAAACTATCTTCTCAACCTCGCCGAGAGCTGTTCCCGGCACTATAAAGCTGCAGCTTCGGATTTCACTGTTTTCAATAATCTCGCGCCTAATTGCCAGCCTGAATCCGTCTACCGCGACAATCGTCAGTTGTCCGTCCTCCGCCTCAAAAAGCGCGCCGGTATATATCGGCCGCGACTCGTTATCACTTACCGCAAAATTCGTCTGTGAAATCATCTTTTTTAAAAGCTGCTGACTTATTTCAATAGTTTCCTGTCCGTCTACCGTCGGGAGTTCGGGGTAATCTGATGATGGAGAGCCAAGAATTTCAAATTCACTAAGCTCGCAGCTTATAAGCGCAATATACCCTGAAGTCATGGAAATTGTTATATACTGACCCGGCATTTTCCGTATTATTTCCCCAAATAATCGAGCATTTAGGACAATTCCACCTGTTTTTTCTACCTCTGCGGGAACAGTCGTTATGATCCCGGTTTTCAGATCGTAACCGGTTATTTTGATGCATTCCTCCTGAGCTTCTATTAGCAGCCCTTCTAACAACGCAACCGGACTTTTTGTTGCCGCCGCACGCGAGGCTGTTAGTATCGCAGTCAGCAAAAGAAGTTTTTCACATGTAAATTTCATAACTTTTTCCTTTCATTTTTGACGGCGCCGGAAAAAAAATCCGTTTTATCTAAAAAGGAAGAATAAATATCATTTTTATAGTAGCAGAAGTAGTAGTAGCAAATTATGTGGAAAACGGCAATTAATCCTTTAACGGGGCGGTTTTGAAGTTTTGAAAAAATTGTGGAAAGCATGGCCGGATTTCCACTTTGGATTTGATTAGGGATCTTTCCACAAAATATCAACATTTAAAATGTTAATTCTTATAAAATGTTAATTCTTAGAATTGATGTTCGAAGTTAGATCCTTGATAACTTTGGAAAAGTCCGGCGACTGATCAATGAATGCTTCGACCTTGCGAATCGACGTCAGAACTGTTGAATGGTCTCGTCCTTCAAAAAGCATTCCAATATCCTTAAGTGAGAGATTAGTCAGTCTGCGAATAAGGTACATGGCAGTTTGCCTTGCAAAGGCAGTGTCGCGGGTTCTGCGCTGTCCCTTGATATCCTCCGGCGTAAGCGAATAAAATTTTGAGGTCTCCTCAATAATAGTATCAACGGTGGGTATTAGTTCTTTTGGATCTTTAAATAGGTCTTTAAGTCGTATTATAGCTTGCTGTACTGAGATATCTTCGTCCAGGAGATCCCGGTAAGCAATTATCATCTTGACAGCTCCCTCAAGCTGGCGGACATTTGAGGTCATATTGTCCGCGATCCAATTTGTGACGTCATCAGGAAGTATGACTCCAAGCTGCTCGGCTTTGTTTTTGATGATCGCAATGCGCAAAGCATCGTCCGGCGGTTGGATATCTGCCAGCAGACCGGACTCAAAGCGCGATCTGAGCCTGTCCTCCAACGTATAGATCTCACTGGGCGGCCTGTCAGAGGTAAAGACTATTTGTTTGCCTAGCTCGTGCAGTGTGTTAAATGTGTGAAAAAATTCCTCCTGAGTGTGAATTTTTCCGGCAATAAATTGGACGTCATCCATTAAAAACAGATCTGCCCCCCGGTACTTTTCACGAAATTCAATATTGTTTCCCAGTCTGAGGGCGAATATCAGCTCGTTAAGAAAGTCGTCGCCCTTTACAATAACGATATGATAGTGGGGGAATTTTTTTTCGATTGAATGCCGGATGGCGTACAGCAGATGGGTTTTTCCCAAACCCGACTCACCGTAAATAAAAAGCGGATTATAATTTTGTTTTTGCCGACCCTCGGCAACGGCTAGCGCTGCCGCGTGTGCAAATTTATTGGAACTGCCCACAACAAACTGCTCAAATGTATAATCGTAGAATTTTGATTCGTCGGGGTCGTCAACAGATTTCGTCATAGACGCCAGCTCTTCGTCATTTAGCACAACGAAGTCAAAATCGCCGGAAAACAGTTCGCCGAGAACGCTCCTTATCATCCCGGCAAAGCGGCCCTCAATGACTTCCTTTTTAAAAGCCGATGGGGTATGAAGCAATAAACGGCTGGCTGTTATCTTTACGGCGCGGCAATCGTCAAACCATGTGGAGATTGCCGTAGTGGTCAGATCATCGCTCAGGATATTCAGTACCCTTTTCCAAACATCGGCAGCGGAATTCATAGATTCAATCCTTTCAGACAGGCGATGTGTATTCAAACACGCCTTAAAGATTTTAGCAAGAATACATGAAAAAATCAAGCTAATTCGGATATAAAGTTACCCCAGTAAATTCCCAAAGTAAATGCAACAGTGGCGGCGCGAGTGGCATTTAGTCTGAAAAAGAAAAAATGGTAGCATTAAGTCCGGGAAATTTCCTATTGAAAG
>Ga0099364_10001221_pt1 | contig 42811 bp, 35 predicted proteins | sample TergutTh196P3_FD_73070 | JGI IMG/M metagenome (GOLD analysis project Ga0099364, IMG submission 73070) | Microcerotermes parvus P3 segment gut microbial communities from Pointe-Noire, Republic of the Congo - Th196 P3 | ecosystem: Host-associated > Arthropoda: Insects > Digestive system > Gut ...
CGGGTATGCCCCCACGGCTCCCGCCCCCTCTCCGGCCAGCGACAGCAGCGAAGACTGTGAAGCGGCCCGCCGGGCTTTTTTTGCCGTGGAAGACTGGTTTACCTGGTCGGTGTCCCTGTGGAGCGACCCGGTATTCCTGGGGACATACCCTGAAGAATTTATGCGCCACTACGGCCATCACCTGCCCAAAACGGCCGATGCCGATTTGCCGGTCATCAGTACCCCGCTGGATTTTCTCGGCCAGAATATCTACAACGGCTCGCCGGTTAAGGCCGACGGGAAGGGCGGCTACGAATACGCCAAACGGGAAACAGGCTATCCCTTTACCGCCGCCAAATGGCCGGTCACCCCCGAATCCCTGTACTGGGGCCCGGTATTCCTGGCCGAACGTTATAAAATGCCCCTGTACATCACCGAAAACGGCCTTTCCTGCGCCGACGTGGTTTCCCTGGACGGCAAGGTGCATGATCCCGCCCGCATCGATTTTCTGCACCGTTACCTGCGCTGCCTCAAACGAGCCGCCGATTCCGGTGTTGACATACGGGGCTATTTCCAGTGGTGCCTGACCGATAACTTTGAATGGGCCAAGGGGTATACCGACCGGTTTGGCATGGTATACTGTGATTTCAACACCCAGCAGCGGATTATCAAGGATTCCGGCTATTGGTACCGGGATGTGATCAAAACTAACGGTAACTTATTGTAGGCTATGGTTTTTCTTTAGGCAGGAGGATTGCATGAGGCTGGCCGGAAAGACAGCGTATCTTCTTTTTCTTTTTATGGCCATTCTCATCCCTCTGTATGCAGAGGAAAGCCCCGGCGAAGAGCTTGCTCTTAACGATCAGTTCTTCTTTATTGAGGAACTTTTTCTTCTTGAGAGTCTCTTTATTTTTGACGGAGACTTTCCCCTTGCTGAACTCCTCATGGATGAGGAAGCGCTCGGCGAAGCAATTCCCCCCGAAGAAGAAACCCTTCTTGCCGATTATCCGGAAGATTCCTTCCTGTTTGAAGCCCCTCCCCTGATCATCGAAGCCCCCGCATTTGAGCTGCGTTCTTTTTATACCATTTTTCCCGGCCTTTCGTGGAGGCAAAGAATATGGGCAGAGAGCGAAGAAGGGCTAAGATATTATTTCAGCAGCGACGAACCCCCGATGATTGTTCCCAATCCGGATTTGGAGATAGATCTCCTTGGCAGCATCATGAATGCAAACCCCTCCCATCTTATTGAGGCGTTAGTGGTGGTGCCGTATAACGAAAGGGAGCTAGACTTGCTTGATATCTACAATGCGCTGGGAAGGATCTCACGAATAAAGGACTATCCGTTTTATCGTGATGGCGATAATTTTTATATTTTTACCGAATCCACCCGGATTGAAAGCAGCCGCAACAGGAGAGCCATTCCCGATCCCCTGCCGGCGGATACGCTCCCTTTTTCGGAAACAATGTACCTTCGCCTCAACGAGATTCATATTGGCAACCTTTTTCTTCAGGGAGACATATCCGTTAGCACGCATGGTATTACGTATAGTATGACCAACTTTACCGACATTCGTTATTTTCTTTTTCCGGTTATGCGGGCGGGAAGGTTTGCAACCATCCTTTACCTTGAACCGGTGAGGGAGGGTATGCTCATCTACAGCATGTCCGGGTTTTACCTGCCGGGTTTTATTGCCAACAGGGTAAACCTCACCCCGAACATAAACAGGCGGATTGAAATATTCCTTAGCTGGATTACCCACGGCCTGAGGATACAGGAGCGCGCGCTGGCCGGGCATTAATTCGGTGTCCAATCCTATTTTGGGAGTTTATAATGCGATCATTGGTTACCATTCAGAAAGTAAGAAAAATGAGCGCCATACCGGATTCGGATTTTCTTGAACTTGCCCATATAATGGGATGGCAGTGCGTTGTCAAAAAAGGCGAATTTCAGGAAGGGGATCCGGGTGTATATTATGAGGTTGACAGTTTTCTTCCGTTGGATGATCGTTATGAATTTTTGCGCACTTCTTCATATCGTGAAAATGCAGACAATGGGATTGGGTTTAGAATTCGTACGGCAAAAATGCGCGGGCAGCTTTCACAGGGCTTGTTTCTTCCGCTTGAAAAATTTCCCGAATTGGAAGGCTGCGGAGAGGGCTCCGACGTTACGGAAAAACTCAATGTTAAAAAATGGTACATCCCTGAATCGTCCAATCCGGGCGGGACAATCATCGGGGAACGCCCCCACGGAATTCCCGCTTCCGACGAAATCCGTCTGCAGTCCGCTCTTGAACTGCTCGATCAGTTAAAAGGAAAACCGTATTACATTACAACAAAAATGGACGGCACTTCCGGGATTGTTTACTATATCGACGGAAAAATCGGCTGCTGCAGCAGGAACAAGGAAATAAGAGACGAAGAAACAGCATTGTACTGGATGCCTGTTTACAAATACGGCTTAAAAGAAAAACTTGCAAAGCTTGGAAAAAATATTGTTTTAACCGGAGAAATCTGCGGACCCGGAATCCAAAAGAACAAATTACGGCTTTCCGAAGTGGAATGGCAGGTTTTTGATGTCAAGGATTGGGATGCTCAAAGATATCTTCCTTATGATCAGGCTTGCAAGGTATGCGACGATCTTGGCCTTTCCCGTGTTCCGCTTGAAGAACGCGGCGAAAACTTCGATTACACGCTGGAACAATTGCTTGAAAAGGCAAAAGGTAAATATCCAAGCGGTCTTGACAAGGAAGGCATTGTAGTACGCGATTTAATGGCTCCTAAGGCGATCTCTTTCAAAGTTTTGAATAACGATGCGCTTCTAAAAGAGAAAGATTAAAGAAATCTAAAAACTCCGGTTGGGTTTTCATTTTGTGATGAGGATGGCTAAAATATGGATGCTCGTGTTATAAAAAAAGTTTTTACAACTTTACCGCACACCGGCTTACATTGGGAAATGCTGGTCAACGCACTTGGAACTGATGTAGAAATTGTCCGTGCGGATCATCATGATACCCCCTCGGTAAAAACTGGTATCAAAGATGCCGATGTTGCAATTCTTGCGGGGGATATTTCCAAAGAAGCGCTTGATGCAGGGCGTAACTTAAAATGGGTGCATTGCGATCACTCAGGGGTTAATAATTCTGCACACCCTGAAATTTTCCAAAGGGGGATCTTCCTTACTTCATCCGCCGGAAGGTCGGCTTCTGTACTTGCCGAACATATTTTCTTTTTAATGCTTTCACTGGTGTACAATTCCCGCTGCCTTGACCGGCAGCAGCGGGAACATAACTGGAACAATCTCTACAAGGACAGGCGCGGCTTATTTTCAAAAACCGTCGGGATCATCGGTATGGGTCACACGGGCAAGGCATTTGCCGTTCGTGCAAAAGCCTTTGAAATGAAGGTTCTCGGCTACGGGCGGACGCAGGAGCCAACGCCTGAGGGTGTGGATAAAATGTGGTTTTCCGGCAACGGAGACACAATTGATCAACTTTTAAAAGAAAGCGATATCATCGTTCTTACTGTCCGCCTTTCTGATGAAACATATCATCTAATAGATGAACGTGCTTTTAAATTGATGAAGCCCTCAGCCTATCTTATAAACATGGCGCGCGGCGCTGTTGTAGACGAAGACGCTCTTTACAGGGCATTGGCGGACAAAACCATCGCAATGGCGGCAAGCGATGTTTTTACCAAAGAACCCCTGCCCATAGAAAGCCCCCTTTGGGATCTCCCAAATTTTGTGATAACGCCGCACTGTACCCCCGAAGTGCCCGATCTTGCATTAAACGGTCTTAATATCATCTGTAAAAATATAAAACGATACAAGGAATGTATTCCTCTTTTAAATTGCCTCACCGTCAGAGACGTATATACCAAAACATAGAAAAACCTGCATAATGTAATAAGAAGTAAAATTCGAGAGTTTCACTAGAGGAATGTGATGTCAGATATTAATCTTGTTTCGGTACGGAAAAAAGAAAAAGTAACAGATCAGGTTTTAAATCAGCTAAAAGAAGCTTTTAGAAAAGGTGAATTGAAACCCGGCGACCGCCTTCCCGGCGCTCGTGAGCTTGCGGATAAAATGGAAGTGGGGATCTCGTCTGTAAGGGAAGCGTTAAAAATGCTTGAAAGTTTTGGAGCTGTGGAATCCCGGCAGGGGGAAGGAACCTTTGTCTGCGATACCCTGCGTGAAGGGGCGGCAAATGCTTTCGAGATACAGTTATCCCTTTTACCAATGACTGCGGAATATCTTGTAGAATTCAGGGTGATCTATGAAACAGCCTATACCCGTCTTGCAGTTGAACATGCGACGCCGCAGGATTTGCAAAACGTTGAAGCCGCTGTTCTTGCCCTTGAAGAAAAGGTAAAAAATTTATCGCCGGATTTTTTTGTAGAAGCTAAGGATGAGTTAGCCTTTCATCGCGCTATTTTACATTGTACACATAATCCGTATATCATAAAAATTGGAGAAGTTGCACTTGACCTTTTTTTTGATGTTCTGCACGAACGCCTTGAACCGCTTCAAATAATAGAAGCTGCAAAAGATCATCGTGAAATATATACAGCAATCTACAATAAAGATTATGATCGTCTGGAGAAAATACTGAAAAAGTGTTTTTCGTGGTGGGGCAGCAGGTTTAGAGAAGGTGAGTGAATGGAACAAATCATATTGAACAATTACAAATGGAAGGCGAAGCAGTACGATCCCCTGTTGCCTGGTCATGAATTTCCCGATTCCGGCGGAGAGTGGTTTACCGCAATTGTTCCCGGGGCAATTCACTATGATCTCGTTGCTTTGGGCAAACTTGAAAACCCTTACAGCAGCACAAAAGCCGCATTTGCAGCCGAATGGGTTGCAAAAAGCGACTGGGTTTATAAAACAGAATTTGAAACCCCGCAAAATGCGGCTGAAATGAAAACAATCCTCCTCCGTCTTGAAGGAGTGGACACATATTCCGAAGTTTGGCTAAACGGAAACCTGCTTGGAGAAACGGCAAACGCATACAGGGTGTATAATTTCCCTGTTGACCTTTCGATTTTAGCAGCTAACAAAAAAAATCAACTTTTGGTTCGCATAAAATCCCATGTAAGGATGATTGATTCCAAAATCGACGAAACCGAAAAACACCTGAAAAACGGCCGCTCCCCCGAAGGGCTTCTCGGTAAATCCCTGATACGCCGTTACCAGCGCAGCTTTTATGCAGGGTCAAGCCTCCTCAATCTTGGGACGGGAGTTCTTGGAATGGGCATTGTCCGAAGCGTTAGCCTTGTTTGTTATTCCGGTGCATATATTACAGATTGTTGTTTTAAAACACTTTCGGTTGAAGGCGGACAGGCAAATTGTAAAATTTTGCTTTCTGTTGAAGATGCTGCCAATTCTGACACTTTTGCAAAAATTTCTGTTACATCACTTTGTGATGAATCACAAGGTGAAACAGTGTTCAGCGTAAATCTTCCTGTTAAATCCGGCGAAATTGAAATTCCTGTTGCGATCAAAAATGCAAAACTCTGGCAGCCAAGGGGTTATGGAAAACAAAACCTTTATTCACTTACAGTAAAGATCGAACAGAATGGAAAACAAACAGACGAGGTTCAACAACAAATTGGAATAAAAACCTGCGAACTTGTAAAAAGAGACGAAAAAGGAAGAAAAACTTTTTATTTTAAGATCAACGGGAAGAAAGTTATAATTCACGGGCAAAATCACGTTCCGCTTGATTATATAAAATCGTATCGATCCAAAGAAGAATACCGGCGTATCTTCGATATGCTGGAAAGCCAAAATGTAAACATGGTGCGTATGTGGGGCGGCGGGGTAGTGGAGGACGATTATTTTTACGAAGAATGCGATAAACGCGGGATAATGCTCTTTCAGGATTTTTACCTTCACAGCAACCAGTACCCCGATTATGACGAAGACTGGACAAAAGAATTCCTTGCAGAATCCGAAGAAATTCTAAAAAAAATACGCACCCATCCTTCGCTTTGCATAATCTGCGGGGGCAATGAAACAATCGAAGGCTGGGAGTGCTGGGGCTGGAAGCAGTCTGCAGGCCGCTTTAACGGCGAAAAACTTATAACGCAGTACCTTCCCGAGATAAGCGAAAAGCTCTGCCCCGAACTTCCATACATTGTAAATTCCCCGCACGGCGGAATCATCTGCCAGTCTCCGGTGGAAGGCGAAGCCCACATCTGGGGAAATTTCTACAACAGTACAAAGGATCCGCTGTTTGTTACGGAAACTTGCTGGACGCAGGAAAGCTACTCGCGCCCCGAAACTCTCAAAAAATACATGGATCTTGATGCTGAAGAATTTGCCGGAAACGACTGGTCGGAAAAATGGAAGGAAAGAACCGGTCTTAATCCGATTCACAGGTATCCCTACACCGACTGGCACGAAACCGGAAGCCTCAAAGCTTATTTACACAGCCTTGAAATTGAACAAATGCGTGCGGATTACAGCGCGCTTGGAATGTTTCGTTTTGCCTCGCCGAATAACAATGGGGTGATGTACTGGTCGTTTACCAAGGGCGGCCCTCTTTTTCAGTTTGGCTGTGTGGATTACGGCGGCTATCCGCTTATGTCCTTCTATGCCGTAAAAAAATTGTTTGCCCCAATCGCAGTTCTTGCACGGCGGGATGTCTGCGATATTTCGGTGATGCTTTCAAATCATTCGGCTGTCGCTGATGTTAATATAGAAGTTTTTCATATTCACAAAGACGGAAGATGCCTCGGCTCATGGTCGAAGGAAGTGCAGATAGAAGAACAGGAACTTGCCGAAGTTTTCCGGTTCAAAGACCTTTACAGGGAAGTGCAGGATCGCACGGAAGAATCAATCTATGTGAGCGCTTCTGTAAACGGCGCTCTGGTTGCCGATGATATGCTTTTCTTCTGTTCTTATATAGAATATTCCGGCGAATACAACGGTCTTGACGTCAGAATTGAAAAAACAGGCGAAAACAAATGGCAGGTTCAAATTGAAGCAAAGCACCCGGTACGGATGGTTGAGCTTGAAAGCAATCAAAAGCTCCTTTTAAGCGATAATTATTTCCCCATAATTCCCCGGAAACCCAAAATAATTGAGGTAAAATTGCTGGAAAGGACATCCGAAGGGCAAGTAATGCTTACGGCGGGTATTTTGGGTTCTAAAGAGAAGTTGGATTTTCTTCTTAACAACTAGGATAAAGCCGTTCAAAATTTGGATTAAGCCGTTTTAGAACAGAATTTTTTTTATAGAAATGTTAAAAAAAAGTTAAAATCTACTTGTCAGATATCAGAACACCGTGTATAATAATCAATAAGTTCACCATAAGGTGAATAATTATTTTAGGAGGAAAGAATGAGAACAAGAAAAGTTATCGCGATTGCTTTGGCTCTACTTCTCGCGGTTGCTATGACAGTAGCAGCCGGCGGCGGAGGCCAGCAAAGTTCCACTACCGCAGATGGAGTAACCACAATTACCGTATGGTCAAATGATGCACATAACAAGGCTCTGTTTGACAGGCTAATTGAAGAGTTCAACAATGGCGAAGGCGCTCGCACCGGAACCAGAATTCACTACACAGTATTCGGTGGAGACTGGCAAACTGCAATGAACATGGCGATGGAAACAGATCGCGGTCCTGACATTATGAAGAGCTTTACCAATGCTGCAAATTTTCAGGCAGAAGGGAAATTTCTCCCTTGGACGCAAATCCCCGGAATACAGGATCTTTTAGAAAAATCAGCGCCGTACCACAGAAACATGGCGTCAGTTTTTAACGGAGTTCCTTACAGCGTAGTCCTTTACGGCTGGTATTCAGGATTCCACTACAACAAGGCATTGCTCGCACGCACCGGATTGTCTGTTCCAAGAACTTGGGCGGAATTTGAAGCGGCTGCTATCGCGATTGCCCGCCTCGAACCGGGAAGAATTTATGGCTACGGCATTCCTTTGCTGTGGAGCCCTGATTTCTGCCATTGGGTAACAGAATATATGGCAACTCCTTCAGTTGGCCACATGTATTGGAACTTCACCACCGGCAGATATAATTTTGAAGCTTTTACAGAATACTTTGAAATGCTTGCACGTGTAAGGGAAGCTGGAGCGATATTCCCCGGAATGGAATCTCTTACTGACGACCAAATGCGCGCACAATTTGCAGCAGGAAATATCGGCTTTATCCCGGGTGCAGGCTGGAATGTCGGCGTATTCTACGAACAATTCCCCTTCAACCCCTCTGACGGATGGGATTATGCTCCAATGCCGGTTCAGAATTTGAATCAAACTTATGCTGTTCCTGTTTCAGCAGGCGCTTCCTATTATGTTAACGCAGATGTTGGAAGAGACAGCGTTAAATTAAGCAAAATCGGCGCCGTCATCCAACTCTTATGCGGTGATGCAACCCAAAGGCTGATGTTCTCTGAAGGTTATCACATACCTCTTAGAGCTGATATTGCTGCAAGCGCTCCTCCGGCAACCCGCCCGCAGTGGACAAGCTTTGGTCAGAGCGCTGAACCTTTCGGAACAGTTACCATGCCTACAGCTCCTCACGATGTAATTGCAGTTGAAGGTCCCGACAGGGCTGCTGTAATCAGCCAGATCCTTACAGGTCAGATTCCGAGGTCAGGCATTCGCGCAGCTCTTACCGATCTTAGCGCTCGTATGAATGCAGCTTTTGATCAGGCAGTTCAGAGAGATCCAACCTTTAATAGAGATAACTATATTGATGCCACTTTCGAAGCTAGGTTAAGAGCCGGCGGCAGGTAAGCGGAAATTTTCCATGGATTTTGTGTCTGTTTATATATTAATCGGTTGGTTTATTGAACAGGCATAAATGATTCAAAATGGGGCTGTTCAAAAACAGAGCAGCCTCATTTTTTTGTTGTCAATAAAAAAAAGATGCAGCATAATTTTATACGGAGGTTTTCTATGATAAAAAAAAGAAAGGTTGACCTAATAGGGAGTCATACGCAGGAATTCTTCATGCTGCTTCCCTTTTTTATTGGTTTTTTAACCTTTACAATTTACCCTATTTTATGGGCGCTCCGTTGGGTTCTCTTTGATTATTCCGGTAGTCCTGCTATACCGCCTTATTTTCTCGGGTTGGATAATTTTGCGCGTGCTATTTTCCGTGACAGGGAATTTTGGCGTTCAATGTCCAATACTTTTTATCTTGCATTTATGAAACTTATTATTGAACTCCCGCTTGCTCTTGTTCTTGCTTTTTTTGTTAATAATAAAGTTAAGGGTAGTTCAACACTTCGTGTTATATATTTTCTTCCCACTGTCTTTAGTATGGCTATAATAGGTCTTGTCTTTACCATTCTTTTCAGCGCTTATAATGGAATAGTAAATTCATTTCTTGTAGGTATTGGCATATTAGAACAGAATTTTAATTTTTTTGGAAGCCGATGGTCGGCAATGAATATTATTCTTTTGGTTTCTATATGGTCTACTTTTGGAATTAACATGATCTATTTTCTTATGGGCTTGCAGAATATTCCAAATGAATTATATGAATGTGCAACTCTTGACGGCGCTTCAGGTCCAAGGCAGTTTTTCTCTATCACAATTCCCCTTCTTGCTCCTGTAATGCAGATGATTATTATGCTTAGTGTGATTGGAACAATGAGGATCAACGATGTAGTTCTTGTTATGACAAACGGACAGCCCGGCGGAACTACCGAAGTTGCAATGACTCATATATTAAAATTCTTCTTTAATTTTGGCGGAATCGGTCAACGGAGGCAGCTAGGTTACGGATCTGCCCTGACAATAATTATGGGTGTGATCTTAGCAATAATGACTCTTACATACCTTAAATTATCAAAGCGCATGAAGAGCGCTTACTAGGAGATACTATGAAGACCAGTACTGGAACAAGAACAGCATATATTTTCGTTTATATTTTTCTTTATTTAATAGTTTTTATTGCCATTTTTCCGGTTTTTTTCACTCTTGTATCTTCTTTTAAAACCAACATGGAAATAATGCTCGGGGGACTTAAAATATTTCCTGATAAATGGATGTTTTCTAATTATGTTGAAGCATGGAATCTTGCAAACTTTTCCAGATATACATGGAACAGCTTGTATATGTGTTTCTTTATCGTAATTGGATCAATTTTTGCAGCAACTGTACAGGGTTATGTATTTTCCCGCGGAACAAGCAAATTTACAAAATTTGTTTATAGCATGGTAATGGCATCGCTTTTTATCTCTGTAGGCAGTTTGAGCCTGTTTCCACAACTTCGTGTTGCTCAGGTTCTTGGAGTTGACCGAAGCCTCTGGGGCGTAATTCTTATATATGTATTGGGAATGAATGTTGCCCAGGTTTTTCTTTCTACAAGTTATTATAATCAGATACCCAAGGAAATTGACGAAGCGGCAAGGATAGACGGGTGTAATTTTATCCGTGTCTACTGGTCAATTTTGCTGCCTCTGACAAAGCCGCTCATTGCTACGATTGGTCTTATCTCATTCAGGGCTTCGTGGAGCGACTATCTGATGCCTTATGTTTTTACTCTTGGGGATCAAAGCAGATATCCATTAGTTGTAGGAGTTGTATCTCTTAGATCCATGGGCGGAGAATCTGCCGCTGCATGGCACCTAATGCTTGCAGGGATCAGCCTTTCAATCATTCCGATGATGATCGTCTATCTTTGTCTGAACCGTTTCTTTATTACGGGGCTTACGGAAGGATCTATAAAAGGTTAAAGAAGGGTATGTTTTCTTCGCACAAAGGCAGCGGACACGAAGGAATTTTCGATATTTTGGTTCTTCCTAAATTCTGCTTTGTGATCTTTGTATCCGCTGTCTTTGTGCGAAGAAAAGCTTTATTACCCTTCTCCAAATTATTCTTTGTTATGTGAAGCTGAAGCAATCATTTTTTCTTGTTTTGTTTCTTCCTGCAGACATCCTCTGCAAAGGGCGATAAAACTTTCTGCGCTTCCTCCTATATCAACCTGAGATGTGCTTGTATCATGCATTTTGTATGAAAAAGATGCCTCGTAGCATCCGCATCTTGAACATACCGCTTTTAGAAAAATAATTTCGTCAACCAAAGGAATCATCTCCTGAGTCGATTTCCATTCTTCCTGATGTCTGTCGCCGTTTAATGAAGAAATAAAAATCCTTTTTCCATTATTTGCCCATTCCAAAGTAAAGCGTAAACTGTTAAAAAATTGCCCTTCGTCCACGCAAATTACATCGTATTTACCGGCAGGAACATCTTTTAAATCTTCTACATTGTAATTGTCAAAATCCCGGAATTCCCATTTTGAATGAGTAAAGAATTCTCTTGTATCGGTTTTTGGCCGGACAATGCAGCAGGGAACTTTTGCAATTGTCGCTTTATCAATTTCGCTGAGTAAAATTGAACTTTTTCCCGAAAACATCGGACCAAGCAATAAAGTAATTTTTCCTGTTTTCATTTTTTTAGTTTATCATATAAAAAATATTTTGTCATCATTGTTGAATGCTTGAATTTTTTCTGGTAATTTGTTATCGTTTTTTTAGAGGAAAAGTTTTTTAGAGGAAAAAAATGAAAAAATCTGATGTTTATTTTACTGATATGCGTGTGCACATTGGCGAGAGTTTGCTTATAAAACTTGAAAGGTTAATCGAAAAAGCCGGAATTGGGCAAATCGATTTTAACAATAAATTTACTGCCATAAAAATTCACTTTGGCGAGCCGGGCAACCTTTCGTTTCTTCGCCCTAATTTTGCAAAAACTGTTGCAGATAAAATTAAATCATTAGGCGGTCTTCCGTTTTTGACTGATTGCAATACCTTGTACGTGGGAAGGCGAAGCCAGGGACTGGTTCATCTTGATGCGGCAAATGAGAACGGCTATTTCCCGATGTCTACAGGCTGCCAAAATATTATTGCCGACGGCATCCGCGGCCTGGACGATGTTGATGTGCCTGTAAAAGGCGGCGAGTACTGCAAATTTGCGCATATCGGACGCGCAATCATGGATGCAGATATCGTAATTTCTTTGAATCATTTTAAAGGGCACGAAGGCTCCGGCTTTGGCGGCGCGATTAAAAATGTTGGAATGGGCTCGGGCAGCCGCGCAGGAAAAATGGACATGCACAACGACGGTAAACCACAGGTGAATAAAAAATTATGCAACGGCTGTAAAATCTGCGCACGGTTTTGCGCTCATGGTGCAATCAGTTATAACGGCGGAAAAGCTTTGATAGATCACGGTAAATGCGCCGGCTGCGGACGCTGTATCGGCGCATGCGCAAAGAACGCAATCTCCAACGAATTTTACGGGAGCAACAATGCGTTATGTGCAAAAATTGCCGAATATGCAAAGGCGGTTCTTGACGGGCGGCCGCATTTCCACATCAACATAGTGAATCAGGTTTCGCCTTACTGCGACTGCCACGGAGAAAACGATGCAGCCGTTGTCCCCGACATCGGCATCTTTGCCAGCTTCGATCCTGTAGCTTTAGATAAAGCGTGTATTGATGCTGTAAATGCCGCTCCGGGAATTATGACAAGTATTCTCGCTGACCGGCAGCTTTCACATAAAGATGAAAGCGGCAATTCAGACCACATGACGGACATTCACCCGTCAACCGACTGGCGTTTTCAAATTGCCCACGCAGAAAAAATCGGACTTGGAAACAGCCAATATAAATTAGTCACGATAAAATAATTTTCTGTCAAAAAAATTTTCTGTGTTTTTTTTCACACAAAGGCACGGAGGCACAAAGGTAGAGAGTTGTAGTTTGAAAACATATTATTCTTCATCAGATTTTACATTAATTTGAAAAAAATCTTGAATTTTAGGGTAAAAATATCAAATAACAACTTTGTGCCTCCGTGCCTTTGTGTGAGAAAAATTCTTAACAACAAAGCTTTTACTTTATGCCAAGTAATTCAAGGTGTCTGCCGATGTGTTTTACGAGTGCGCTTCTGTATTCCGCTTCATTTTCTTGCCAGAGTTTGTAAAGACGATCCCTGTAGGTGAATGAGCCGTCTGCATTTTTTTTGCTGAGTATTAAACCGTAAGTGATGTGAATTACCTGACGTACATCGTTGTTTTCAAACAGTTTTGGAAGATCTTCGTCTTTTATTGAAGATACATCCGGGACTTTTGAAAGGTCTGTTGTTACGTGATAATATTTTTTTGCTTCTTCAAATGCAGAAAGGGCGTAATCGTGAACCTCTCGGTAAAGAGCAGGATCTGCAACTGCCGTTACGCGCATTGCTTCCAGCCAGTTTGTTCCCGCTGTTTTTACATGGAAGTTGCCCTTTGTTTCGCGGCCGATAAACGGGAATACGCTGAACTTGTCGGAGCCGGAGTGTATGCTTAATTTGTAGCCAAAATGCCTTGCAATCGCTACGTGGATTTTAATTTCTTTTTCAAACTGTGCGATGTCCCCAATATAGTCAATTCCTTTTTGGAACTCTCCACAAAAACGCGGCGCAATTGTTGCAAACGAAACTCCTGCGTCCAGTAATTCGCTTGCAACAAAGAAATGCTGCAGTGGCGTTGTAACAGAAACTGTTTCATCAATGGAAATTTCCAAATCTGCGTTGTACTTTCCTGCGGCAAAGAACTTTTTGTAAATGTCGGATGCAAATACAATAGCATCTCCGTAAATTGCGGCACACTGTTTTAGTTCGTCTTCACAAAAAGCTAATGTATTTCCTTCGATTATAAAATTTTTGTTTAAGTATTTATCTGAATAATTTTTGGAAAGAGAAGGAGCATTTTCGGCTGTTACATCGTTTTTGATGTGCTCGGAACAATCCAAAGTTATCATTGTAAAACCAAGTGAGAGGGCGCTTTCAACATCTTCGGCTGTTTTTAAATGGTCGCCGTCTGCACCAAAACCTTTTTTATAGCCCTCGCGGAATACTGCGAATGTCGCGCAGTCAAGGACGTCTTTGTAAGTGCGGTTTGTCAGGTTAAGCTCGCGGATGGATTGCTGTGCAAAAACGGGGAACACATCATTTTTTTCAAAGAGGTCGATGTGCCCAAAGGTTGCAATTCCAAGCCTGTCCCCAAGCCCAAAACTTACGGGCTTTTTTAAGCCGCAGACAGGGGCTGTAAACGGAAAAAGTTTTCGTAAAACACAGGCGTTTTCGTGGGTAAGCTGAGCGCGGAATTTTCCGCCGCCGAGGTCTTCTCCCGTAAATCCAAGCTCAGCGCCTGAGGTATTTCCCGAACCTGCGATAACTAAAAATGTGTTATCTCCGTCTTTTGCCATAAAAATTTCGGCAGAAACAACTTTGTTTATTGATTTTTCAAATATATCAAAATCTAAATACTTCATAATATCTAATACCATTCATTGCAAATTTTTGCAATAGAGTTATAATGAAACATGGGTGTTTTGCAAGTGCTTCACCAAAGGATGTATTATGGATTTAAAACAAATAAAAATTTGTTACATTGGCGGCGGCTCGCGTAACTGGGCATGGGTTTTTATGCAGGACCTTGCGATGGAAAAAGAAATTGGCGGAACAATCGAATTGTACGACATAAGGCCGGATGACGCTGTTACAAACGAGGTTATCGGCAACAGGCTGATGGAAAAGTACAATCCGGGAAAGTGGAAGTTTCACGCAAATCCATCTTTGTCAGATGCGCTTACAGGAAGCGATTATGTTTTTATTTCCATACTCCCCGGCGATTTTGAAGAAATGGCAGTTGATGTTCATGCCCCGGAAAAATTCGGAATCTATCAATCTGTTGGAGATACTGCCGGAGCCGGCGGGATCGTCCGCGCCCTGCGAACTATTCCGCAATTCCGCCATATAGCGCGCGAAGTGCAAAAGTACGCGCCGGAGTCTTGGGTTGTGAATTACACCAACCCAATGACGATCTGCACAAAAACTCTGTACAAAGAATTTCCTGCGATAAAGGCATTTGGCTGCTGCCATGAAGTTTTTAACACGCAAAAACTTCTTGCAACAGTGCTTGAAGAAGCATGTCTTGCCCCTGCAGGAAGCATAAAACGCGAGGAAATAAATGTAAATGTTTTAGGAATAAACCACTTTACATGGCTGGATAAAGCTTCGTGGAAAAACGAAGATATTTTTTCTTATTATAAAAAATTTGTAGATAAATACGCAGGCACGGGATTTAAAAAAAGAGATTTTGGACACGTAAATGCCGCAGCAAACACAGATGCGGAAGCTGCAGAACGTTTAAAACTTTTTGGATCTTCCGACAAGGTGAAGATGGATCTCTTCCTCCGTTACGGGCTAATTGCCGCAGCAGGCGATCGCCACCTTGCAGAATTCTGCCCGCCTTCGTGGTATCTTAAAACGCCCGAGCTGGTCGAAAGCTGGGGCTTTGCGCTTACCCCTGTTTCATGGCGGATAAAAGACCGCGAAAAGTTAAAACAAAAAGCAATAGCGTATCGTGAGGGCAAAGAAGAGATGGTTCCTGTCAATTCAGGTGAAGAAGGCATTAAAATTATCAAGGCTCTTGCAGGAGCCGGCAATATTGTTACAAATGTTAATCTGCCAAACATTGGGCAGATGCCCGATCTTCCTTTAGGAGCTGTTGTTGAAACAAACGCCGTTTTTGGCCGCGATATTATTAAACCTGTTGTGAATAATAAAATGCCTGTCGAACTTCGTGAACTTGTGATGCACCATGTACTTGCTCAGGAAGGAATTGTTGATGCTGTATTTGAAGACGATATGGAAAAGGCTTTTAAAATATTCTCGCATGACCGTGCAATACAGCACATCGGGCTTGATAATGCAAGATCTCTTTTTAACGAAATGTGCGCAAAGACAATGGAGAAGTCATGATTAACCGAAGGCAGGTAATAGAACGCAACAATCCCGTTTACAGGAAATTAAACAAAGATGCGCCGTTATCCGTAGGAAACGGAAAATTTTGTTTTACTGCCGATTTTACAGGCTTGCAGACCTTTTTTGACGAATACGCCGCCGCCGATGATGCGTTCCCCCTCTGCACCATGGCTGACTGGGGTTGGCACAGTTACACACCAGTAGAAGATGAATCAGAGTTGCGCCTAACGCCTTTTGATACTTACGGCAGAACGGTAAATTATGCAACAGACAGCACAGGTCAGGAGGAATTGTTTAAAAACATAAGGGTTAACGCCCACAAATTCCATCTTGGAAAAGTAAGTTTTGAATATTTAGGAAATGATCTTTCGATAACAGAGTGCGAACCTGTATGCCAGATTTTAAATCTTTGGGAAGGCGTTTTGTCTTCTGTATTTAAAGTAAATAATGAGATTGTCAGTACAGAAACGTTTATCCACCCCGAGGAAGATACTTTGTACTTTCGTGCTGCTTCATCTTTTTTAAAATCGGAAAAACTGCGCATAACAATAACATTCCCATACGGCAGCCACAAAAAAAGCGCCGCAGATTTTTTACAGCGGGATCTTCATACCACCAAATTATGCGAACAGTATGAGAACGGTATTTGTGTAGAAAGAAAGCTTGATACCGCAACATACAAAGTTGCAATTAAAGGAAAAGGTTTTACCCCCTCTGTAGATGGACATAATCATAAAATTATTTTAACTCCGCAGGAAGAAGAAATAAAAATAAGCATTAGTTTTATAACAGAAAAAACAAGTTTGTCTGCAAGTTATGAAGATGCCCTTGCGGAATGTAAACGTTTCTGGGAAAATTACTGGAACAGCGGCGCTGTAATAGATTTTTCCGGTTCAACCGATGCCCGTGCAATGGAATTGGAACGCCGTACTGTACTTTCGCATTACCTGATTGCAATTCAAAGCAGGGGGAAATACCCTCCCGCAGAAACCGGGTTAACATGCAACAGTTGGTACGGAAAATTCCATCTGGAAATGCACTACTGGCATCACGCGCAATTTGCACTTTGGGGCAGGGTAGAGGAGCTGAAAAATGCGCTTGAATATTACAAGCAAATCCTCCCCGTTGCAAAAGAAATTGCAAAATCTCAAGGGTACACAGGCGCGCGCTGGCCGAAGATGTGCGATCCGTCGGGGAAAAATACCCCTTCGTCTGTTGCAGTTCTGTTAATCTGGCAGCAGCCCCATCCCATCATGATGGCGGAACTGATCTGGCGCGCCGAACAAAACCATGAGTTACTGCGTGAATACCGTGAAATCATCGTAGAAACCGCAGAGTTTATAAAAAGTTTTATTCACAAAGACGGCGATAAATATGTTGTAGGTCCTCCGTACATACCGGCGCAGGAACGCCATGATCCAAAAATTGTGTTAAACGCCCCCTACGAGCTTGAATATTTCCGCTGGGGTTTACGCAAGGCGGATGAATGGCTTGCAAGGCTTGGCGAACCTGCGTGTTACGCTGTGCGTTACGCGCAATTTGCGGAAAACCTGACGCTTCCCGCTGTTAAGGACGGCGTGTATCTTGCCCACGAAAACTGCCCCGATACATTCAGCAAACTGCCGTTTTACACAGACCACCCTTCAATGCTTGCAATGTTCGGCGTTTTGGACAGCGGCAGGATTGATACAAGCATCATGTCTGCAACATTGGATAAAGTGCTTGAAGTTTGGGACAAAAAAACTTTTTACGGCTGGGATTTCCCGATGATGGCAATGACAGCCTGCCGTCTTGGCCGCTATAAAGATGCAGTGGATTTACTGTTAATGGAAAGCCCAAAAAACACTTGGATGGAAAACGGCCACAACAGAATGACAGGCGATGACGCGCTTCCGCTGTACCTGCCCGGCAACGGCGGCTTCCTTATTGCAATGGCAATGATGGCGGCAGGTTACGGAGATGTAAAAGGTTCATCGTTTCCCGAAGGCTTTAACGTGACCGCAGAAGGAATTCTTCCCTATATTTGACGTTAGTTGAAAATAGTGGTGCCGATAAATTCTCTGCCGCTTAGAATATTTTCGAGGTTTTCTAAATTCCTTCCGCCTGCGCAGATTACTTTTAGGCTGATTTTTTCTGCATGGCGGCTTGCGATTGGATCGAACGGAACGTTTTTTCCGGGAACCCATTCATCGCCGACCATCGCGCGGAAATCCGCCCAGCTTATTGTGTCGATTGGGCTTGCGTTTGGATCTACTTTTGGATCGGCAGTAAAAACTTTGTCTATATTGGAAAGATTCAGCACCATGTCCGCGCCGAATTTTTCAGCTAACAGAACGGCGTCATAATCTGTCGAAAAACCCGGCTTCCACCCTGCGGCAACAAGAATATTTCCTGTTAGCTGCTGCGCATCATGCGGATTTGTAACAACTTCCTGACTGCACCAATCGCTCATTAACGCTCTTATTAATTGAGCGTTAAGGCGGGTTGCCATTATTCCAACCCAGTCAGCTTCATCATCTTTAAACTTAATGGAAGTGCCGCCAAAACCTGCGGTAATTTCCCTATATGCACTCTGATAATGTCTTGCAGGAGCGCCGCCGCCGACAACAAAAATAAATTGCCTTGTAGAATCTGCATCAATAAACGATTTTATGAGACTTACAAATTTTTTTAAGAATTCTGTGTCCACACCGTCAGGAGCGACAATTGATCCGCCCAAAGAAATAACAGTAACCATACTAATAAACTCCTCTAATAATTATATCTCCCCACAGACTTGTGTACGATTCAAGCCCGCCGGTAGCTTCTTCCCAGATATTCTGCAGTGAATAAGACTGTGTATGGAAAACAAGCCTCCCTCGGCTGTCCATCTGCGAAAGAACTTGCTCACCTCTGGAAAATGCAATACGAAAGTTGTCGAGATTGCCAAAATAATAGTTGGCATAATCTATATAAGTTTCTTCACTTCCCGGTATTGACTGCGGTAGTATATTTACTGCATCAACTGTAGTTATTGCACCTGCACCCATTGCAGGATCAACAGGAATCCAGCCAAAGTCGTCAATCCAGAATTCCGCCCAGTAATGACGCAATGTATTTCCGTAACGATCAATCAGAACTCCTGCAATCGGAACACATGGTATTGACGCCGCACGCGCCATTGCAGTAAAAAGAAGCGCCGCTGTATAAGGATCGGCTTCGCGTTCTTCAAGTGCGGCAATAATATCGACAGAAGATGAAAACGATTCTGTAATTATAATATTGTTTAAAATCCAATCATATAACGCTCTTGCTCTTGTGTATGGGTTTTGTTCTCTGCCTACGATTAAATTAACTGTCGTTCTGATATTCTGATCATCGCCTGGAATCAGTACAGTACTTTGAGTGTACGTTTTATAAAGCGAGGTTTCTTCCTGCCTGACAGAAAGCGGTCTCATTGCTGTTTCAACGGCGTATACATCCACACGGTAAGAAAGATTGATAGTTTGATTTTCATCAGTTTCAAGATTATCCAGTTTATAAAGACCTACACCGCGATAATCTTCAACAAAAGGCTGCAAGTTACGCGAAATAAGACTGACATCCCTTTGTGAAGGAGAAATAACAGGTTTTGGCACCCACAAATATAGACTGTTGGGTCTTGTCGCTTCCAGCACCCTGATATCAACTGTATAAGAAACTATATAACTTCGTTTTTCCCTAAAAGTTTTTATACCAGGCACTCCGCTTACATCAAAGAAAACAGGCCGTGATTTACCGTGAATTGTTCTGACTTCTATATTGCCGCTGATAGCTCCGTCCGGCAGCCGAACGCGAATTTCGCGTGCGCTCCAGTATTCATAGCCAAGTTCCATTTCAGAAACTTCTATAAATTCCGGCTCCCTTACAGCATAGGGATTGAATGTTCCCGAATCATAGTCCCATGAAAAATAAACGCCTGCATTTTCACGCGATACGCCAAAGTTGTTTCCTATAATTGTTATAAGTGTTCCCGGCGCGCCCATCTGCGGACTTATGGAAGTTATTCTCGGCTGTAATCCCAGCTCTTCACCTTCAACCGGTCTTGGCACTGTCATGGAATTGGAAAACAAAACGCCGTTGCTTTTTTTTCCATTTACGTACACATAAACAAGCCCGGATTCTCCAAGTTCAGGAACACGCAGCACGATCATATCATCCTGCCAAGAATGATATGATGAGTTAGTTGGCGCAACGCCTGCAATTGTAATATAAGATTCGTCCCGCTCTTCGCCAAAGTTACTTCCGGTAAGGGTAATAATTTCGCCCATTCTTCCTATTTTTGGATCGATAGAAGAAATAACCGGCGCTTTCGCACTGCATGAAAAAAAGAGAATAACAACTGCTAATGATGCGGCTTTTAAAAATTTACCTGTCATTTCCTGTTTCGGCGACAGCATCTGCGCTATCTTCAATGTATTGATTTACGGTTATTATAATTTCTATTGAAGATGAATTCAACTGCTGGCCGAGAGGAAAGAAATATACAGGCTCGTCAAACTCGATGGAAATAGTCTGAAGCGAAGTATAATAGCTGACCCCCCTGTCTTGATCGCTTACCCACAACTGCACCACCGCGACCAATACATTCGCGTTTGGACGCAAAAACGGAGTAAATTGAACTGCTACAATGAGGTTGGCTCCGACGAGCTGTATTCCTACAGAATTGCCGGGTATCGTCAGCTTTTGATGTTTTTCATTCCATACTATGATGTTGCTTTCTTCCAGAACTCTTGCATCAATATCCAAAACCAGCGCGCGTCCTGCAAAATCCGGCGCTGTTGTAGGAACCCCTCCACGGTCCTGTGCATTAAGAACGCGTGCATTCAAGATACTTGCCGTAAAAACACAAAATACACTGAAAAGATAAAAACAACGACTCATTCTATAATTATCTCCTTGATAAAATTCTCCTTGATGACATCATCTTCCCGTTGAATAATCGGCGGCTCTCAATATTTCCGGCTCGCCTATTCTTGAAAAATTCTTACTTTCCGGTAATTGCAGAATTATAATATTGCTGCCCTCGGCTGCAAGATATTGGAGTACGCTGTTCATGTCAGATACGGGAATGTTTGGTATATCTTCCTCTGCAGCGAGGAAAAAGTTTGTTATAGCAGGTTCCTGCGGCTGGCTTGCAATAGAGGAAACATTCCTGTCAGTGCGTACCCAAAGTAATGTAAGCAGCGCAATTACAACAGCAGCAGCCGCCGCTGCCGGCAATGGAACGGAAAATTTGCGCTGCCATATAGCGGCAGGATTCGGCCTGAAACGCCGTGTTGGGACTAAGTTTTTCCAAACCCTGCCGGCGGCTGTTTCGATTAATTCCTGGTCTGTATCTTGTTTTAAAAATAATGAAAGGCGTTTTAGATTCTCAAGTTTTTGTTTACATTCAGGACATTTTTCGAAATGGATTTCAATTTTTTCCTTCCATGGGGAGGGAAGTTCCTTATCCAGATAAACAGAAATAATTTGTGAATCAGGACACATTTACACCACCTTGTAGTTGTCCGGCAAGCCGGGAGTTGTCCGGCAGCCGGGCAGCCCGACTTGTCCGGGCAGCTTTGATTTTCCGAGCAGTTCGATTTGTCCAAGAAGTACAGCTAATCGCTCGCGGGCTCTAAACACCCGTACTTTAACATTTCCTTCGCTAATACCCAATACCTTTCCAATTTCTTTATAATTCATTTCAGTATACTCTTTTAAAATTAACACCACACGCAAATTTTCAGGCAGCTTTTTCAGAGCTTTTTGAACTTCTTCGCTTGTTTCTTTTTTTACAAGCAAACCCTCTCCGGTTTCTTCCTGCCTGTAGTCTTCCCGGAAAGCGCGCTGATACGCTTTGCGTTCCCTGTCCTTCCGTTTCGCATAATTTAACGAAGCGTTTTTAACTACACGAATTAACCAGTACTTCGCCTCCTCTGCATTCGGGAAAACCATGTTTTTTTCGTACAAACGAAAAAAACTTTCCTGACAAAGGTCCTCCGCCGCTTCGCTCGAATTCGTTACCCTGTAGGCTACCCTAAAAATAACCGGAAAAATTGAATCATACAGACGTTTAAAATCGCGGTTAAACTCAACCGGGTTTATCTCCCGCCCGGCCGAATCGCCCTCTGCGGCTTTTTCGTCATTTTTCAACTCTTCCTCTATAATTTTAAACAAGTCTTTTCCTTTTTTGTTACAATGTAATCTACTGATGTTTCCACGTTGTCCCGGTTGGACTATCTTCCAGTATTATACCCCGGCTCTTAAGGTTTTGTCTTATACCGTCGGCTGTTGAGAAATCCCTTGCCTTTTTCGCCTCGGCGCGCTGAGCGATAAGCGCTTCAATTTCCTGCACAAACCCTTCATCTTCGCTCTCACTGGTACTGCAAGCCTCTTCCAGCCTTAACCCCAGAACCCGATCCATATCAAAAACAGCTTTCAGCGTTTCCTCAACTGAGAAAGCAGGCGAATCCTTCAAAAGCCCCCAAAGCGCGGCAAGAGCCCGCGGAGTATTCAAATCATCTTCAATAGCCCTGTCAAAATCTTCTATATAATTGCCAATTTTTAATTCACTGTTCACTCTTCTTTCTTCATTTTTCTCTTTAATAGCCCGAACTTTATCTACCAGCGATTTACGGGCATTTTTTGCTCCGTTCAGGCTTTCATACGAAAATTGAAGCTGACTGCGATAGTGGCCGCCAAGCAGGAAATACCGGTAGTCGAGGGGATCAAAACCATCGTCAACCAAAGTTTGCAAAGTGATAAATCCGCCCGCAGATTTTGACATTTTTCCCTTATTCAGCACCAGAAATTCATTGTGCAGCCAGTATTTTACCCACGGGCTTTTCCCTGTGGCAGCCTCGCTCTGGGCTATTTCGTTTGTGTGGTGAATCGGGATGTGGTCGATGCCCCCCGCGTGAATGTCAAAAGTTTCGCCAAGGTATTTTATGCTCATCGCAGAACACTCGATGTGCCAGCCCGGGTAGCCGCGCCCCCATGGGCTGTCCCAAACGAGGGCTTGGTTTGTAAATTTGCTGTTTGTAAACCACAGCACAAAATCGCCTGCATTGCGTTTGTTTTCGTCCTGCTCAATACGTGCGCCGGCTTTTAATTCGTCAAGCCGAAGCAGGGCAAGATCGCCGTAAGTCGGGAATTTTGAAATATCAAAATAAAGATTTCCCCCCGAAGAGTAAGTGAATCCATTTTTTTCGATCTTTTCGATAAGCGTAATCATATCTGGAATATGTTCAGTCGCCTTGCAAATCAATGTAGGCCGGGTGATATTCATTCTGTCGGTATCATTAAAAAACGCTTTTGTGTAATAATCCGCAATTTCAAGGACGCTTTTGCCGCGTTCCTGCGCGGACTTTACCATTTTATCTTCGCCGTCATCGGCGTCATCGGAAAGATGCCCAACATCGGTAATGTTCATTATGTGGTTTACTTCGTACCCCGCGCGCCGCAGAGAACGGACAAGTATGTCGTGAAGCACATAGGCGCGCAAATTCCCTATGTGCGCATAGTTATAAACCGTCGGGCCGCACCCGTAAAAGCCGATCTTTCCTTCGGATATCGGGGAGAATTGCTGTTTTACCCGCCCTAGCGTGTTGTAGAATGTAAATGCCATGATTGTATCGTATCAGGAAATTATTTTTTTATCAATGTTGTTGAATAGACCGGGTGTCATGATATTTTGCTCTGTCTCGCTAGATATATTTTCCTATACAATGTATAGTTTATGATATACAGATATTGAGGAGATTAATAAATGGCACAGGTAAATATTCGTATAGACGATGATTTAAAGACGCGGGCTGACAATATTTTTAATGAACTTGGTTTAAATATGACAACAGCTTTTACAATGTTTATCCGGCAAACAATAAGGCAGGGCGGAATCCCTTTTGAAATTACAACCAGAACCGACCCTTTTTATAACCCGGAAAATATGAAGGTTTTACGTCAGTCTATAAAAGAAGCCGAAGAAGGCAAATTAATCGTAAAAACATTCGATGAATTACAGGAAATGGAAAAGTGATAATCAGCTTTACAGAAACCGGCTGGAATGATTATTTATTCTGGCAATCACAAGATAAGAAAACACTAAAACGTATAAACCAACTTTTGAAAGACATTGACCGTAACAATTACGATGGGATTGGTAAGCCCGAAGCATTGAAAGAAGATTTAACAGGCTGGTGGTCACGCCGCATAGATGATACCAATAGATTGGTATATCGAATAGAAAGCGACAAAATTATCATTTCTAAATGCCGGACGCATTATGGAGATAAATAATTAATATAGATATTTTTAACCGGAATATTTTGTTCATATCTTTGCGGCAAAGCACAAAAATAAACGACCATGCCGCAAAAAACATCACGCTAGGAATGTAATGTCTTTTTGAAACAGCATGGTAATTACATCAATAACCCAGCCGATTCCAAAAAGACCTCCAGTGAAAATCCATATAACTCCGATAATTAATCTGCCGCGGAGTACACGGTTGATACCCTGAACCACCGGATCAAAAAAGATAGTGAGAACAATGTTAATCAACCAGCCTAATTTGTCGATTGCGGTTTTTCTTGCCATAAAATCCTCCTAAAATATTTTAATTGTCAGGCATTTTCTGCAAGTTGCTTATACATACTTGCGGTAATACCCAGTATAAGAATTACTTCAACAACAAGTGAAATAAAAATTATTATGTTTATGAAAGGACGACCGTACCAGCCAATATGCAAACCAAACAAGGCTAATAAAGTTTGTACTACAGTGAAAATCAATACCGGAATGGTAACAATCCAGAATATCCGCCATTTGTTTCCATAAGTGATTTTATCGCTTAAAGCAATTGCCTTGATGGAATTTTTGCCCTTATCAATGATCAACATGGGCGCAAAATACCATGCAATGCAGATTATAATACCGGGAATTACAAAGAAAAGCGTACCTATACTCCAGCCAAGGCATACAAGACCTATAACAAGAAAAAATTCTCCCATGTATTTGCGATAACTCGGATCAAAAATTTCTGTATGGGAAATTTTTTCGCCTTTGCTGAGTTTGATAATGATACCCGCCGATAAGCCGATTGTAGTGCCGACATTGATATACGGAATCCAAAACGTTACAAGCCACAATAGAAAATTTACGGCAATTGGACCGATGTTTTTTATTCCAATTCCAAAACCTTCCCCAATGGTTTCTGTAATCCCCAGTTTTTTAATATTCTCAGACATATTTTCCTCCAATTAATGTATTAGTATTAAATTGTATACCGCGCTCCGGTTTTTTTCAATCTGAATCTTACACCGCCTCAATGCAGTAAATCCGATAATCTTCTGTAACATTGATTAACAATATGCTTCATTCCGGCGGGAACATCGCCGCCAAGCTCGTCGATTAATGTTTCAAGGCTTGAAAGGCTTTCGTTTATGCAATTTTGATAACCTTTGGCGGCGCGAAGCCAGTAATTGCTTTCGCCGTCGGTGAAAATTCCAATGTAACGTAGTTCATTGGAATTTTTTTTCCATTTGATTGGTTTTGCAATACTTTCCAGTTGTTTTAACAAGGCGGGGAGGTCTTTTTGTGAATTATAATTTTGTTTTTTAAGCCATGTGCGGGAAAGAACTTTTTCCGGTTTTTTATCTTTCTTTTCTTTTTTGCCGCCGGATTTTGTTTGATCGGAAAAAAGCCCGGGTTTAATTCGATGCAATACAGCTTTTGAAAGCGGCGACACCGACATCGCATACATTCTTGTTGTGCGTACAATTTCTCCTGCGACAATGAATTCTGGATTTGCGCGAAACATTACCGATCCCGGGTGGATAATTATTTTTTCTTCTGTTGAACTGCTGTAGGAACTGGCCCTGCCGCCGCCGCTCCGCAGGTGCGCTTCTTCGCGCACGCAGACAAATTGAATCATTCCTCGCCCTATGCAGCATAAATAATCATCAATATCGCTCCCTTCAATCAATTTATTTTTGTTTTGATGAATTGGAATTTTCAAGGATGAAACAATTTCTTCTAATTGAGCCGCTACATTTACAATTTCCGCCATCGCTCGTTCATCAAGATAATTTTTATCGCAGAATTTTATTTTATTGGTTGAATCATTGTAGAAAAGAAAAAGTTTTAAATATGAAATAAAATCGCCTCTTTCATCGCGGAAACGGTGGTGCGCCTGTCTTGCTTCAATTTCTTCTCCCGGCGGAAGAATATACGGGCTTTGCGTTGATAAAAACGCCGCAGCAATGATCGTCTCGCGGATTACATCGGGGTATTTCATGATTGCTTCGACAATAATGCGCGATTGACGGGGTGCAAGGGGGAATTCTGTCATTAATTTGCCGATATTTGACAGATTTCGGTCTTTTTCCAGCGCATCCAGCATATTCAGCGTTTCAATTCCGCCTTTTAATCCTTCTTTTTCCGGGGCTGCGATAAAATCAAAATCTTCAAAATTGGTGATGCCTAAATCTGCCATTCGTAAAATTACTTCCGATAAATCTGTGCGGAAAATTTCTTCTGTTGTATATTGTGCGCGGTTTTCAAAATCATCGCGTGTATAAAGGCGGTAGCAGGTTCCTTCGCGTGTTCTGCCTGCGCGTCCTTTGCGCTGCTCGGCGGATGCTTTTGATATTTTCGCTTCGATTAAGCTTGATGTATATGTTCGCGGGTTGTACCAGTTTAATTTTGCAAGTCCGCAGTCGATTACAGCGGTGATCCCGTCAATTGTTACTGATGTTTCTGCAATATTTGTTGAAATAATTACTTTTGTTTTGCCTTTTGGTGTTTTTTCAAAGACTCTTTCCTGTTCTTCCTTGCCTAACCTTCCATATAATGGAAGTATAAACAAATATTTTCCTACTGATGAAAATGTCAGGCGGTTCATACATTCTTTGATCATTTTTTCGCCTGAAAGAAAAATTAATATGTCTCCTTCGCGTTTTTCACTTATAAAACGTGTAGTAATTGACTCAATTTTAGCTAAAATTAACTCATCATTGCTTTCTGATGGAATCAACGCAGGCTGGGGCCTCCCTTTGGTCGGCGAGCGTAAGGAAATTATTTTATCGCCGCCTTCGGCGGCTTGTGCTTCATAGATCAATGTAACAGGAAATCTTTGTGCATCTATCTTTACAATAGGGCAATTATTAAAATATTCTGAAAAAATTTCTGCATTTATCGTTGCAGAAGAGACAATTACTTTAAAATCCCGCCTGCTTTCGAGTACGCGTTTGAGTAATCCAAGTATAAAATCTATGTTTAAACTGCGTTCATGCGCTTCATCTACTACTAAAACACTGTATTTTGACAACCACGGATCTAATTTCATCTCTTGTAATAGAATTCCATCGGTCATTATTTTTATTTTTGTTTCGTGATTGGTCTTATCTTCAAAGCGCATTTTATATCCGATGAGCCCGGGTATTTGATTTTCTGTTTGACGTGCGATAAATTCGCTTACAGATACTGCTGCAATGCGCCGCGGTTGAGTCACTCCGATGATGCCGCTTTGTGCATATCCTGCTTCGTAAAGTATTACAGGAAGCTGTGTTGTCTTGCCTGAACCTGTCGGACTTTCAACAACAAGCGCTTGATTTTTTTCCAGCATTGATAAAATTTTTTTTTGATTTTTGTAGACAGGAAGATCAATATAGTTCATAATTCAATAATAATGACTTGATAAAAAAAAACCAAGTTGTTATATTGTAATTTAGAATATTGTGCTATAATATTTTTGGAGGGAAAATGGCTAAACAAAAAAATGTTTACTTCTTCGGTCAAGGGAAAACCGAAGGAGATGCAAAGATGAAAGAAGTGCTTGGAGGTAAGGGAGCGAATCTTGCAGAGATGTGTAATCTTGGAATTCCTGTTCCCCCGGGTTTTACAATTTCTACCGGCGTATGCGCCGCATATTATGAAAACAAAAAGAAACTTCCCGCAGGTATAAAAGAAGAAGTAGAAATTACTTTAAAAAAACTTGAAGCTGCAATGAAGAAAAAACTCGGCGATCCCGATGATCCTCTTCTTGTTGCTGTTCGTTCAGGCGCCGCAGCGTCAATGCCCGGTATGATGGACACAATCCTCAATCTTGGTATGAATGACAAATCGGTAAAAGGGCTTGCCGCAAAAACAAACAATCCGCGTTTTGCGTGGGATTCATACAGGCGTTTTATTCAAATGTACGGCGATGTAGTTCTTTGCGTTGAAAGAAAACTTTTCGATAATGTTCTTGATGCAGTTAAAAAAGAAAAAAAGATCGAACTTGATACAGATTTAGACGCATCCGACCTTGAAAATCTTGTTACCGAATATAAAAAAATCGTTAAAAAACATACAGGAAAAGAACTTCCGCAGGCTCCTCTTGACCAGCTTTGGGGCGCTGTAGAAGCTGTTTTCGGTTCATGGAACAACGAAAGGGCTGTTTATTATCGTCAGCATTACAATCTTCGCGGTTTAAAAGGAACTGCCGTTAATATTCAGGCAATGGTCTTTGGGAATTTCGGCGATGATTCGGGGACCGGCGTATGTTTCAGCCGCGATCCAAGCACCGGCGTTAACGAATTCTACGGTGAATACCTTTTAAATGCACAGGGCGAAGACGTTGTCGCGGGTATCAGAACGCCGGAAAGAATTTCCACTCTGGAAAAAAAGAAACCGGAAATTTACAAACAGCTTGTAGGATATAAAAACAAACTTGAAAGATATTTCAAAGATATGCAGGATATGGAATTTACCGTATACCAAGGGGTGCTTTACATTCTGCAGACCCGCAACGGAAAACGCGCAGGAACGGCTGCGGTAAAATGCGCTGTAGATATGGTAGCCGAAGGGCTTATCGACAAAAACACTGCAATTATGCGCGTAACGCAGGAACATCTTGATCAGCTTCTTCACCCGATGATCGATGCACAGGCAAAAAAACAGGCAAAATCTCTTACAAAAGGGCTGAATGCTTCTCCGGGAGCCGCATCAGGCAGGATTGTTTACAATGCAAAAGACGCCGAAGCCTGGCACGCAAGAGGCGAAAAAGTCATGCTTGTACGCAAAGAAACTTCCCCCGAAGATATCGGCGGAATGGTTGTCGCACAGGGCATCCTCACTTCAACAGGCGGAATGACAAGCCACGCGGCGGTTGTTGCACGCGGAATGGGTAAACCCTGCATCGTCGGCGCAAAGGGAGTGGTAATTCAGGGCGAAGATGTTTTTGTCGGCGGTAAAATATTCAAAGAAGGCGACTGGATAACAATTGACGGAAGTTCGGGCGAAGAATACGAAGGTAAACTGGCTCTTGTAGCTGCGGAAATTTCCAAAGATATGAATACATTCCTTAAATGGTGCGACGAAGTACGCGCCAAAGCAGCCCGGGGTAAAATAAAAGGTTTTGATGTATGGACAAACGCCGATCAGCCGGAAGATGCAAAACGCGCTTTCGATTTCGGCGCTCAGGGTATTGGGCTTTGCCGCACGGAACACATGTTCTTTGACAAAGAAAAGCTCATCCACTTCCGCGCAATGATTGTTGCCGAAACGGAAGAAGAACGAAAAGCCCAGTTAAAGAAAATCCTTCCGCTGCAGCAGAAAGATTTTTTTGGAATTTTCAAGGCGATGGAAGGCCGCCCTGTAGTTATCAGGCTTCTTGATCCGCCATTGCATGAATTTGTCCCGCATACGCCGGAAGAAATTGATGAGCTTGCAGGTGTGTTAAAAACAGATAGTGCGAAACTGAAGGCAAAGATAGGAACCCTTATCGAATGTAACCCGATGCTTGGGCACCGCGGCTGCCGTCTTGCGATAACTTACCCCGAAATTTACGATATGCAGGTAGAAGCAATTGCTCTTGCGGCGGCTGAATGTGTTAAACAAAATATACCCGTTAAGCCTGAAATTATGATTCCTCTTATTGTTACAGCAAGAGAACTCAGACTGCTTAGAATGAATGCAGAAAGGGTGCTTGAAAAAGTATTTACCAAAACAGGCGTCAAAGTTCCTGTAGCAATAGGAACGATGATCGAAGTTCCGCGCGCCGCAATTCGCGCTGCAAATATTGCAAGATCTGCGGATTTCTTCAGTTTTGGAACAAACGACCTTACACAAATGACTTTCGGCTTCAGCCGTGATGATATAGCTTCCTTCCTTCCTGTCTACCTCGAAAAGAATATTCTTGATGTTGATCCATTCAATTCAATTGACGAAGAAGGTGTTGGAAGTTTAATCGAACACGCAATAGGCGAAGGTCGAAAAATTAAGTCAGATCTCAAGATTGGGATCTGCGGAGAGCACGGCGGCGATCCTGATACTATAGATTTTTGCTATAGGGCAGGGTTGAGCTATGTATCATGTTCACCATTCCGGGTGCCGTTAGCGCGTCTTGCCGGAGCGCAAGCCGTTATCAAAAATACCGGAAAGAACATATCGGGAGGGGACACAGCGAAGACTGGAAAACCCGCCGCTGCCAAGGTGAAAGGCAGTAAAAATCCTATTAAGGGGGACAAGATGGCAGTATCATCTGCGAAGAAGCCTGCGGCGAAGAAGCCGGCAGCAAAAAAACCGGCGGCGAAGAAGCCGGCAGCAAAGAAGCCTGTGGCGAAAAAACCTGCGGCAAAGAAAACAACCGCGGCGAAAAAACCTGCGGCAAAGAAGACAACCGCGGCGAAAAAACCTGCGGCAAAGAAGACAACTGCGGCGAAAAAACCTGCGGCAAAGAAGACAACCGCGGCAAAAAAACCAGTCGCGGCGAAAAAACCAGCCGCTAAGAAACCTGCTGCAAAAAAACCAGCCGCGAAGAAGCCGGCAGCTCCGAAACCCGCCCTTTAATTCATTGCAGGGTCTTTGGACATTTAAAAAAATTATGAAAGGCCCGGCTTAACCGCCGGGTCTTTTTTTAGCTCTAAAACTCTTGTTTTTAACTGCCGATAATGAAGCATGATTAGAGGATGGTATACCGCAGCCAGCGGTATGAGGGCTCAGCAGTGGCGGCTTGATGCTGTTGCAAACAATTTGGCGAATGTGGACACAGACGGTTATAAAAGGGATTTAGCTTCTTTTAAGGCTTTTCCGGAAATGCTCCTCCGCCGTCAGGATGATGACGGCGTTTACCGTATTCCTTTTGGTTCTGCGGATGCCGCGCCTATAATCGGACGGCTTGGAACCGGCGTTGAACTAAACGAATTGTATACCAGTTTTGAACAGGGCGAGTTTAAAGAAACCGCAAGCGACTTTGACATTGCCCTTGACGGTAGTGGATTTTTCTCCGTTGCCACTCCTTACGGCGAACGCTATACAAGAAACGGCTCCTTTATACTCGGTATGGAAGGTTATCTTGAAACCAAAGAAGGATATCCTGTTCTTGGCGTGAACGGTCCAATAATGGTGGAAGCAAATAATTTCCGGATCGATGCTTACGGAAGGGTGTGGGTTAATGCAGCCTATCAGGATAATAATCCCGAAACCATGGTGGGAAGAGAAGCAAATCTTTGGGAAGATCCGGTTCTCCTTGATGTTCTTAAAATTGTAGAATTCAATCACAACGGCCCCAATTCCGAACGCTATCTTGAAAAACAGGGCTCAAGTCTTTACCGCGAAAGCCAGCATTCCGGTCCTGCTACACTTGTGGAGATTGATAGATTTCCCCGTGTTATTCAGGGGTTTATTGAAACTTCAAATGTTAACCCTGTAATCGAGATGGTTCAGATGATCGAAGTAAACCGCTCCTATGAAGCAAATCAAAAAGTGATTCAGACAGAAGACGCAATGCTTGGTGTATTAATAAATCAAGTATCTAAATTTGGTTAAAAAAAGAGGTATCTTAAATGGTTAGAAGTTTATGGACAGGCGCATCCGGCATGATCGGGCAGCAGAATAATATTGATGTAATATCGAATAACCTTGCAAATGTTAATACACATGGTTACAAAAAGCAGCGTGCGGATTTTGAAGATCTGATTTATCAGACTGTAAGAACCGCCGGAACTCCCGCAACGGAAGACACAGTGGTTCCTGTCGGAATTCAAATGGGGCACGGCGTTAAACTTGCCGACACCCAGAGGGTTTTTTCGCAGGGCAGTTTACAGCAGACGGATGTTCCGACCGACATCGCGATTGCCGGTGAGGGTTTTTTCAGAATACAAATGTACGACGGCTCAATGGCATATACACGTAACGGTAACTTTAAGGTTGACATGGACGGCAGAATGGTTACAAGTAATGGTTACTGGCTGCTTCCCGACATTATGATGCCGGAACTTTTTCTGCCGGATTCAATAACTGTAACAAAAGACGGAAGGGTAAGCGTTCTTATCCCCCGTGACGGCGAACTTGTTTCGGTTGATGTCGGAAGAATCGAACTTTACCGCTTTCCAAACCCCGTGGGTCTTACCGCTGTTGGAGAAAATCTTTTTAAACCATCCGGCGCATCCGGCGATGCAATTCCCGGTATTCCCGGTTATGAAGGCATGGGCACTCTTGAGCACAGATTTTTGGAAATGTCCAATGTCGCTATTGTGCAGGAAATGGTTAATCTTATCGTCGCACAGCGCGCCTATGAATTTAATTCACGCACAATTCAGACAAGCGATAATATGCTTGGCACAGCAACCACATTAAAGAGGTAGTGTGAATGGAAATTAACAGTTTTGGATTGATTAACGCAGTTAACCTTGACGATTATCTTCCATCATCGGCTTCTTCCGCCGCGCGCAGTTCGCTTGACTTTGCAAGTCTTCTGGAAAGAACCCGCGCGGCAAATGCCGCATCAACTCCTGTTGCCGGAAATTCAACAATTGATAAAACCGACAAGCTCTACGAACTGTGCCTTGAACTTGAAACATTTTTAGTTAAAAATTTATTAAACAGCATGAGAAACACTGTGCAAAAATCCGGCCTTGTTGACGACAGCTTTGCCGGAAAAATGTACGAGGATATGCTGTACGAGGAATACGCAAAGGAATATACCAAAGGCGCAAATTTTGGTTTTGCAGAACAGGCGTATTTACAATTAAAGCGTCTTTAGTTAATCTGATAATTAAGCAATGATAAAAAAGAGCTTAGTCCTGTTAATACTTTTTATAATTCTCGTTGTTGTCATATACGCTCAGTCAGAGACGGAACAAGGTGAGGATTTTTGGTTTGGTATTGGCGGAGAAGCTTCCTCGTACAGTCTTTCGGGGTTTGCTTATGGCGGCAGTTTTTCGTTGGGGTTTGGTACAGGTACATCAATCGGTATTAAAACAATATGGTTTTTCAATTCTGAAAATATAGATATAATTGAATTAATTTTCTTTTTTAGATATTACCTGCAGGGATTGGCTTCCAATTCCGGTCCCTTTATTCAAATTATGGGAGGATCGTCTCTCTTTTTTAATTCCGGCGATTTTTCCATTCCTTTTGATTTAGGTATAATTTCCGCAGGTCTAAGCTTCGGCTGGCGTTTTCTCTTTTCTGACCGCTGGTTTGTTGAGCCTGCCGTTCGTGCAGGATTTCCTTATATGATTGGAGCGGGGATTTCTGCCGGTGTAAGGTTTTAATATAAAAACTTTTCTTTTTCTGCTGGTTTTCCTTAAAACTACTATAAAAAAAGCAAAATTTGGGCGATAATATCAGTATGGGCAAAAAAAATAAACAGAGCGAATCGGATAAGATACGTTTTTCCATTGGCACTAAATTAATTATTATTATCTCTTTTATGGTAATTATTTCTCTTGGCTCCATTACCGCCTTGGTTTCCTGGCTGGTTCATACCGACCTGCAGATTTCTGCCGAAGAAAGTAACTTCGAGATGAACCGCAGATCGGCAATGGAAGCGGAAATTACTCTGACAAATGTACGTTCAAATTCCAGAATACTTATTCAGACTATCACTTCCATGGGATTATCGGGCGGCGGCGTTATTCAGGAATCTATTGATTTTTTCTTTGCTGAAAATCCCGGAATAGCGGCTGTTTTTTTTACAGTCCCGGGAGGTGATGAGACATTGCTTATAAACAGGCAGTTCTTTACTTCGCGCGATATTGATCCGGCTCTTGCAGATTCTTTCTTCGACAGCCAGAGGGCTGCGCTTGGGCGTGCTGTACGCGGTGAAACATTGCTGCGTAATGCAGCGCCTCATTTTACTCAATCAATTTTGGGTTTGTTTTACCCCTGGCAAAATGGCGGGGTAGGGGCGGCTCTGTTTTCCTCTGAGACCCTGAATAACAATTTTGGTTATGGTATTAATCAATCTTATATGTTAAATACTGACGGTGAAATTCTCGTTCATGCCGATTTTTCTCTGATTAGAAGCGGAACGAATGTACTCGACATGGATTTTATCCAGGCAATTCTTACAAGTAACGAACGAAATAGACAGCAGCTAATAGAAGCTGACTTTGGCGTTTTGCTGTCTTCGGCTAGTAGTACGAATCCCGATGTTTTTTCTTTGCTGTTGGAAAATCTTAAAAAATTAATTCAGCCTGTTGTAAATTGGGCAGGCGGACTTCTGAATTCATCTGCCGGTGGAGATGTTTCTGAAGATGAAGGGCATATAAGAAAATTTGTAGCATACACAAAATTGAACACAGCAGGTCTTGTTGTAATAACCGGAATTGAATACGACAAAGTCTTTGAAGGAATAGCGGCTACTACACGGCGTAATATTCTTTTAACAATTGCGGTTTTAAGTATTTCAATTATATTTATCTGGTTCTTTGCCAAAACAATTTCTGTTCCGCTTAAGGCGCTTGCTTTTGCGGCGCGGGAAATTGAAGGCGGCAAATTTGATGTTTTGCTTGAGGCAAAGGGAAGGGATGAAATTGGCGTTTTAACTTCCGGCTTCCAGAACATGTGTTCTGCTTTGGGAATTTTCGGCAGGTTTACAAACAGGGAAATTGCTGTAAAAGCAATGCGCAACGAAATTAAACCCGGCGGTTTATCCAAGCATGGGACAATTTTCTTTTCTGACATTCGCGAGTTTACTGCAAAGTGCGAAGAATTTACAAACACCTTTGGAAGTGAAGCATCCAATAAAATTGTTTTTTGGTTAAACAATTATTTTTCGCAGATGATTGATTGTATCGAAAAAACAAACGGCGTTGTAGATAAATTTATCGGCGATGCAGTGATGGCGCACTGGGGGACTGCCTACACTGCAGGAAGTCCGCGCGCGGATGCTTTTAACTGTGTTAAGGCGGCTTTGATGATGCGCAAGTCGCTTTATTATTTAAACAGGGAACGCAAAATAGGAGATAGTTCCAATCCAGCGATCCGTATTGGGTGCGGTATTAACTCGGGAGTTGTAACCGCAGGACAGCTTGGAAGCGATAAACGCATGGAGTATACTGTTATCGGCGATCCTGTAAATCTTGCGTCACGTGTAGAAGCTCTTACAAAACCGCTTGGCGCTGATATTCTTATTTCCGAAGACACATGGATGCTTATAAAGGATAAATTTGTAACTGAAGAAATGCCTTCCGTTACAGTTAAAGGAAAGGAAAAACCTGTAAGAATATTCGCTGTTATTAATTTTGCAGGAGAACCTAAAGGTCCGCAGTCAATGAGTGATGTACGGGCGCTGCTTGGCATTGAAGCGCCTGTACTTTCGGGCGTTGATGTTAATGCCGACGAGAAAAAATATAAAATTGGTGAAAGTCAACAGGGATAAACATGAGCGGCAAGGTGTGGGGTTCCGGAAAATTCCGGTTTAAAGATTTTTTAGTAATTGTGATATTCTTGAGTATTGCCGCAACAAGCATTGAATTGTTCAGACGGGATCTCCTGCAGACATTCAGCCTGCAGAATGTTGAACCCGTCGGTGTCGTCGTTGTCAAAAAAAACACGGTGCAAAGACGTCTTAGCGATCGTGTGCTGTGGGACAGGCTCTCAAATGAATCTCCTGTATACATAGGAGATTTAATTCGCGTAGCCGATCTTTCCTCTGCATCGCTTTTTATAGAAAATAACAGCATTGAACTTATTGAAAATACATTGATACGGATTATCCGCGGTGTGGACAATGAAGGTATTCAAATTGTCTTATCTGAAGGAAATCTTTCTCTTGCTGCAGGAGATGAAGCTTCTTCGCTTCTTATCGACATGATGGGACAGCAGGTGCAAACGGTAGCCGGAGCTGTAATAAATCTTTCAATAGAAACTGACGGTTCTTACTCCGTTCAGGTGAATGAAGGCTCTGTCCAAATTATGGATCAGGCAGGTCTTGTACAGGAAATTTCTTCCGGTGAATTAATTAACATTGACGCCGAAGGCAGGCAGAGACTTGAAAGCGCTGTAGTTGTAACTGCTCCAAGACCATCAGCCCGTTATGTGAATAGAGATGCAGGCGGTCTTCCGGTAAATTTTTCGTGGAACAGGATAAACCTTGAAGCAGACGCAGGATTAACCCTGGAAACTTCATCTGAGAGAAATTTTTCGAATGTATCACAAAGAATAGATAATCTGAATAATCAGACGCAGGTAAACATTGGCGCAGGCGAATGGTATTGGCGCATTTCCTATAATGATGAAATATTAAGCGCCGGAAATCTTACAATTGCCGATGGCACAGGTCCTATGCTGTTAAGCCCTGCTTATAACAGTGTATTCCGTTTTCAGGATACTTTCCCCGTTATAAACTTTCAGTGGGCGGAAGTAAGTGAAGCAATTTCGTATATTATCGAAGTCAGCGAATCAGCGGAATTTTTAAATCCTTTAATTAGAGAACGCAGCCCGTCAGCTTCATATGTCTGCCCGGTTCCCGGAACAGGTACATGGTTCTGGCGCGTAACGCCTGTATTCCCTGAAATTTATATAGGCGCCGCATCTTTTTCCGAAACATTATTTTTCAGTATAGAGAGAAGCGAAAATCCGCCGGAAGAAGTTAGTATTTCCCAATGGCTTGCAATGGAAGCGCCGCCGGATGTTCTGCCAGAGGGTCTTCCGGAAGAATTCTATCCTGAGCCTGTTGTTGAAGAACCTCCCCCGCCGCCTCCTCCTCCACCGCCGCCGCGTCTTGCTTCGCCGCGCAGTCTTTTGCCTTTGAATGCAACGCGCTTTGGTTTTGAAGAGTTACGGATGCAGAGAACAATTGATTTTACATGGGCTGTTGTGCCGGAAGCAAATGCCTACAATTTTATACTTTATCAACAAACTGCATCGGGCAGGAGGCAAATTGTAAATACGACTTTAAATACACCACGATACACTTTAACCAACTTGCAGCTGCTGGACAGGGGGACTTTTATTTGGCAGGTTGAACCTATTAATATCGGTGCAGGGAGCATGATTAACCGGCGTGGAAATATCGTAGAAAATACGTTTGTTATAGATTTCCCGGCTCCGCTTCCGATTCAAATAGATGAAACAGGGATTCTTTATGGCAATTAACAGATTGTATAGACGCTTAAGGTGTGCGTTAATTGTAATCATCATCTTTGTATCTGTTCCCTGTCTTTATGCGCAGGATTACTCTGAATTGGAAGAACTGATCATCACCGCCGCCGACACGCGCATTACCCAAATGTTTACCTGGAGCGGCGGTGAATATGCGTTGCGTTATGAGTTTATCGTTCAAAGAGAAGGAAATGATACATATGAGCCTTACCTTAGAGAGTTTACCACATTACATTCTTTTGAGGTTTCCCTACCTCCCGGAAACTATCGTTTCCAGATAATTCCATATGATATCCTGGAAAGACCCGGCGAAGCTACAGAATGGAGATATATTGAAATCCATGCCGCTTTACAGCCGGTTATTCTTGATACACCGGAATTTGTATACGCTCTATATCCTTCCGGTTATTTTCTGTATATTTACGGAATAAATCTTGTCGAAAATGCCGCTGTATTCTTTTTTAATTCTGAAGGAATTAGAATCATTCCTGAATTAATTTTTTATCATGACGATAGAAATATTCAATTATTTTTTTATGATGATCAACTGGAGTCCGGGCAGTATCGGATTATGATAATTAATCCCGGTGGATTTGCAGCTATTTCTGAAGTTACCTTCATTGCAGTTGAGCCCGAACCCGAGCCGGAACCAGAGCCGGAGCCCGAACCAGAGCCGGAGCCCGAACCAGAACCAGAACCGGAACCCGAGCCGGAGCCGGAACCCGAGCCGGAGCCAGAACCCGAACCAGAGCCGGAGCCCGAACCAGAGCCGGAGCCCGAACCAGAACCAGAACCCGAGCCGGAGCCAGAACCCGAGCCAGAACCCGAACCCGAGCCAGAGCCAGAGCCAGAGCCAGAGCCAGAGCCGGAACCCGAGCCGGAGCCCGAACCAGAACCGGAGCCTGTATCTGAACCGTATGTGTTTAGATCTTTAAGACCTGTAATGGCAAATTTCGGTATTTCATGGGTGCCTTTACTTTCATTATACGGCAATACTTATCTGGACAGTACGGCTGTATTCGGCGCTTCAGCGCACGTCAATGTTGTTTTCCTGCTGGGGGATTTCTATCTAGGACCTGAGTTGGTTATATTTACCAGCAACAGTGAATCCTTACCATCAGATTCAAATACAATTCTCGCACTTGGCGTAAATATGACTGCGATGAAATGGTTCTTTAATGAAAGATTGGCTATCGGTTATAAACTTGGTGTATCATATCCGTTATTACCCAGCGGCTATATACCCTTCAGCCTGGAATATATGGCTTTTAATGTCGGTCTTTCCCTGCATTGGCGTGTTTTAAACGGACTTGTGCTTGAAGGCGGAATTGTATCATCGAATTTCTTTAGAGATGCGCCTGTCGGGTATTTAGTTCCCTGGGCCGGTTTTTCCATTCACTATTAATTAGAGTCTGTCCGCAAAGCAACCGGCTTTGTAGACAGATACTAATTAGTTACAGCATGTAATACAAAAGTTGTTATGTTGTATAGGGCGTGTGCGACAGAGATTCCATGTAAACATTTATAACGTATAAAAACAAGACCCAGAATAAAGCCCGAAATTGCGGCATTCAGAAAACCCCATGGTCCTTCGTAAATATGGCAGATTGCAAATAAAGCGGCGGAAAACAACAAGGCTGTTCCGGTTCTAATGTTAAGATTATTTTTTATCGAAAGCAGATAGAAACGGAAAAAGATTTCTTCGAGGTAGGCTGAAAATAGGCAGGAAATACATAGAACCAGCCATCCAATAACTGTAGAAGGAGTAATATATGTTATTTGTATGGAACCGGACACGTATATTGAAACATAAGATATGATGATGCCTACAACCAACAGGGACGGCAGTGTTATTAAGCCCAGTATCAAATCTTTTTTGTGAGGTTTTAGCGCCGTAAAATCAATCTTCGATCTGTGCATCAGATAAAAAATCAAGGCAATTGACGGGATAACATAAAGGAATATTCTTACAAGTTCAGTCATGGTGGAAAATTCTATTACGCTGCCTTCTCCGATACGGTTTACTCCTGTCAGTGCGGCTGCGGAAGGTAATAAAAAAAGAAGCATATATAGAATTATCGCTTCTGGATATCTTCCTTTATTTTCATGTTTTGCGCTTTTCTGAATCATATTTCTGTATTATAATTATAAATTAAGATATAATCACGGGGTAAAACATTGTTTCCTTTTTTCTTTTTTGTTGCAGTAGTTCTTGTCATCCTCTTTTTTTATTCACGCTCAAATAAGGAAGTTTCCGGGAACTGGATTCAATTTTTTGCAAAAGGTAAAGAAGCCGGTTTTACCATCAAAGATCTGGAGCAGATACGGCGGCTTTTGGCAAATTGCAACATTCGGGATCCGGTATCTATTTTTAAGTCTCAAAGTCAGTTTGAAATTGTCATTCGTTCTATAATAAATACATTACGTCTTTCAGGAGAAAATTACGACCCGCAAATACAGGTTTTTCTTTCCAAGCTTTTTGACTATTTCCACAGGATTGAAATGCAGTCTGCAGATCATAGCGTCCGTATTTCAGATTCCCGTCAGATTAACGAAGGACAGGCTTTACGGATTTTAGTTGCCGGAACCGGAGTTTTCCAATCCGAAGTAATTAAGAATTTTTCCAATTACCTTACAATCGCACGCCCGGTTAGTAACAAGGCGGCTGCTTCTATGCAATGGCATGGTTTAAAAATTTCTATTTATTTCTGGCGTGAGGATGATGCAGGATATGTTTTTGATACCGTTATTATTGACGAAGTTTTTTCCAAAGGTATTTCATCGTTAAAAGTCGATCATAATAATAAGCTTTTCAGAACTCAAAAGCGAAAATCAATGCGTATTAAATTCCGCAAGACGGCATTCCTGTACCTTGTCGATGATACTGAAAATCCGCATAAACTGGAAAAAGCGGCAGGTCTTGTGTGCATGCTTGAGGATATTTCAAATACAGGCTGTGCATTCATAATTAACGGACAGGCTTCTTCCGGACTGCGTTTAAAAGTACAATTTTCATTGGATAGGATTCCTATTTGTATACCCGGCACTGTCCGCTCGGTGGATTACAACGAGGAAAGCAATACATCGCTGGTACACATGGAAGCCGATCCTCTGCCTATCGTCGTTCGCAATCAGATTATGTGCGAAATTTTTAAATTACTGCCGGACGAAGATGAAGACGAACTGCCTTTCCGCATTTTGGAGGAAGAAGCAGACACCTTTCCAAATTCGCAAATCTTAGAGGAGGCCGCAAGTGAGTAAACTAAAATATTTTGTTATATTATTTGTTTTTTTAACTTCCGGTGTTTTTGGTCAAACGGCAATTGTTCAAACCTATCTGCAAAGATTTATCACGGCAGATTTATTGGGAAAAATTGAAATTCTTAACGAAGCTTCTATAGATGATGCGCTTGATGAATCTGCCGTACAACTTTATGAATATGCGCTGCATTTTGTTCTGGACAATTATTCGCAAATAGATGATCTTCACGACATGAACAGTATTGTCGAAATTTCTATCAGAAACTTAAGCAGATTTGAAAGTATGGAAAGCATGAATCTGTTGTGGCAGCTTTTTTTGGAATACCCCGATATTCAGACCGAAGTTGAGATACTTGTTACGTTTGGAATAATGGGTAAGGGAAATAGTGAAATTGTAAAAAATATTAATGATTATCTTTGGGAAAAAAATCTATTGTTTATTTCCGGAGAATCTGTTGATTATAAAATTATTTCGGCATGTATTTCCGCTCTTATGGAACTTGGAGACAGTTCTTCTTATCCTGTAATCTTTTCGATTATATGTTCGGGATATCCGGAAATAATTGCTTTTGAAGCTTACGGGGCGCTGGAAAATATTCCGGGTAATTTACATCATTTTCTGTTAACCGTAATCGAAAATAATCCGCCGGATGAAAAATTTGCTGCATTCAGAATTGTTGTGGAAAGTGAACGGCTTACAATATCTGAACGCGGACAGCTTGCAGAAATTGCACTTGAGCTTTCTCTTTTAACTGGTGTAAGTAATATTTATTTGGATATGATGCGTTATGATGCTGTTCTTGTGTTATCTCAATTAAGGTGGACGCGGGCAAATGCTCTTGCAATAAGAAATTATTACCGCGTTCAGGCTGATTATTCGCAGGGAGCTGTATCTAAAGAACGTTTGGTACAAGCAATTCTTTGTCTTGGCGCTGTTGGAAATTCGGATGCTGCTCTTGCGCTTGGTTTACAGCTTGGTCTTATTCATGCAAGAACTGTAAGCACAAATAATTACGATGCAGAAATTACTCTGGCAATTGTACAGTCTCTCGGCCTTATCGGTGATAATGCCGCTTTTGATAATTTATTGTATATATCCCATTTACCTTATTCAGAAAACATTAAAGCTGCGGCAAGGGAGGCGGTTGATCGCCTTAGATGGTAGTGTAATGAAAATTCGTATTACTCCTCTCTTTTGTACGGCAATAGCAGCCGTTATTGGTTTTTATTTTCTTTCTTTTGCGCATATTGCAGTATCAATAGCAGTTATGTCGGTTCTTGTTGTATTGCTGAGCCTTTTTCGCGTGCTTGCTTCGCTGAATGAAGAAAACCGTAGGTTGCAGCTAACATCTGCATGTTGTACAGCTCTTGCAGCGGGGCTTTTTCTTGGGATATGCGCCGCAGCCGCCGGGCAAAACGATGTGAATTTTTCCATCCCGGAAAACAGAGTTACAGCTATTGAAGGCGTACTGCTGGAGGATCCCCGCCTGCTGTCAAGCGGAAGTGCAATTGTTTCTGTTTCTCTTTTACGGTGCGCGGGAGAAAACAATCTTCGCGCCACAAGCTCAGGGGAAATCACTGTTTTTTTTCCGCATGAAAGTACGGAAAAACTCCGCCAGTTTGGCAGGGGGACTCAAGTTTACGCAGAAGGAAGGTTGCGAACCGGAGAAACCGGCGTTACCTTCAGCGCTGTTTCGTTGCACATAACAAAACCTGCGCCGGCAATTGAACGTATGCGCACAGGGATCAGATTGAGCCTGATCGATACATTTGAAGGAAAAAGCTGGGGCGGTCTTGCGCTTGCGCTGCTTCTTGGAGTTAAGGATAACCTCGACGTAAATCTTTCTGCAATGTACAGGGATGCAGGATTATCCTTTGTTCTTGCACTTTCAGGAATGCACCTTGCAGTGCTTGCCGCAATAATTGCTTTCCTGTTAAGAAAACCGCTTGGCTTAAAAGCCGCTTCCATTACAGGGGCGTTGATCATTTTACTTTATTGTTTCCTTGTAGGTCCAATGCCAAGCCTTATCCGTGCTGCAATTATGTACATTATTGGAGTAATTGCAATTATTTTGTTTTTGCCGGGGCAGCCAGTTTCGATATTATGCCTTTCATTTTTAGTTCAAATAATTATAACGCCCCATGCAGGTTATTCAATTTCATTTATTTTATCGTACCTTGCGCTGGCAGGAATTCTGTTAACCGGAAAACAAGTTTGCTCGCTGCTTGCGGGAAAGGTTCCTGACTTTATTTTGCAGCCTCTGTCTGCATCCTGCGGAGCATTCCTTGCAACAGCAGGTGTTTGTTCTTTTTTCTTTGGGGTAATTGCACCTGTAGGAATATTTGCAGGACTTGCCGTAGTTCCGTTAACCACAGTTTTCATGATTGGTTCACTGACATGGCTGGCTCTTGATGT
>Ga0099364_10001222_pt1 | contig 42796 bp, 40 predicted proteins | sample TergutTh196P3_FD_73070 | JGI IMG/M metagenome (GOLD analysis project Ga0099364, IMG submission 73070) | Microcerotermes parvus P3 segment gut microbial communities from Pointe-Noire, Republic of the Congo - Th196 P3 | ecosystem: Host-associated > Arthropoda: Insects > Digestive system > Gut ...
TTCCTTTAGTTTCTTATTATTATGTAATTGCATTGCAACTAAAACAAAACCAAATATAGTTGTGAGTTCAATTAGTACGCTAATCACGCTTCGCACCACCTAATATAAATTTTTTCGTCCATACCGTCCACACCCTAAATACCGCCAAGTGGTACTCCAGCAGTAGCAATCTACTGTCCATAGATAGACAACCGACAACCCTTGAAACTTCCGACAAAGTGCCAAGGCGGGTCATATACCCTAAAAAGCATATAAAGAACCTTGTTACGTTACCCTTATTATACCATTAAAAAAGCATAAAGTCAAGCAAAATTTACAAATAAAATAGTATCCGAGAAACACTATGGTAGAGAACAGAAAAAGCCATAGTGAAAGGACGATGAAAATGGGAAAAATAATAGCAATCGCAAATCAAAAGGGCGGCGTTGGGAAAACAACGACGGCGTTCTTTTGATGAACGCATTAACCGCCGCTAGCGGAATCATAATTCCCGTTCAAACGCAGAAATTCGCTCTTGACGGCTTGCAAGGACTCAATCAAGTATACAAGCAGGTGAAAAACAGCGTTAATCAAGGGCTTTCGCTTATCGGCATTTTGGCTACTATGGTCGAGAATACCAATATGAGCAAAACTACCGAGAAAAAACTCGCCGAGCGTTACGAGGAATTTATGTTTAAAACTGTGATACATAAGTCCGTAAACGCCGCATATTCCGTTCAAAACGGTGCAAGCCTTTGTATGACCAACGGTTCAAAGTTAGGAGCGGAATATATCCGACTTGCCGATGAAGTCATAGAGCGGTTGGAATGGGGTGTTGTTTAGTGAACAAGGAATTTAATCTTTTAGGAATAATGTCGCAGGAAAATCAAGTCAAACAAATTCCCGTTGAGTTGTTCAGACCTAACCGCAGGCATATGTTCACGCCCTATTATCCCGATTATGAGCTACTTTATAGCGGAGGGATATTTTTACACGAAAAACTATCGCAAATATGGGCTTAGATTATGTTTTTTCTATATTTTTTTACCCGGCACATCTGATGATTTTAGCAGCTATATTTTTTCTTTAATTTTTAAAAAAAGTATTGACATTTTGAAATTTATCGGGTATAATATAAGTGTAAGTATGTGTGGCTGACACATTGTCAATCTGACGCTCGGTACGAATAGCGTAAATGTACCTCGTGCGCCTGAGCATTAAGAGCTCGTAAGGGCAGTCAGGCACGCTACCCGGACGAATGAAACGGGAACTGTTGGCAGACAACGCTAAAAATCAGTCATTAGGGGGTGTGGCATTCTCTTTGGAGGTGTCCGCCCTCTTAAATTTACAAAAGTCCCACAGGCGGCGTTGACAGCCTTTCATTCTATCGGTCTTGTATCAACAAAACATTAAAAGCTGATGATATTTACATAAAAAAAGCGAAATCCCCGGCTGAAATTGATAAGAAACTGTCTGCTTTTTCTCAAACTTCCGCAATACATAAAACGGCTCGAATGATTGGCGACTTCAACAACAATGGTGTTGCGTTAAAAACCGAAAAATTAGCGGGGAGTGTATCCGCTTGTTTAGGGTTTGTTCCTTATGGGCGATTTTACGTGCCTAATTCCAATCTTAGCGTAAGCATTAAAGAGAAGGTGGACTATTATAAACCTATACTTGTAACCTTTCGCAAAAATATAAAAGACGATGAATACTCTGAAATTACATATACTAAAAAAGGATTGGATTTTTCAACCCTTACACTCCCTACTGAAATCCTCTCAAAGTTGTCCGCTGAAGTTAAGCGGGCACAAATAAACAACGCAACGGATTAACTCCATTGCGTTGTCTTTTTATCTGTCATAATCATCATCAATTTTGTCAATCTCATCATCAAAAACAATCTCCGTTTCAACCTCAACTCGTTCATATCCCTGCTCGGATATATTTTGAAACCATTGAATGACAAAGCTGTCGCAATCAGATTGCCCGGGCGAACCGTCCTCGTGAGCAGTATCAATCCCTAACCCCGAATTGATAAACCTAACAGAAGTCGCCGTCTGCTTTTCGTTGTCGATTTTGAATGTTATTAGCGGGTCGTACATCTCTCGTCCCTTTTCAACGAAAATGTGAGCCATGTTAATTTCATTGTCGGAAATCCGCTCAACAATCAGCTTGTCAAAATGTTCCCCCGCCGAGAGGTTGATGTATTCTTCCTCGCCCGATAAAACGGTCGGAAACATTCTGCCCAAATTATCAAATATAATCGTCTTGTCGAAGTTGTCGGTCGCCTCATCAAGTTTAAGCTGATTGTCAACTTTGATGAGTTCTGCTTCTTTGTCGATAAGCTCCTGCAATTGCGGAAATTCAGTTTTAACGGCTTCCTTTGCTTTTTCGAGGTCGGCTTTGAGCGTTTCAAGCCTTGCCTTTTCCGCTTCAAGCCTGTCGGGAATTGAGTTTATCAGATTATTCAGTCGAGTGATATTCCCCGAAGCCTTAGTTTGAGAATCGTGGTTAAGAGAGCAGTAATAGCTTTTGCCGCCCTTTAAATGTGCCTTAAATTCGTTAGACATTTTGTCAAAGAACACCGACAAATCAAGCCCCCTGTAGCTTCCGATTAATGTGTCCTTGCCCCGCATAATATCAGCGTTAAGCATAGCTGCTTTGAGTGCTTTGCCGCCCTCTTCTTTATCGAGATAATCTTTGCCGTCAATCGTTAAAGGGAAACATTCTTTTTCCTCAACTGTAACAGGCTTTTGAGATTGGACCAACGCAATATCCGTCTTATTATATTCAATCGATTTTTCCGAAATTGCAATCTCCTGCGGCAATTTTTTAAACGCCCTGTCCTGCATGGTATATTTCTGCCTGTCAAACCCGGATTTGAGGATTTTAAGCGTGTTGATTTGCATTTCAAGGTCGATTTTAACCTTGATTAGCGGATTGCCTGCAACAAGAGCCTTAACCTCACTGTAATCAAGAGCCTTTTCGTCAATATCCTCGCAGGTTTTAACTTTGATTTCACCCGACATGATTTGACTTATAAATTTTTGCTTATTCTCCAAAATCTGATAACTGTATGCATCAAACGTGCGGTCGGTGACATATCGGTAGATATATACGTGCTTGTTGTCGTTGCCTTGACGTAAAATTCTGCCGTTCCTCTGCTCCATATCCGACGGTCTGGCGGGGGCATCTAAATGGTGCAGAGCAATCATTTTCTTTTGAGCGTTCATACCTGCCCCGCACTTTGCAGTCGAACCGATGAGAACCCTAACTTCGCCCTCGTTCATTCGCTGATAAAGCCGCAGCTTGTCCTCGGCTTTGTCAAAATCGTGAATAAACGCTATCTCATTTTCGGGAACGCCGTTAGCAATTAATTTCGCCTTAATGTCGTCGTAAACGCAGAATTTTTTGGGAGTGTCACGGTCTACGGTTCGTTCAAGCCCTACGTTATCAAAGAAATAATCTGTAACATCATCTCGAATGCCGTTTTTATCGGCAGTCCGAGCATCGTTAGTGATGTTGCCGTCCTTATCGGTGCGATGTAAAACAATAACGTCCTCGTCATTCAAAAGCCCTAATTCAGCCTTATCATAATCTTTCGGCAGACTGCGGCTGTTGCGGAATTTTGCGTTAAGAGTGTCATAATCAGTTTTCTTATTAAGCGGTGCGGAATATGCAAAGCTGTATTCCCCCTCATCGTCACGCTTGTAGATTGCATAATAATTGGCACTTTCTTTTTTCGGTGTTGAGAGGTCTGAAAATATTAATTGCACTCCCTTATCCTGCATTGTTCCGTTATAAATTTCAGTTACCTTGCGAACGCAGGTGTTCACCTTAGAATCGGGGTCATCAACAGCGTTTGGGTTTATTAAACGCAAATCAAGCCCAACCTTTTTGCCGTCAACGGTCAGCTTCAGCATATTGTCAATTCGGGGGTCTATCCGATTGCCCTCTTTATCGCCGTGTCGGATTTCTTTTGCCCTTTTGCTGATTTTTTGCATTTCAAACTTTATAGCCGTACTTGCAGGTACAACGATATTTTCAACCGTGTGTTCGGGGCGGAGTGCAGATACCGCATTATTGTGTAAAGCTCCGTCATGCTGTTTGAAACAGGCGAGCCGCTTGCAAATATGCAGGCATTGAAATTATGTTTTTCGTTTAAATATTTGCATTTCATAAGCAATGCCAAAGCCTTGCCCGAACCCCTTGAACCAAGCCCCGCAACACGGGTCATTTTAGTCGGAATATCAAGATTTTTATAGCCGTGTGATTCGTCAATAAACAGCTTGTCAACACCGAGTTTTTCAAATGGAATTACATTGTCGTTGCCTATCTTAGCCATAGCTTTAGTGAGCATGGCTTCCTTGTTTTTGATTGTTTGCTCAATCTGTTTAACGGTGAAACTTTTGCCTCGTTTGCCGCCGTTTTCAGATACCGCTTCATCAAGGGCAAGGCGCAGTAATTCAAGCTCTTCTTTTATATATTCCGCTTCAATTTCGGGCGATAAATGCAGTCTGTCGAATGAAGAATGTCCGATAATAACCGCATCATAGTCGTTGATTGCAATTTTCGCCATAAAATCCCGCCTGTTATCTTTTTTCATATCCTTTTCTGTTGCAACCAAAATATTTGAGGCGGGATAGAGCTTTCTGAAATCAACAGCGAATTGCTCCGTTAAATGATTAGGCACAGCAATCATTGATTTATTAATCAACCCAAGCCGCTTGCTCTCCATAGCCGCCGCAATAATCTCATACGTTTTCCCTGCACCTACCTCGTGAGCAAGCAGGGTATTTCCGCTGTAAAGCATACGGGCGACTGCATTTCGCTGATGAGGTTTTAATTCAATGTTTGGATTAATGCCCACAAAATTAAGGTGACTGCCGTCATATTCCCGCAGGCGAACGCTATTAAAACGCTCGTTGAAAATGTTAACAAGCTCCTCTCGCCTGTCGGGGTCTTCAAATGCCCACTCGGAAAAGCGGCGTTTAATATCCTTTTGTTTTTGTTCTGCAAGGGTAGTCTTTTCGGGGTCTGTTACTTTCATCTGATTACCTGTCCTAGGGTCGGTAACAGGCTTGCCCTTATCATCAAATAACAGCTTTTTAACCTCAATCTTTTTGAAATTAAGAGTAGCTTCAATAATTTCGTAAGCGTTCATTTCGGGTATTCCGTAGATTTGCGTTACATTTGAGTTATAGTACCCGCTTTTATATCCGTTGACAGACCATTTATCGGTATGCTTTGAATATTCAACTTTAAGATTGTCTGCAACTATAAAAGAAACATCAAGGGTTTCACATATGAATTGCTTTATGTAATCGCTGTTAATCCAAGCCGCTCCGAGTTTGGGGTCAATATCGGCGGCTTCAACGGATTCGGGCATCGCTTTGTGCAATGCGTTGATATTCCGCTCAAACCCAAACGCCTCCGCTACAGCGAGTTTATGGCGAATATTCCCGGTAAGATATTCATCCTCCGTCACCCATTCTTCAACATTGTTGTTATTCGGCAACTGATATATTTTATCGCCGAGTTCGTCAATTAACGCTTGCTTATCCGCACCCGTCAGCTTTGACATATATTCAAAATCAACTTTCGCTTTTTCTGCAATTGAAAGAATCAACGCATCGGCGGCATTGTCGGTACGTTCAAGCAAAAACTTAGGCTTAACGGTATTCATAGTGAATATATCAGCTTTTCTCTCGTACTTGCCCTTGCTGTCGTATACTTCAAGGCTCTTCAAAAGATAGTAGCTGTTGTCGCCCTCAAATGCCTTTTTATTGGCATTATCCGCAATGCGACCGTATTTGCCGACAAATCTGTCATACTTTCTGTTCAACTTGTCACGCACCTGATTTATTTCGCTTTCAAGGCTGTTGCCGATATTATTTATTTGCAGTTCAAGCAATCCGTGGACTGTTTTTCTCAGCTCAACCATAGCGGCGGCTCGTTCGAGGGTTATTTTCGGCTTGTTCACAAGTTCCATTGTTTCAACGGTATTGCGGATATACAGCTTGCCTCTGATAACTCCGTAATTGCCGTAACCTATAGTCAAATCGGCAGGGAGGACGTTATCCTCTTTTATTTCAGCCGTCTTGATACCGCTGATTTTCCCCTTAATATTCGGGACGACCTCCGCTAACTGCTCCTTTAAAATTTTGCCCGGTATGGGTTCGCACATTGTTCCGCTATCGCCGTATAATCTGTTGCCTTTAACCATTTTTCCGAGAACCATATCGGGATTTATTTCAAAATATTTGTTTACGGGAACACCGTCTTTCGTTATGCCGAGATTAACCCAATCAGGCGTATTTCCGGCAGTTAATTCTATCGGGTTTTCACGTTTTTGCAAAAATATTATATCGCTTGTCACCTCTGTTCCCGCAATGCTTTTAAAGGTGTTATTAGGCAAGCGGATTGCACCGAGCAGTTCCGCATTTTCGGCGAGATGTTTTCTTACATCGTCTGCTTCTTTATCCAAAGTTCCCTGCGAGGTAACGAACGCAACAATCCCGCCCGCTTTTACCAAATCAAGCGATTTGACGAAGAAGTGATTATGTATAAACAAATTCATATGGTCGTATCGCTTTTCCGACAGATGATAAGAACCGAAAGGGACATATTGTCAAGGAGGGCGGGACAGAAAAAATTTTTTGTGAAATATGACGAAAAAGGCTTGACAAATCCTTTTTCTTATGGTACAATATTTCAATAGGTAGTGGAGTGGCGCACGGAGAGCCACAATCCGTATTTAAGAAAGGGGTACAATGATGATTAAAAAAGAAGGCGATTTCGACCTTTATATACATGGGCTATTAAAAGAAGCGGGGATTAACGCAACTGCAAAAGGGAGCAATGTTCCTGAAATAAATAATGCCTTGAAAACAGCGTCTAAGAGACAGACAGGGAAACATGGCGAGCCAGAATTCGTTGCCGTTGTAAAAGATTATGTTCTTGTATTCGAGGATAAACCCGATAAAGGGCTTCTCTGCTTGAGAGATGACGGAGCAATTTCCCTTTCGATTGAGGCTACTAAGAATTATGCATTAAATGGAGCGTTGTTTTATGCGAAGAAGATAATCGAAAAAACGGCTTTTAAAAAGGTTTTTGCGTTCGGTAATGCGGGAGATAATAAGCATCATGTTCTTCAACCTTTATTTGTAGGCGCTGATGGATATGTTGAACTTCCCGAAATAGAAACATTTGAAAATTTCTCTGAAAAAAATATTGATGAATATTATAAACGTGCTGTTCTTGGTGAAATTCCGCCTGCTGATATTGAACTTCAAGATATTCTGAAAAAGGCAAAAGATTTGCATGAGCATTTGCGAAATTACGGCAGTCTCGGCGAAGATGAAAAACCACTTGTGGTGTCCGCTATCTTGCTTGCTTTGCGTGAACAAGCGTATGGATTTTCTCTTGATGAACTGGTGGGAGATGATTTAGAGGGAGCAACAGACGGAGCGAAAATTTACGCTCAACTTGAAAAAAGTTTGAAACGTGCGAAAGTAAGACCAGAGGTAAATAAAGAACGTGTTCTTGACCAGTTTTCCTTAATTAAAAACAGACCAAAATTAAATGCAATTCATGAATCCCTCAAAAAAACACCGCTTAAATATTATGCTGAATACATAAACGAGCATATTTATAAAGCGGTTATTTCGCTATCTGTTGAAGATTATTTAGGGCGATTTTATGGTGAATTCGTTTCTTATTCGGGCGGGGACGGTCAATCATTAGGGGTAGTGCTTACTCCGAGCCATATAACCGAACTTTTCTGTGACCTCGTTGATTTAAAAGTTGATGATGTGATATTTGACCCTTGTTGTGGTACAGGTGGATTTCTCGTTGCCGGAATGGTACGAATGCTCTCGTTGGCAAAAAATGAATCTGATAAAGACAAAATAAAAGAAAAACAGATTTACGGTGTAGAAGACCGTGATGATATGTTTACCATTGCGACAACGAATATGATTTTGCGTGGCGATGGAAAAAGCAATCTTTTGTGCGGAGATTTTTTTGCTCAAAATTCTGCCGATATACAATTGAATGGTGTGACGGTCGGTTTTATGAACCCTCCTTATTCACAAGCAAAAGATAAAAACACGGCTCATTTATCAGAGTTGTGTTTTATTCGCCATTTACTAAATAGCGTAACAGAGAATGGACGTGTCGCCGTTATTGTACCTATCTCCACAATGATTGGAAAAACGAAAGAGGACAAAGAGATAAAAGAAGAAATTCTTAAAAACAACACACTCGAAGGAGTTTTAAGTTTAAATAAGAATACTTTTTATCGTGTTGGAACAGTACCATGTATCGCTGTTTTTACTGCAGGTAAAAAACACCCTGCAGACAAGACTGTAAAATTTATTAATTTTGAAGATGATGGTTTTGAAGTGAAGAAACATCTCGGTTTGGTTGAAACTGAACGAGCAAAGGATAGAAAAAGTTATATGCTTTCTTGTTGGCGTGATGAAATTGAAGATGCGCCGAGTAAATTCATGGTTAAAACAACTATTGAAAATACGGACGAATGGATTCACTCTTTTTATTATTACAACGATGAAATCCCAAGCGAACAAGATTTTATGGATTCAATAGCTGACTATCTTACTTTTGAGTTTAATATGATAACTCATGGTAAAGGTTACTTATTTGAAAAAGGCGGTGAGGGTAATGCTTAGTTTGAAAGATAGAGAATGGGGAACAATTAAACTTGATAATTTATTTCAAATCCATACAGGAGGAGATTTAATCATTTCAAGGATTGAAAAGGGGAACATCCCGATAATAAGTCATAGTAAAATTAACAATGGCGTAGCAGAATATACCAATCACATCAAGGGAAGAAAATTGTTCGATTCTTCAAAAAGCATCAGTCTTGCTGACCGCGGGAACTTCTGTGCTTATGTACAAAAAACTGATTTTTATATCGGGACACGAGTGAAAGCTCTTGTGGCTAAATTCAAAGAAGCTAATCGCGAGATACTCGCTTTTATATGCACCCTTATAAATAGTCAATCTATTCGCTTTTCATATGGAAACAACGCAACAGATTATACAGGTAAAATCACAATTCTAATCCCGCTTATTAAACGCAATGAACCAGATTGGCGATTTATGGAAAACTATATAAAAGAGCGAGAACAAATACAGTTGGTTGAATATATTGCTCACGCAAACAAGATGTTTGCCGAAATTAGTGATACTAAAATACCAGTTCAGCTTAAAGAGAAAGAGTGGAAACCGTTTCAGTTTAACTCAATTTTTTCCGAAATTAAAAGAGGGAAAAGATTAAAAAAATCTGACCATAAAGCAGGAAAACAACCGTATATTTCATCAACTGCTACTAATAATGGTGTTGATGGTTTTGTGTCAAATGTAGACAGAGTAAGGAAATTCAAGGATTGCCTTACAATCGCAAATAGTGGCAGTGTTGGCTCTACTTTTTACCATAAGTACGAATTTGTAGCAAGTGACCATGTCACACAACTTAAAAATGTAGATTTTAATGAATACATCTATTTGTTTTTATTACCGATAATTTCACGTCTTGAAGAGAAATATAGCTTTAATCGTGAGATAAACGATACTCGGATTAATAAAGAAGTATTACTACTTCCCATTGATGAGTACGGCAATCCAGACTGGCATTACATGGAACAGTTTGCAAAGTTGATAGTGGCTGAAAAAATCAAGTTATATTTAGACTATTCTAATAGGAAAATAGGCGTTTAAAGGTGAGGTGATTTATTTTGTTGCAATCAAATAATAGACAAGCTAACAGCACTATAAAAGGCTTTTTGTATCAATTCAATAAATCGTTATTTGAAATCTTAAATGCCGATGACGATACGGTTATTATGCTTGAGGGTCAGATTGAAGATATTGACATTGTATCTCAAATTGGTACGGAAACGACTATTCAATGTAAATATCATGAAGACAAAAAGTTTCAAATGTCAAGTGTTATTAAACCAATTTTAGAAATGTTCTCACATTTCGCTAAGTCAAAAGTTACTAACAGAAGAATGAAATATATTCTATATGCTCATTTTGACGAGAATGTCGACAATATTTCTCAAATTGATTTTAAACAATCTTTGATGGCAACTAAAGAAAAAGAAACTTTACTAAGATATTTCCCTTCCGTTTTTAACATCAATGACGAATCGATTCTTATTTTGTCAACAAAGAAGAGAAAAAGCGATAATGATAAAAAAGCGATTGTTCAATATTTTATTGATAATAAATCTTCCCTATCATATAAGGCAGATTTAACTGATTTTTTTAATTGCTTTGAGTATCGCAAGGCGGAAAAATACGATGACCTAAAACAAAATGTAATCTCTCTATTTCAAGAAGATAATACCACTTCCGAAAATTTTTGTTACTCCAACGCTTTTGCGAAAATAGCTGAGTTATCATCATTGGCTAACCCAGAGCTACGTAAAATTTCAAAGAATGAATTGCTAAATTGGCTCGCAAACAAAAAAACAATCTTATTAAACAAATGGATATTTGAAATAAGCGATAAGAAAAAGATTTTAAAAACAAAAAAAGATTCATTAACATATATGTTTAGTGCAAATCGAGATATTCGAGTGTTCGTTTTTTCCAAATCATTCTTGGATAATAATGAGAATTCAATCATCCCTTTTATTAGAGAATATATAGGTAAATATAATAAAAAACCATTGCAAACTTTACCTATATTTGTTGTTGATGCTGATATTGAAATTTTGCAAAATATAGTAATGGAGTTGTACGAATATCAAATTCTTATTAATACAGGAAATGTTATTGGAAATAATTTTGTTGAAGATGATTTTGTTAACAACACATCTTGTTCGCATAATATTTTGGCAAAAATCACATTGAAAAATAATATAAACTGTGAGACTTTACAGAAATGCAAAACAGCCTATTTATTTTATATAGGCAATGAAATAAACCCGATAATGGGGCAGGGGTTTGAAACAGAGGTTTTAGGTATTTCGACCATAGCAGAATTAAAATATCTTACTGGGATATGTAAAACATTAACGGAGGTAACCAAATGATTGAAATAGGAAAAGTAATAAACAGCACCCCGGGAAATATTCAAATAATGCTTTCAGATATTGATACTTTTGAGAAAAACAAAAGTAATCTTAGAGTATCGCGTTATGTTATCATTGAAGATGGTAACGAAACCAAAATTCTCGCTTCTATTCAGAATATTATAGCTAATCTCGGCGAAAAAGCTGATACGATAAGCTATACATTATCAACGACCCCTATAGGGTCTTATGTTGAAAAAGAAGAGGGTATAGAATTTAAGCAAGGCGGCGTTAATCTTCCATCTCCTACAGAACCTGCATATCTTCCCGATGATAGCATTGTCAACCAGATTTTTTCGTGTAATGAAAATTTTTCGTTTGAACTTGGAACATTGAGCAATAATAAGAATGTCCGCTATTTTGTGGACGGTAATAAGTTTTTTGGCAAACATATTGCTGTTGTTGGTTCTACTGGTTCGGGAAAATCATGTGCTGTTGCAAGTATTCTTCAAAAAGTTATGAATATTAACAAGGGCAAAAATATGTCACAAAACAAAAAGAAAAACTCACATATAATTATTTTCGACATTCATTCAGAATATCATTCTGCCTTTTCGTTAGACGAATCTGAAAAATTCACACTCAATAATTTAGACGTAGAAAAACTATGTTTGCCATATTGGTTGATGAACTCTCAAGAATTAGAGGCGTTGTTTATCGAAAGTAATGAAATGAATTCTCATAATCAAATTTCACAATTCAAGAAAGCTGTGATACTTAGCAAAGAGAAACATAATCCCGAAATGAACCACATCAATTATGACACGCCTGTTTATTTTGACATTTGGGAAGTGTATCGATATATCAAGAATAAAAATAAAGAAATTATATGTAAGGAAGATGGTCAACCAAACAAGCCCAAAAAATCGGATAACACGCTTATTGATAATCCGGATAATGATTATCTGAACGAGGAGTTTACTTTTTCAGTTTCAAGTACAGCAACAGGCAAAAAAGCCGGTAACGGACCATTCACAGGCGATTTTGAACGTTTTATTACAAGATTAGAAACAAAATTGTCAGATAAGCGTTTAAAATTTATAACCGCTCCGCAAAAAGATAATGATGAACCTTATAAAACCGAAGACTTTGATACAATTCTTAAACAGTTTTTAGGATATATTGAAAAGGCAAATGTGTCTATAATTGATTTAAGTGCAATTCCATTTGAGGTGTTAAGCATTGTTGTCAGCCTATTATCGAGAGTTATTTTCGATTTTGCTTTTCACTATTCCAAGATTAAGCACATTCAAGATTCCGTTAATGATATTCCGTTTATGCTCGTCTGTGAGGAAGCGCATAACTATATTCCCAAGAGCGGCGGTGCGGAGTATAATGCTTCAAAACATTCGATTGAACGAATCGCAAAAGAAGGGCGCAAATATGGATTAAATTTAATGGTTGTTAGCCAACGTCCTTCGGAAGTTTCGGAAACTATTTTTTCTCAGTGCAATAATTTCATTGTATTAAAACTTACTAATGTTAATGACCAAAACTATATTAAAAACCTCTTGCCAGATAATAACAGTTCCCTTGTTAGTGTATTACCCACATTAGCGGCAGGTGAGTGTTTAGCTGTTGGCGATGCCGTCCCCTTGCCTGCAATAATTAATATGGAGATGCCAAATCCGATTCCAAGTTCAAGTAATGTTGAGGTATATGATGAATGGAATAAAGAATGGATTGATGTAATATTTGAGGATATTATTAAGCGTTGGCGCAAGGAGTAAAAGAATTGAGTACGGACTGAATCACTCCAGTCCGTACTCCTCCCTCTTCTTTCTCATCGACAAATTCCGCTCATTATCCTCCCGCAAAATCCCCTCAACCTGCCTCCTAACTTTCTCAACCCCCTTAACCTCATCTTTAAGCGAATAATACTCCCGATAAATCAAATCCTTATCGGCAGAAAGCGACTTAAATTCCGCTTTCCACTTAGTAATCGGCGGTAGCTTTTTCGGGTCATACCTCTCTTGCATAACGTCCTCGATATACCGCTCGGCGGCGTTAAATAAAGTCAATTCAGCACGGTTAGATTCATAATAATTATTCGCAAAGTCAAGAGCCTTTTGTGCCTTGCCTTTAGCAAATAATCCTGTTGCGTTTTGAGCAGACTGATATTCCGAATATAACTCATTATAACACCGTGAAACTGCTCTATATTTCTTGTAATTCTCAGCTTGTTTTATATGCTCGTCAAGCGTTTTCAGCCGCCGTTCAACTGGCTTTAATCTTCCTAAAAGTGTAGATTGACGTTTGTGCATTGAATCAACTTTATTTTCTAAATCCGACATATCGGAAATATTATTATCAGTCAAGAACATTAGCATATTAGCAGCTGATTTCAAACTGTAAATGCCACTTTTGCGATTTAGAATATCGCTGATTATATCATAAAGCGTAGGTGGTTTTGGATTCTTGGATTCCTCTTTAATCCAGTTTTCAAGTTTAATGATTCTTGCCTTTAATTGTCGCAATTCCTTATTGGTGATTTCCACTTTGCGATTGATATTTCCACGCTCGGTTTTAATCCCACGTTGCTCCATTTGATGAGCCGCAACCCCTAAATGCACAGTCGGAATTTGTTTGATTCCCTGCCGTTCAAAACTGCGGTTATCAACACGCTCTGTGATATTATTTTGCTCTAAAACAGCATTGACTGCATTGCTCCAATTCTCCCGCCAGACTTCACAATTCGCCCTGTTGCTCCAGTCGTTAGTCGGCATTTTTACACCGTCAACAGTGTGTGATTTCGGCAACCATTTTCCGCTCTCATCAAGCGACCGCATAGTCAACATTATGTGTGCGTGTGGATTGCCGTCACCCTTGTCGTGGATTGAAAAATCTGCACACATACCCTCATCAACAAAATTGTGTTTAACATAATTATGAACAAGTTTTAAGTTCTCTTGAAAACATAATTCTTTGGGCAAAGCAACCTCGATTTCTCTCGCAAGTTGAGCGGTTTTATAACGCTCTGCCTTTTCAACCGAGTTCCACAAAACAGCCCTGTTGAAATACTCTCTCGGCGCATTTTCAGGCAACAAAATCTCGCTGTGAATTACACCGCTTTTCTTGGTATAATTATTCACCCGACCGTCATATTCACTTGTGATACATTCGGCGGCACGATAAGCCGCTTTTGCAACAGCGGAAGCGCCTTTGCCCCTGCTGAAAATCTTTACCGATAAATGATAAATCGCCACATCAATACTCCTTTATGCTGATAATATAAGCAGAGGGGAGTTGTTGAAACTCCCCCGCTTCGTTCTTTTGTGCCGACAGGCACAAAACGCCTACTGCAAGTACGCCGTCTGCGTAAGACCGCACACGTTTCGTAGAAACGTATAAGTGCGCCGTTGTCTACGCCAACGGATTGGCGTTAGTCCTCGTCCTGTTCCGCTTCGGCGGGTTCGGGTTTGTCGGGAACGCTGTTCTGCACAGCAGAATTATTCCCCTGCAACTTGGCAGGGGAAGCAAGCGAATTAGCCGCTATTTCGGCGATTATTCGCTTGGTTTGTTCGGACAGCAGTACCCGATTAACAAAAATGTCAAACTGCTCATCGGTCAGCGTGATTAAATCGGGCAACAGTTTTTCAACCGTCCCACCACGCTTGCAAAGTCGGTGATTGCGGGCTTTTCGCTCCTCTGCTTTTTCCTGTTGAATGAGTTGTTTACGGTGGTTTTCGAGTTGCCGAATTTGCTCCTCAACGCTGAGGCGTTTTTGGGTTGTTGTTTTAGCCATTGTGAAATTCTCCTTTTTCAAAATCATTTTTCATAAGCCTTAACAGCTTATTTTTCAAATTTTCGTTGCTACTGTTTTGATAATAGACAGATACATCATAAGATGTTTTGCCGATTATTTTTGAAAACGTGACAGGTGGTGTTGTAATTGCAGTTTTAACCGAATCTGCAAACGCAGGTTTAGTCTTTGTTTCTTGCATACGCATTTCCTTTCTGTGCATAAAATTAGAGCCGCAAGAAAATTTCTTACAGCTCTTTGAATTTAATATTATGCGGTTAATTGTTTTTGCGGGACGGTAAAATTCCCGATATAATTTAGATAAATCTCTACTTTTTGAATTCGCTTATCACCCCTCCCTGTACCCTCTCTTTCGTGGACGACAACTTTCTCGACAAACTCGTTTAACATCGGTGTTGTGAGTTCTGTTAAGTCGCTGTATTTCTCAACTATTTCAACGAATTTATCAGCCTTGACATTGTTTGCTACAAAAACGTCAATTTGATTTTGTAGTTTGATGATTTTGGATTCAACCCCCGATTGTTCCTCATCATATTCGGTAAGCAGTTTTTGAAAATGTTTTTCGGGAATTTTATCAGAAGCATAAGATTCATATAACCGTTTTATGAGATTGTCAAGTTCGCTACGCCGTCTAATAAGTTTCGCAAGTTTATTCTTATTTTCTTCAACCACCGACAATGCTTGTGTTTCAGACATTTTCATAACTTCGGAGATAAATTCATCTTTGTTTGCACGGACATATTCGCTGACATTTTTAATAGCATCAAGAATTAGTTCCTCGACAATAACAGTGCGAATAAAGTGCATTGAACAGTCGCTTGTTCTTTCTTTATATTTTGAACAGCAATAGTCATTGCGAAGTTGGTTTCTGCGATAATCCATTGAACGATTATGACGTAATTTGTTACCACAATCGCTACAAATTAAAACCCCTGTAAGCCTGTATGGTGGTTCGCCAATTTTTGAGGGTCTGCGATATGTTGTTCGCAATCGTTGTGCAGTATCGTAAGTTTCTTGGTCGATAATTACAGGTATTGCTCCCTCAAAAACAAGTTGATTTTCTTTCGGATTTGGTGTTCGTTTTTTGTTTTTATAGCTGTCTTTTTTATACTTACGCAAAATTTTCTTGCCTGTATATTCCTCACGCTTGATTATATTTGCAATGGTAGTTGACTGCCACAAATACGGGTTATCTGTCGCACGTTTACTGCCGCCCGGAATGCCCATTGATTCCCAATGATAAGTTGCACAAAGGACTTTTTCCTTTTCGAGTATTTTAGCAATTTGAAGCACACCATTTCCCTCAATTAGAAGTTGAAAAATATATCGGATAACTTTCGCCGCTTCCTCGTCAATAATCCACTTTTGGCGGTCGTTTGGGTCGTGCAAATATCCATAAGGAATAGAACCTGTAACGTGCTTCCCCTCAGCGGTTCGGGAGTTGAAAATAGTCTTTATTTTGCGACTCGTATCTCGTGCGTGCCACTCCGCAAAAATGTCTTTGAACGGTAATAAATCGTCCTCACCTTTGTCTGAATCAAAGCCGTCTGCAACTGCAATCAGTCTAACATCTTTTTCACGAAACATCTCACGGTACAAGCCCATTCGTATATAATCACGTCCGATTCTTGACATATCTTTTGTGCATATAACCGCTACATTTCCCGATTCAACTTCGGATATAAGCTCGTTCCAACCGGGTCTGTTCGTGAATGTAGTCCCGCTGTAACCATCGTCAACGATATGACGGCAGTTAGTGAAGCCGTTTTTCTTGGCGTAATCTTCTAAAAACGCCTTTTGATTAATAATACTTCCACTCATTCCGTCCTGCTCATCGTCCCTCGACAGGCGAGAATACAAAATAGTTTGCTTGTTCATTTTACATGAACCTCCTTTGTTTGGTTTTATTAGAGAGTTTTGGTTGCCCTCCTTATCATTATACGCCAAAAGGGACATTGCCCAAACAAACATCAAACGAATTATCGGGAAACTTTGTTTTTTCAAAGCCGTATATGGATATATCTGCGTTAGGGTATAACTGCTTTGCCAACCGCCCCGTGATGTTATCCAACTCAACTCCGTACAATTTGCTGTTACTCATTTTTGGCGGAATCATACCGAAAAAGTTGCCGCTTCCCATAGAGGGTTCGAGGATTTTTCCTGACTTAAAGCCGAGGTTTTCAAGCCCTTTGTAAATCGCTTCAATGACGATGGGAGATGTGTAATGAGCATTATTCACACTCCCCCTTGCACTTTCATACTCTGCGGGGGTCAGCAATTCTTTTAACTCTGCATATTCGTTTTTCCATAAATTATTATGCTTGTCAAACGCTTGTGCCAACCCGCCCCAACCTACGTAATGGGCGAGTATCTCCTGTTCATCGGGAGTAGCGGAGCGGTTTGAAGCTTCAAGAGTTTTCAGCAATTTTACGGCTTCAATATTTACCTTAAAACGAGCTTTCACCCCGCCGCCGTCGTTGAAATGTTCATCGGTTATTCTGTAATTCTCGGCAGGTTTGGAATTGATTTTAAAAGTTACGTGTTCAATATCATATTGAACACTCCGTATACGATCGTCAATATCACTTTGCGTAATGTATGTATTCGCTTTTATCATCGGTTCTATGCGTTTGATTACGTTGCTCCAAGACATAGTGACGGAATCGTACTTTTTGAGCGTAACACCTCGCTCAAATTTTATTCCCTTTCCGTCGTGTGATTCGCTGAAACCTCAGTGACTGCTCCCGCCGATTCCGTATAATTTCTTTAGAAATTTAACCTTTTCCTGTGTGGTGTGCTTTTCCTTGAAAAATTCGACAATTTTATATTTTATATAATACCCCGCTTTACGGATTACGTTGTTAAGTTCGTCGTCGGTGATAAACAGCTTGCTTGCGGGTTCAAAATCGGAATCAGCATTGAATTGTATAGGTTCAAGCCACAAATCTTTCAGAAGATTTGCAACATCATGAGGCTGATAGATATGACGTAAACGATAAACATCCCTATTCTGTTCGCAAAGCTCGGCGTATTCCGTTACGCCGTCAATGATTGTCTGTAAGGTTTCTTGAGTCCGAAGCATTTCGCCAATCCGTTCGTCCTCTTCCTCTATGCTTCCGGCAAAAACTTCTCTCGGCAGGAAAAATTCATTAACCTCGTTGTCGTTATTCCGCCAAAGCTCTCTTACCATTTCAACGCAACGCTTATACTCATTATTCCAAGCTGAAACCAAGTTTATTTTAGACGTAAATTGTCCCTGTTCCAAAAGCTCGCCAACACGCTCCGCCGCTTGCTCCCAAGTCAAGTTGGCATACGACCGTGAGTTATATATCGAGTCGCCCTTTCCAATGCGGATGCCCGAAACGTCAAACCAAGCGGAATATTTTTCGCCGTTTACAATATGCCCTCTGCCCGTATTGTCCCCCATATCTTTTTCAAGAAAGGCGGCATTTTCCGCTACTGATTTGCCTTTTTGAAAATGAGCGATTATACGCAAAAGGCTGTCCCTATCTGTTCCTCCGTGAGAGAGTATATTGTCAATCACCGCTTGATTTTGAATCGTTCCAGTATATTTTCTGTTAATTGCATTACTTTGAGCAACATGGGGAGTTTCTTCAAAAAGAACAGGATTATCAAAAAGATTAAACTGATTTTCATCAGGTAGTGTTGATTTTTTGCGTGATTTTTTTATTTTATCCGCTTCAACAATCTCACGCATTTTATCTTCTTTACTCTTGGCAATCTCCGATACGCTGTTAAAAAAGCGTTCCGTTGCGGCTTGCTCTTCTTTTCGCTCCTCATTTTCGATATACAGCAAAAAATCCAACTTCTCCGAGCGTGAAATAGGATAGCCGTTGTTGTACATTTCAACGTCCATGAATTTGACATTATTCCATTCAAGATTAACGCTTTCAACAATCATCTCCCTGTCGTCAATGACATAGTGTTTGCCGATTAATGAACGTGGGTCTATTTCATTTTCCTGTTTCGGTGCTTTTTTAATCTCGCTGACAGTTGTATAATATAGCGAATTAACAAGATTATCGTAATATCGGATATTTTTCTTTGAAGCATTTAAAACATATTCCGAAAAAATCTTATCTCCTAAACTGACAAGATTTTCAGGCAAACACTCTCTGTAATATTTCAAATCGAACGGAACATTTCCCGTATATTTTGAAAGAAATTCGGGGGAGTTCGCAAGGGATTTAGCGAGAATTGAGTAACTCTCGCTGTGTTTGATATAGTAATCCTCCCAAGAATTTCTGTGAACGCCGAACACACCCTCGTGATTTGCAATATCGCCGCTATCTTTAACCGCTCCCGCCATTCGTTTATCGCTCATTTTGAATATATACAGACCGTTGCTATTCAACTTTGCGGCTGTTTCTTTTGAAAGCGGAAGTATTTCCTTATCATCAAAAACTATATTCGACACATTTATATCGGGATAGGGTATTCCGTTGTCGAGAGTGAGAGGGGATTCAATAGTTTGCGGTATATCTTGAATAGGTGAAACAGGTGGTTTTGCGTGATATTCAGCCGTTCCGCCGCTTCTGTAAATCTCTTGTCTTACCTTTTCGATTTTCTTGTCTGACAAAACAATATTACGCTCAATTGCACCGAGAATACCGCTTGATATTCCGCTGACAACCTTGCGGACAGCTTTTGTGTTGTTAATAATCTTAATATCGCCGACCTCTAATCCGCATTTTCTGCACACCTCGAAAACCGTGCTGTTAGCGACGGATTCTGCGAAATGTTTTCTTATTTCATCAGACCAATTGACGTTGGCAATATATTCGTCAATTTTATCCTCAACAATTTTAGAAGCCGCTTTTATAAGGCTTTCACGGATATTGCCGCTGTGCTCAATGCCCAGCCTAAGCTCCATAGCCGCCTGAACATCGGCGTAGTTTTCGGGTTTAAGATTTAGCATAATATCGCCCTTTCGTGATTATTATTCGCCGATTAATTTTTGAAGCTGTTCAATCGGGTCTTTGCCGTTTTTGCTCATATATTCGGCAAAGGAGCGATAGATTTTCGCTTCTTCCAACTTAACAAGGCTTTGTGCCTTTTTTTCGAGTTCTTTAATATCAGCAGTAAGTTTTGCAATCTCCGCCTTTTTCTTTGAAATCGAGGCATTGCAGTTATCTCTGCGTTGTTGCAAAGTAAGCTGAACTCTGCGTTTTGGCTGAGTTTCAGCCTTGGCATTTGCGGCAACATCTTCCGCAATTTCTGTGGTAAAATCGGTATTATTCATAGTTAACTTGTCCTTTCAAAGTAATAAAAAAGAGCCTATAAAATACGCAAAAGCGTAGTCCATAACCTCATTGGCTGTTTTGCGTTATCGTATTAAACGCACCGTTATTGTTACGTCCTTTCGTTACCGAAATTCTTAAATTTATTGATAAAATCTAAAGCTGATTCTTGGTAGTCGTCGAGTTCACTTGCTGTAAATTTGCCCTTGTTTTCGCTCATTTCCAAACCCGCAATATCGGGCGGTTTTTCTTGTTTCGGAGCGGACTTATCGAGCATTTCGGATTTGTTGAAAACAACCTTATTTCGCCCTGTTTCTTTTGCAACATACAACAGCTTGTCCGCTTGAGATTTTGCGTTATCAATAAGAGAATAAATATTGCTCTTATTCGCTCTTTGGGCGGCAACCTGTTCAAGACCTATGCTGATTGTTGCGTTGGCAGTTTTCCCGTTTCCAATGTCGCAAGGTGTATTTTCGACAATGCTTCGTATCTGCTCGGCTATGTCATATGCCTCAGCCTTTTCAATACCGTTTAAAATAAGCACAAATTCCTCGCCGCCGTATCGGAAAACGCCGTCCTGCAAGCGGACGTTATCCTTTAAAATTTTTGCAACGTGTTGCAGGACAATATCTCCTGCATCGTGACCGTATGTATCGTTAAAGCTCTTGAATTTATCTATATCGCACATAGCGATTATTACGGGCTTGTCGGCGTTTAGGCTTTTAATCAGCTTATTTTCAGCATATTCATAAAGACCATTGCGGTTCTTAATATTCGTGAGTTTATCCGTAACCGCTAACTGTCTGTGCCGCTCCTTTTCCATTCCGAGTTTGAACACCGAGATTGGGGAATAGCACTATGCCATTAACAGTTGTCCTTTAATTTCCGGCATAGGTTGACCTAAATCATCATATGAATCAAATATCTTTTGCTGATTTTCTATCCGTTTATACCAGCGGGCATAATTATCAGCCGTGGTCATATGCAAAGCGTTGGTGTCATATTCCATTCTCTCTATTTCGGTTAGCGGAATAAATTCCGAATCGGAAAACAGCCCGATAAACTCCTCCGTACATTCAATGTCGGAGTTGGCTTTATAGAGATAAAGCGATTTTGTAACCCTGTGTTCTATGATGTAGACCGTCATAAATATTGCCCCTCCCTTATCGTTCTTCTGTTTCGGTTTCTTTTATAATGCCTTCGATTTGAGCCGCCGCAATTCGCTGAAATTCGTCTAGGTCATTTGAGGTAAGTTCGTTTGCGGCTTCAATCCCTGCCGCAATAGCAGCTTCGAGAGCTTCACTTAATGCGGCTTCGTCCCTTTTGTTGACGGCAATTGAAGTTTCAGCACCATCAACTTTGCCGCTCCAAGAAACGGCATTATCAAGATAATCCGCTAAGAAATTCTCGACAAATTGACTGTTTTGTGTGATGTGCTTCAAATCATCGCCGAGTTTTTCATAAGGCGTATTCCCGATAATTTTATCCGGGTTTTGATATTTATGTATCACGGCTTCTTTAAGCTCTGCGTGGAATCTCGGTGTTACAGCGTGGACAACATTATGATATTTCCCATAGCCGTCCTGTCTGCTCGGCATACCGAGTTTGAGTTCAAGTTCGCCTGTTTCCTTATTCGGCGCCTCATAGAGATAGATATTTCTGATAACAATTTCCTGATTGATTGTGACCTGACAAAACGCTTTGAGGTTACTGCCGTCCTTTTCAAACGGTTTCATTTTTGATACGTGAATGTCTAATGCTTCAGGTTCAAGTTCATGCTTTGCCTGCCGTCCGTACATCAATGCTTCGTCATATGCCGCCAAAACCGTTGAAGTGAGTTCTTGCCTTAATTCGCTTGTAACAGGAAAAGCCGTGTCCAAATACTTGCCCCTGTTTTTGTAACTTGGCATACCGATTTTAAGCTCCGGTTCGCCCGTTTCCTTATTCGGGGCTTCATAAACCTTTACTCCTTGGATTGCGATGTTGTCGTTGATTAACACCGTAGCATATGCTCTTAGGTTGCTCTCGCTCGAGAATGGGGTTTAATTTTCATTTTCTTATCCTCCGTATTTTCATTATTTATTTCCCGCACCGTTTCCGGCGTTACAGGTATTTGATTACTCATTTGAGTTTTTACGCCCTGCATGGCTTTGGCGTTTGCTTTCTTCTCTTTTGGTGTTCTCGGCTTTGTCAACTTCTTTTTTAACCCGAACGACGTTGAGAATATCGCTTAACGACTGCCCTTTACCATTTTCGCTGATATTAACCGCCTGCAACTGCTGACGAAGAACATTTTCAATATGCGTTAAATCCTCTTTGCTAACCGTATTGACAAGTTCCTGCGGTATAAATGCCTCTTTGTTATCCGTCTGCAATTGCAGTTTATATTCCTTGATAATTCCCCAAATTCTCTTAACGTCAAAGAGCGGAATATTAAAGCCGCTAATTTGCGTAAAATCAGCATTGCCGCTGTTTTTTCTGTAAAGATAATGCGTTGTTTTGTTGTCGTTCAATATTTCCAAAACGTCCCTGTCGTTGAGAGGGGTTTTACTTATATATCTGCTCTGAACGTCACGCATAAGCGCATTCTCTGACTGCAACGCATATTCAATACCCATACTAAATTCGCTGTCGAATTTGCTGTTATGTTCGTAATCAAGAATGTTTGCAATATCGCCGCAGATATGACGATAAGGGCGGTACAGCCGTATTCTAAATGACAATTTAATGTTATTTAAATACGCTTGATACTCCGCTTCAAGCCTATTGTCAGCTTTAATATCATTCTTAACGCAATATTCGGCAAACTCTTTAAAATACCCCTCGCCCATAAGTTTGCCGATATTAAAAACGGCATTATAATCAGCAGGAATAATGCGGTACGAACTGTCGTTGAAGTCAATTAAATCGTGTAAATCGTTTTCTTTGCATATATTCAAAGTGCCGTTACAAAGAATAAATAATTTGGAATTAAATTTAAGCAGATAGGCGTATAAATCGTTGCCGCATTGCAAAAAGCCGTCCTCCGCAATTTTAATATCCGCTTTATTGATATTCAGAGCGTTGCTAAAGCTAATATCGGTTATTTCGGTATGATTGCGGGTATTAAGGCAAAGCCGCAACAGCTTTTTTCGGGTTTTAACCGATATATCAATATCCCGCAATTCTCTTTGATATTCTTTCAGAAATTCGGATATATTTTCATATTCAATCAATCTCTCAAAATCCTCAATATCGATATAACCGTCGCCGACAAGCTCTAAAAGCAAATCAAGAACCTCCGAATAATCAAGCATCGACAAATGCGTTCGTATTGGTGACGTAATATCGTCATAATACGCAACAAGAATTTTACCGTATCGGGCGATTGTTTCAAGATAGGTCATAGCAATTTCTCCCATTTTATTATTTTGCAAATATTTTCTTAAAAACTATTGACATATTCGCAAGGTCGTTGTATAATAATAATGTAAGCAGACAACAAGATTGTTTGCGGGCGTTGAGGTAAGGGGCTGTTTCAAGTCGCAGTTCTTTACGGAGTCGTACCGAGGGTTGTTCATTCACCTCAACTTGAATAGGCTTTTTAGCCGAACGAAAATGTTCACAAGGGGGTTTTTCACCCCCCTTGATTTTTTGGAGGCAATATGGATATTCTGAAGCAAGCTGCCGAAGCATGGCAGGAAATATCGCAAAATACATATAAAATCACATATGGATTGAAAAAGAAATTACATTATGTGAACATCATTTTTGACAATTCAGATTTTTGTCATCTTGCGGGGTTTCAGTATCTTAAAGATATTCAGCTTCCTGCCCTATCGCCTGCCAAGCTCTTTAACGCTGTTTTAAACGATGAAATAACCGCCGAGCAGATTCAAAAAGCTGAAAAATACGAAACTATGGTTGAAACTCGCCTTGTTGCACTAATCAATTTAGAAGAAGCCCTAGATAATGACATCAAACTGTTTCGGTATAATAGCAAAAATTATTCTTTTTATACGGCAATTGAGGCACAATACTTAATTGAGGGGCAGGCTCAAAACAATAATATGTTTTTATTCGTCAAGAAAAACGACAACTATTTTACTTGCTTATCCATTTTCATAAAAGACCAAAGCAGAGATTACTCGCAAAATCAGCAAAAGCTCTCGATACTGCATATTGAAAAAATTAACCTTGTAACTAATGAAAAAACCATATTATTTGATAAGCTGTCAAAACAAGAAAATTATATTCCGTCATAAGGCACTAAATTAACATATTTGCCTACATCGTCAAGGCTGTACTTGATTGTAATATTAGTGCCGTCAAGCTTTTTCGTATTAATGCTCGTTACTCCCGAAGATAATAATTCCATTGCGTTCCTTGCGGTAATACTCACCGCAGGGATTTTGTATTGTTTCCAAATTCCAAAACCGCAACCGTTTTTACCGCTTTTGCAGTAATAATTTATTTTCCCCTCAACAATATCATTTTTGCAACGAGGGCAAATGCCGAGGGATTTCTTTTCCTCTGCAACTCGCTTAAAGTTAGCGTAAATTCCTGTGTCGTCAAGTAGAAAGTCGCCTGTATACGGCGTTCCGTCGGCGGTTTTCTTTTTGAGTTTAATGCTTTTGCCGGATAACAGAGCAATCACACCATCGGCTGTTATGATGTTGAAATAATAGCCGTATTTGTCCTGCTTCCATATTGTAAAACCGCACTTTTGCCCTCGTTCACAATAGAAATTTTCCCTGCCCTCATAGACGTTTGATTTACATCTCGGGCAAACACCGAGCGTTGTTTTTTCGGGTTTAACAGCGTTAGTATTCTCCATCGGCTTGCGGCTTGATTGCTTTTCACTTTCAATTGTCAGCGTTACGAAACGAATAACATCATTGAGAAAATTCTCCTCGCTGTAATCGCCTCTGCTGATACTTTCAAGTATTTGCTCCCATTCGGCAGTTCTCTCTATAGACTTAACGCTTTCGGGAATCGACTGTATAAATTCAATCCCAAACGGAGTTGCATAAAGGCTTTTCCCCTTTCGCCCGATATATTGATTTGCAATAAGCTCATCAATAACAGCCGCCCTTGTCGCCGAAGTTCCCAAACCGCATTTGTTTTTAGTTGAGTTTTTGCCGTTAGCAAAACCTCTTAATCCCTTGTCGTCAATCAGATTGCAGATATTTTCCATAACAGATAACAAAGTGCTGTCATTATAGCGATTGGGAGGCTTTTTCTCACAAGCTTTTACGGTTACATTTTTTATGCCGAAACTGCTGTTCTCAACATATACGAGGGCGTTATCCGTTTCGATTACAGGATTATTCTCATCAACCTCATTATCAGATTTCTCAATTTTATACCGCTTCCAACCGAGTTCAATCGGCGACTTAGTCGTTAGTTTAAATGTATAATCCTCAACCCAAAATTCATATACAGCCTTTTGATATTTATACGGCTTATCAAGAGCGGATAAAAAGCGGTTAATTACAAGACCGAGTATGTTACTCTCATCGGCACTCAGTTTTTTGCCGCTATTAATTTGAGTTGTCGGCAAAATCGCATGATGGTCGCTGATGCCGTCGTTGTTTATAACCCGTTTATCAAGGTTTAAGCCGTTTTGCAAAAGTGTATTAACTCTCTCTGTATCACAAAGCGGATAATCTGATAACGCCGTTATAATATTGCTGACCGTTCCGAGCATATCGTCCGATATGTATTTACTGTCGGTTCGAGGGTAGGTTATCCGCTTGCTCTCATAGAGCGACTGAGCAGCTTTCAGCGTTTGTGCCGCCGTCAAACCGTATATGTCATTCGCCTCTTTTTGCAGGCTCGTAAGATTATGGAGATAAGGGCGATTTTCCGTTTCCTCTGTAACAATCGCACTTGTTACATTAGCCGCCGCACCCGAACATTTTCTCGCCGCATTTTCAGCGTATTCTTTATTAGGAAACCGCTCGGTACATCCAGCACCGTTATCAAGGGCTAATTTATAATACGAAGTCTTGACAAAATTTTGTATCTCTAACTCCCGATTAACGATAATATTCAGTAACGGTGTTTTCACCCGCCCGGCTCTATGGTTGCAGTTATCGTCGCTTCGGTTCATAAGCTCGGTTATTAAATTGCGTTGCTTTTCAAGGCGTTGATTATGTGCCTCGTCCGAAACCGTAATCGGCAGGATTTTAAATTCTTTCGGCAATATGGGCAGTTCGTCTAAGCTCCAATTCTTTTTGGAATATCCGTAATCGGAGGGTTCTCCTAAGCCATATAAATGCCCTAAAGCGTTGGTGATATAATAGCCGTTTCCTTTATAGCAGTAAACGCCGTCGTTATTCTGTATCCGCTCATATGCCCCTAAAACATGAGATATTTCTGCCGTGACACTTGGTTTTTCGCATAGAATTAATTTGCAGTTCATTGTCCATCGTCCTCCTCAACATACTTAGGTTTTTCCTCTTTCTGCTCCGCAATCGCTCTTTTCTCTCTGTGCTTAACGGAATAAAGCAAAAATATGAGAACGGCGAAAACAAAGATGTTACTTAGACCAAATCTAAAGCTCTTGATTATGTCAAAAATGCTCACAAACTCATTTTCGGATACAACATCTTCGCCAATTATATCGCCCTCCGGTTGCGATATGACCTCGCCAATATCGCCGTTTGCTTGGCTGTCTTTAAACATATTGCAAGACTGAAACCCGAACATCAGCATAAAAATTAATGCCGTAACCAAAACAGCCGCCTTTTTGCTGTATATTTTTCTGAAATTCAAAATAATCACCGCTTTCGTTTACTCCGACAAAATCCTGTCGTATTCCTCTTTAATATATTCATAGTTTAAAAAGTCTTGCTCGTCAAATTGAAGTAATTCCCAAACACTCTCCATGCCGCCCTTATGTTCAAAATACAATATTAAATTACACACGTCCCAAATATGACCGGGGCAGTATAATACCGTTACTGTTTCCGAATATGAGTTGCCCTCCTCATCTGTTCCCGATATGGTGTAGGTGTATTCCACACAACCCTCGCAAAACTCAATCTCCTGCCAAACCTCAAAAACCCAAAACGGCAGACTGTTGTAAAATTCGTAAACATCGTCCTCGTTCATGACATGAAAATCATCGTCAGCGTCTTCATTCTCTGCGGGATTTGATACGAGTTTGATATAGTATGCCGCAAGAGTGCAGAGCATTTCATCGTAATGAACACCATACGGAACGGATTCAGCCTCTGTTTCGCCATGCCACCTCGCACCCATATATACAGCACCTGTGTCGTTGTTATCCGGGGAGATGCCACCGCCGCCAAACAGCGAAGCAATCAAATTATTTGTTTCATCCACAAGTTCGTCCATAACCGCCTTAAACTCCGATATGCGTTCTATAGGGTCGAGTTCCTCATATTCCGCTTCGCCATCGTCCGTAATCACAACTTTGTAATCAAACGGAAATGCCGCCTTGCTTTGAGAGGAAACGGCAAAGAATACTACAACAACTATCAATAAAACCGCCGCTATCGCTCCGCCCGTCACCCCTGCCGCTACCGCCGCCCGCATTATCATCAGCATAATTTCTTTAACCGCTCTTGCGGCTACGACGGCTGTCTTTTCAGCAGCATTATTGATTAGTTTACCTGCCGTGGTGTTGTTTTTCAAAAAGAAATGCTTCTTAAAAGCTCTCTGCTTTGTCAGCATATTTTTCTTGTGAAGCTTTAGTCCGCCGCTAATCGTCCCTTTTGCAAACCCAAGTGCAGTATCCTTGACTATCGCTTTAGGGGCGGCGGTTAAAGCATTTTCAGCGGAAGTTCCGATGTTATCGGAACTGTGATTTGCCCCTGCTGTCATTGCGGCATAGCCTGTTATTTTCCTTGCACCTAACGCTGTCTTATCAACAACTTTGAACATTTTATTTGCGGCTTTGCTGTTCTCGGTTAGCTTTTGGGCAGTTTTTTCAGCAACTGCCGCCCCTGCTACAGCAGTATATTTTGCCGTGGTTTTCGTTACGGCTTCCGGGAAGTTATCCGAATTGGCGGCTACGGCAAATTCTCCCACCGCCTTGCCCATACGATTGAAAAACATTACCTTGCGTTGCATTTTATAAAAACTCTTTTGCATATTTTCGGCTTTACCAAGATTTTTATCAGCTTTATTTAAAACGGCTGATACTTCTTTGCCGCCCATTTGCCCATATTTCTCAGCGTTCAAAACCGCATTCCCGTTTACAACAATAAACCGCCTATTCTTTTCAACGCCGCTATTGTCCTTTGCGTACCGAAACTTTGAGTTTGCGTGCTTGCCTTTGTTTTCGGCATTATTCGTTATGTTCGCTTTAGCCGTTTTAGCAAGGTTGAATTTCTGCCTTTGAACATCTGAAATATGCCTGTATTTTTTACTTCTTGTCCTTGATAATTCGAGGCATTTTGTTTTAGGTGCAGTTCGTTTTTCTTTGATATATTCCTGCCGCCGAAATTGCAGTTCTTCATTGCCGAGTTCTTGCTTGCCCTTGCCCTTTTTGTCAGAATAAAACGAACCCTTTAACTGCCGCTCAATCCGCTCTTTTGCTTGTTTGCTTGGCATTTTGGGTTTGGAAGCGGAGTTATTCCCCGATGGGGAATGAGAATAACCGCTACCCTTTCCGCTTTTGCTATGACCGTAGGAATTTTGAGAAAAACCCCTGTTGTTACCGCTATTCTTTTTATTATCAGCCATAGCGAAACCTCCTTGAAGCGTTAATCGTTTGATTGTTTCTTCTTGTTTTTTGCCGCCTGTAAAAGCTCGGATTTTTCAGAAAAATTCGTTGACATTATGTTATATAACTCCGTATCGACAGGAAAAGAATCGTAGAAAGGTATCTTATCCTTGCCGCCCGAACCTAATATCAGCAAGCCTTGCCCCGCTTTGACATTTGACACATAATGCGTTTCGCTGTCGGTGAAATGCAGAGTGTCTTGAAGCTTGGCAATATCGGCGGGAGATTGTTTTAAGAACATTAGAAACTCTGAATTGGAGAGCATGGTGCGGCAGTCATCGTTTCGCAGTAAATCTTCTACGTTCTGAGTAATCCCTGTTAAAACTCCGCCGTATTTCCTCGCCCTTTTGTATAATGCCCTTAGAAATTCAAGGCAGTATTCGTCGGCGAAAAGCAGGTAAATCTCATCAATATAAATCCAAGTGCTTTTGCCTTTATCTCTGTTCGCCGAAAGCCTGTTCCAGATATAATCGAGAATGAGAAGCATTGACTGCGTTTTCAAAGTTCCCGAAAGTTCCTTTATGTCATAACTTATAACCCGATTATCGACGTTTACGTTGGTTTGATTATTGAAATATTTTGCAGAACCTGTAACGTAAAGTTCAAGGGTAGTTGTCAGCTTTTCTTTAATACTCTCGTTAATATCGCTCTCTTTTTTCATAATTTCGTAAAAATCACCGAGAGTAGGTAAATCTTTTCTGTTATATGTTTCAAGATAACCCGACTCAACATAGGTCTTACGAACGCACCTGTCGATAAAAGATTTTTCCTGTGCGTTAATCGGATTTTTAACGTCCATACAAGAGATGAATGAAGTCAGCAACTGGCATTTATCACCGATAACGTCTATTTCCTCATCTTCGAGCAAGGCTAAATCGAACTCGAACGGGTTAATGAAATTTTTTGAGCCGAGAGCAATTTTGACATTCTCACCATCAAGCTTTTTAACAACGTCTATATATTCCCTTTCTGGGTCGATGATTAAAATATCGGCATTATGGTAACGCAAAAATACATCTATCATCTCCCGCTTTGCCGCAAACGATTTACCGCCGCCCGGACAGCCGAGTATAAAGCCGGAGGGATTGATTAAACTCTTAATTCTGTCAAATGAGATAATGTTGTTTGACAGCACATTCATACCGTAATAAACGCAATCCCTTTGCTGTATTTCTTTTGCGTTAAAGGGTTGCATAATTGCCACCGATTCTGTGGGTAGAGAACGCCGCCACGGGAAACGCCTTTGACTTCCCAAAGGCAGGCAATCAGCCAAGCCATCCTCCTGTTGCCACTTCATATATCCGAGAGCGAAGCCGTTGCGTTTCAGAGATGAAGCTATAATTTCCACATTATTATTCAGCTCGTCAAACGTCTTTGCTTTGACTAATATAATGGTATTAACCGAAAACAGCTTTTGGTCACCAACGGTAATTTTCTCATAAAGCCCCTTGTAACCGTCAAGCATATTCTGAATACGCACGGGGGTTTGGTTAGAAAAGTTGCCGTGTTGAGCGGCTTTGCTCTCCCTTTGAGCCATGTTGGTATCAATTGCCGTGATTTGCTTTTGGACTAACTTTCTGGCTTTAGCGGGGTCGTGGGCTAAGACGTTAGTCGTTACGACAATTTCAAGGCTTGTTCCGAGTAAATCTGTCATTACATCGTCCATTGCTCTGGAAGGATAATCTTTTATAAATATAACTTTGGCATAGGTATCGTCCCACATAAAGTAATCCGCTTTAAATTCAAAATAATCGGGGGAGATGAACAGCTTATCAAGCCCCGCCGCAAAATCGCTCTTTGAAATTGACGGAATACTCACGTCCGTGCCGAGAAATATATCCTTTAAAACTTCTATCCGCTCCTGCGAGGTCAACGGTCTTAATTCGGTATGTCCTATTCTCGAAAAACTGTTGCGTAGTTCAAGGTCGAGGGTTTTAAACCGTCTGCGGGCATATTCCTCGTCTGCGGTTTTCAGCGTGAGAGTGATATACAGCCGCTTATGTATGGCGTTTTGCCCTTTGGTGATATTCTCTTTAATCACCCTGCTGTTATACTCCCGTCTTAATTCATCAAATTTGTCATTGTTTTCTTTGATGGTGATATGCTTCTCAAATTCCTCAATATTGATTTTTGCGTTAAGCATAACAATTTGGCAGTCTACGGTATCGTCTAATGTATTGAGGAAATTGCTATAGTTGGTTAGGATATTGAGTTGTTGATTTTCATCGCCGAGATTATAATTCTCATCGCAGAAAGTGTATGCCTTGGAATACGTCTTGTCGGCAATGAGAAATATATCGCCGCCGATAGCTTTTTTATACGGAATCGTATTATGGACATTTGCCGCCGATTTATTTTTCGCCGCCTTTTCTTTTTTTGACGGTTTTTTGTTATCTCTGCTCTTATGGTTTAAAACTCTTTCGGCAACTATACGTTCAGCATCTCGCTTGCGGGCTGACTTTTCATTCTGCATATTCTTTGATTTAAACATTATCTTTATCCTCCCTGCGTTTTTTGGGTTTATTGCGATTGCGGCGTTTCATGCCGGCCTTTCGGATAGCTTTAAGCCTTGCTTTGCGTTTTTTCTTTTCAGCTTTGCGTTCTGCTTTGTATGCTTTAGTTTTTTTCAAAGCCCTAAATGCCGCTTTTTCGGCTTTGCGTATGGCTACGCTGTCCTTAAAGTCAATCTCCCGGATTTCGTCTTGGATTTCCGTTTGAGGCGGCAGATATTCGCATTTTCTTCTTTGTTTGCCGAAATAGTATTTAAAAAACTTCTTGCCGATAACTTCAATCGGCATATCGTTATATGTGAAAAATCCAATTACCGCAAAAGGCATAGCTTCAAGCAAAACCAACCATTGCACCATATCTTTAGATACAAACCTGCCGCCCCATATCGAAGTGGGTATCCCCAAACCAAGACCGCCGATTACGCAGATTAACTGCCTAACGGTAAGACCGAAGAAAAACCGCTCCTTAAATTCCGTTATTTCGGGAGGCATATCCGAACCCAACATTCCCATATTGTTCATTCCTTCCAATTGTTTTTATGCTCCGAGCAATCGCTTCGTAATCTCGCCCGACTTCTTAACTGCGGCAATTACCATAAACAGACCTAACACCGACGGCAGACATAGAAGCGTTGACCGAAAGAGCGTTCCCTCAGATATGATTGACAGGTCAAACAAACTATTCAGCGTTTCATTTAACCCCGCACCGACTTTGAATATTACTTTTATTACAAGGAATTGCAAGCATACCGCAGAATAGCTTTTTATGAAGCTAATACCAGTTGAACGAGCGGTATCATTTACGAGGGTTGATAAAGCAACAGGTGCCATCGCCTGATGAATGGCAACCTCAAAAACCACCCCGATAATCGTAAACGCTAAACTGCATAATAATGCAAAAACAATAGCAAATATCGCAACATAGCCGAGCCATTCCAAAACCGAACCCATATTCATAAAGCTCTTGAAAGCGTTTTTGTCAATTTCATTAACCAGTTCGGCTGACCCTCTGTTTAATGCACCGATTATTTTGGTAATAAACGAGCTGACCGAACCGCCGAAATGCTCTTTACCCAAGCCGCCGAACATTTGATAAATGCCCTTGCTTATAGTTGCTGTATTTTCGAGTATTATTTTGCAGACAACGAGCTTCATTGCAATTCTAATTGCATCCTCTATTCTCTCAACACGAAATTCAGCCATTTTACTGAATAATTCCATAGCCAAAAATGTCGTAGCAAGCGACACGCCCGCCGCAGTAACAGCGGATTCGACAACATCGGGGATTTCCATATTCATTAGTGTATTGAAAATTCCGCCCGCTCCGTTAAACGCCAAATTTAAGCTGATTAATGCCTGAATAATTGCCTGCATAGCTTCAAACATTAATTGTCCCATATATTTCTCACCATCTTTCCCGCTTAAACTGCAAGTTATTTTTGTGCCTTAATTCTGACGGGACAGCTTTTCAGCCGCCCCGACCGAATAATCCGAAAATTTAACTGCCCGCAAATTTGATAAATCCGGCAACCCCTATGATAATTGCACCGCCAATCATTGTTTGCATTCCTCTGACCTTTGCATCGGGGTTATCGTCTTTAAAGCCGATAGCAAGCTGTAAACCGCCGACCGCCGCAACCATTCCGCCTAATTTCGGAATCCAAGTCGCTAAAACACCGTCAATCCCGCCTAAAATGCCGTCCGCATTTGCACTTGCGGTTATTGTTACGACCGTAACAGCAACAGTAGCCGCTGTTGTAACCGTCATAATTTTGTGCAATGCTTTCGCTCCGATTAACCTGCCTGCGGCGTTTGCAACCTTAACAGATATAGTCCTTACTCCTGCCGCAATCAGCTTATCCCGCTTGCTTAAATCTGCATTGTCCATGTCAACCATCCTCCTTTAGAAATTATTTATATCAGCCGCTTTCGGGCAGATACACAAATAAAAAAGAGCTTACAAAACACGTCTGAACGCATTTTATAACCTCATTCGGCTGTCCTGTATTTTCATTTTAAATACAGCATTATTCAGTTGTTACCCTAAGTTTCGAGTTCAGCTTATACTCGGTAACAATTACCGTCTTAGCATCCTTTCCTTCAATATATACTTTGTTCCCTCGTTGTATAGCCGAGTTGATAAACGCTAATTCTTTGTTGGTAATTTCGGGATATTTTAACATATCGGATTTCATCATAATCACCCCAATTCCTAACTCCTAACTTATAATCTCCACTCAACTCTCAACACTCCAAACTGGCAAGCGGTCTGCAATAGATACCCATAGCGTTTACAAATCTCGTCTGCGTTTCCATAGATACAGGTTTTGCAGGTTCACCGTCCGTTTTGCCGCTTGTTATGTTTACCTTGATTGCACTTACGTTGTCATAATGCTCTGAATCATAGTTGGGTATTTTGGCAATTTCCGTAACATCAAGCAAGGTGAGTTCTTTTTCAACTTTAACGCTTTCAATCAAATATGTGTTGTTTTCCTTATCGCCCTCATCAAGTTGATTATACCGTAAATGATTTTCAAGTCGGTATTTAAGTGTTTTAAACGGCGGCAATCCTCTGATTAAAACAATACATTCCGAGTTATCCATCTGTGCTAATTCGTCAACCGTCATCAACTCCCGCCCTAAAATCCCATCGTTATATGAAGTCGAACCCTGCCTTGATTTTGTTTTGTTAATCGCAAGAGTATCAATAGTTTCTTTGCCGAGTTCTTGCTTGCCCTTTCCCTTTTTGTCAGAATAAAACGAACCCTTTAACTTCCGTTCAATTCGCTCTTTTGCTTGTTTGCTTAGCATTTTGGATTTGGAAGTGGAGTTATTTCCCAATGGGGAATGAACATTAGGTGAAGAATAACCTTGCTTCCACGCCTAACGTGCCTGTCGGCTAAATCGGGGAGTTTCCACAAATCAAAACCCGCCAAGCCGTGGATTCGGACGTTGGGTGTATATCATAACTTGGGCGGCGAAAAAACAAGAAGAAGCTGTATTGAAAACAATACAGCCCCATTTTATCTGTAATTCTTAATTACAGAATGGTTTAAGCATCTTCATCTTTCCTTAACACCCTTTCAAATGATTTTTTCCAATGAACTTTTGCAAACCTTGTGCCTATTAAATCACTAATAGCCATGTTATCGTATGCTAACGATTCGATACAATATTCGCATATAAGTCCATTTATATATTTAACATTGTCTTTTGTCAAATCAATTAAAATGTATCGCTCGGGATTACTAACTTTAAGTTGGGATTTTTCAGCCAAAAACGCACATATGTTCTTGTTTATTGGCATGAACACCCCACTGCATATAGTATCATATTTATCGTTGTTATAAAAGCAAGGATTATCAGATGTAATAAAGCAAGTGTTTTTACTTGCAAAAAGGAAATATATTTGAAACTCATTATCAAGCTTCCTTATTAGTTTCGAGATTAAATTTGGTTCACCCCTTGCCTGATTTAAAAGAACATTGAAAAAGATAGAATTAGTCGCATGGGTTTTATCGTTATCCGTTAATTCGCCATCAGAAATCATGGAGTTTAATACTTCAAAAACCATATCAAAAGTATCAGCTGTAAAAAGTTTAAAGTTTTCTTCTCTTCTCATAAATTGAGTTACTAAAAATTCTAAGAAAAACTCCTTACATTCTTCCCTCGTTTTGTTTGTTTTTTTATGCAATAACTCTCTTTCAATGTAGTTTAAAAATTTTTTCCAATTTTGTTCAACTCTATGTGCAAAGTAATTTTCTATGGTTTTTTCATCTTGCTCAGATAAGCAGGGTGATCCCCCCAAAGCATATTCGTGATCAGGATTTGAACTATTAAGTATATAATAATTTTCAAAAGCAAAACTTGTATCTTTTAGTTTTTTAATGTTTCGATGATTTCCATTTTCTGTCAACCTATTTTTACTAAAAACATATATGCCGCTTTCTGTTTTAGGAATTTTCCATTGCTTAAGATAAACTTTTGGAACAATATGGCAGTTCATAATAAAACCTCTATTCTTATATTTTTATAATTATATCATATTTTTAGAAGAATTTCACCCCCTTAATTTTATTTACCCCATGTCAAGTCATTTCCACAGCTTGACACGCATTTCTCATCTTCCAAGCCCCCTAACCCCCTTAAAAATCACGCATAAACGCCGCTTTATCCGTAACAGCCGCCGCTTTTATGCAGTCGTAATTCATTTGTTGCCTTAAAGCATCCAAAAATGCAATCCTTGTCAGTTGCGGCAAAATCAGATATTTATTTGTGTTCTTATCGAAATCAGAGCATTGCGGACGTTGGTGCTGTGTTCAAGGCTAAGGTTAATCAGCTCATTTTTCTTTGCATTGTAAAGCTCAATATGCTCTAAGGAGTTAGTGTTTGAATAAGCAATTTTAGTGTCTTTATTCATATGCAGGCTTTTTCCGTTATAGTATTCCGCAAGTTCAAGCCCCGTCATTTCGCCGATTTGCTTGCCGTTTTTATCGCAGACTGCGTAAACAGCCGTGAAATTCAGTCTGCCCGTAATGCCGCCGTTCTGCTCTGAAAATTCCGATTTATTGAGATATATATGTTTCTGTGCCCCTGTGCCGGGTATTCTCATAAAATATTGCGATGAGGATTCGCTTAAAAGCAAAGTTTTCTTGTTCGCCGATATTTCGTTACCTATAATTTCGGGGAGCAAATCATCTGCCGCTGAACGGTCGGATAAATAACTGTCTTTGAGAGCTTGAACTCGTTCTTTGTCATTCACGGAATATATGGCTGTAATTTTATCGCCGTCTTTTGCAAATTTGATATTTGGAGCAAAGTGGTCATTTTTCAGCTTTTGGCTTAAAGCTACCGCTTCCGTTGCGGGCAGGTCGTCTATGACATAATCAAGATTATCTAAATCCTGCGTTTGCTCAAAGCTGATTATGTCAATATTTTTTAACTGCTCTTTTAAAACAGCCGCCTCACTTATCGCCGCTTCAAAAGCCTGTTCATGTTCGGCGGGGACGACATAAAGTTCCTGTCCGTTTTTTGCGTTAAAAGAGTATGCCGGAATATCGTGTCCCTCCAAAACCGTATTTGTAATCCCCATATCTCCTTCCGAAACTACACTCTCTTTATATTTCAAACTGTCCTTTTCCTCCTCCGAACGCTCCATAGCAACCTGCTTCATAGCGGCAAAAACCGCTTCCTTATCATTTTCAGGAAACACAACCGTTGCCGTATTTGACGGGCTAATATCGACCAACGCAAACCGCCCGCCATACCTAGGCATAAGCTCTGAAATTCGTTCTAAATCCTCGGCGGGAAAAGAGGCATGAGCCATCTGAATATTTTCCTTGCGTTCAAGCTTTAACAGATTTTTCAAATCTATTTCGCCGTACTTTACTTTGGATAGAGGGTCTTTTTCGCTATGAGCGGCATTTTTCTGCTGTTCGTTTCGTATCTTAATTATCTGCATAATAAAGTCCATAATACCCTTAGTGACCGTCCCCGTCAGCTTCAAAGTTTCCGTTCCGATTTTAACCGCACCGCTAATCATTTGCTCCCCCGCATCGCTCCCGATATTAGACATCATCCGTTCCTCCCAACCTTAAATCAATTGACAATGTATAATTGACAATTCTCAATTCTCAATTGCCAATCGTAATAATACTATTATACCATATTTGGTTTTTGAACCGACTTGAATTAACACGTATGAACACGTAGTCAGCCCGATTTTTCCGCCTTATTTTCCGATTATTTTTGAATATATTTGCTTGATTTCGGACAGGAATAAGTTCTTTTGAAACAGTTTGAAAATGTGTCTTGCAAAGAGATGTTTTGTAAATATTCAGTGAACAGAGAGGGAGCAAAAAAAGAAGCCCCACTTAGTCGCAATTTTGCGAGTGGGGCTAATCAAAGTGCATTAACGGTATCTATAATACTTTTTAGAGTTAAAACCCTTACACGTTTTATACACGTTTTTTCAAATCAAGCACTTTCCCAAGCATATGTAAATAAATGTAAATCGCCTAAAACCACGTATTTACGTTGTTATTTGGGTGGTGTTGTGCTTGGTTAAATGAGATTAAATGGGGCGATTATATCCTGTCACTCAGACCAAAGAAAAATAGCCGCAAACACCTGTATTAACAAGGGTCTGCGGTAATTTTAATTTTCGTATTTCAATTATAGTTATTACCGCAAATCAATCAAAAAACCGTAGTTTTCAGCACACTACGGGGGTCAAATTAGGGGGTCGTATAAAAACAGCGAATCCCACTTGACAAAACCTTTATATTGGTTTATAATTATGATACAGGACGGCGGTGGAAGTCGCCGCCTGTATCTTGTGTTTTATGTAGTCGGTGTCGTTTCAAGTCAGCCGACTACATTTTATTTTGTCATTCTTTTTTGTCTTTGAGTTCTTCGTTTTCAAGCTTTAACCGCTCGTTTTCCCTTGCCAGAGCTTCAAGCTTTTCGATTAACTCTTTAATTAAGTCACTTGACGTCAAATTCATTCCCTCACTTCCTTTCTTAACGGGTTTCCCCGTCTTCCACTATATACATTATATCACATAGTTATCTATATGTCAATACGCAGAATATACAAATTTTTTCGAGCATTTTTATTTAATTTTCACATAGATTTCTATATGATTACGTGGTATAATATATAATGAAGGGACGTGATTTAATGGAAAAGACACCCAAATATATACGCGGGCAATATACGGAAGCCCACAAAGAATCAACAATTAAATACTTGGCGGCGCATTATGACACGATTAACGGTCTGCGTGTCCGCAAAGGCGAAAAGGAAAAAATCAAGGCTCACGCCGAAAGCGAAGGAAAAGCATTAACTCGCTATATCCTCGACCTTATAAAATCGGACATGGAGCGCGCAGGCAAAGACATAAACATATAATAAAAAGGCGGGGCATCAAAACCCCGCCTTTAATATACCGCTCAATACTCATACCCCACAGCATTCTCCAACCCCTCATACTTATCATGAACATTCTCCCAAGAATACTCATAAACATCAAGGTCATGCCCAAAACCATTTTTACGCCCGCGCTTTAACCTGCGTTGCGTGCAGATAATCTCTTCCAGCAGGCAATCGGCACGGCAATAAAGCGGTTGCGCCAGTTTACGGAAACAAAGCGGAGCGACAAACTGATTAGCCGCAGTCGTTAAAGTATCGTAAAATTCCCACAAAAATTTTAAGTATTCGGCAAAGAAGCTTTCCGGGTCTTTGATATTTTCAAGGTTTTTACGGCTCACCGTATCAGGATAAAGCTCCGTCTCAAAAATATCAAACGCCGCTGTCTGGAAATATTTGCGAATATTCGTGTCCATTGTGCTCTCATATCTGTTTTTACGTTTTTCGCCCTCTAAACCCAACGACACAGCTTTAACCATCGCGCTCTCTTCCCATTCCGCCGCAATCGCAAGCTTGTTTATACACCGCTGAAGCAAATTAATTGTGTTTTTCTTATCAGTCATTCAAACCGCTCCCTTCATTACCGAAAATATTACCTTTCGCAATTTTCTTGTCAAAATTTATGCACCCTCCGCAAGCACACTCTTTCGTCTCAATCGAATCTTCAAGCACGCCTTCAACAAAATGCCGAAACATCTCATCTTTTTTCATCGCCCAGCAAATTGCCCCGCCGAGCAATTCTGTAGCCAGTGCTTTGTTATTCTCCACAACCATACGGAAATTTTCAGCCGCTTGCGGATTCTTCCCCGTCAGCATATCACCCACTGCGTTCATGATTTTTTGCGGATTCACCGTCATCTGAAACGACCTCCTCTGATTTTTTGTTTAATTTCTGCAATTCTCTCAATCGTTTGTTGCCGCTCTCAACATTATCCTTGTTTAGCCGCACGATTGTCATGGTCAACGCCAGTATTGCCCCATTGATTAGCAGGTTGCCCAACGCCGCCCTGTTCGCCTGTATTTGCAGGTTTTGGCTTTCCTGCGGGCTTTTTAGGTTGTTCTGTTGTTGGTTTATTAGCATCTTCAAGCCCTTTCATCAAAGCCGACATTCCCGCAGACATTTCAGCAATTTGCGCTTTCAATTCGGCTATTTCGGCATTGCCGCTTTCGTCTTTAGCTAAAGGTGTTTCTTTTTTGCGCTTTTTTTGCACAATTTTTTCGATTTCATAGGGCGGACTATATAATTCTTCCTCCAGTATTACGCCCTCCAAATTACCGCCGTAAACGTAATTTACGGACGTGGAATAAAGAAAATTTTCAAATTTCCGCATGTCAAATACAGCTTCCGTGTCATCATTTTCTCCGCTTATGAATTCATACACCAAGTTAAAACAAGTTTTCGTCAAATCCCTAACGCTCCCGTTACCGCTTCGGCGAATCAAATCTTCAAGCGCGTAAATGGATTGCTCATAAGTAAATTTTTTGTTTTGCGTTACATATCGTTTTTCGTCAATTAATTTGCTGCCGAAATAATCGAGCATAGAGCCAAACCTCCTTAAAATAGGGCTGTAAGGGCGGCTTAACCGCCCTTATCCCATTGGGTTAAACTATGGGCGGGTCGGGAACTGCCGTAGGTGTAGAACCGACCAAAGAAGAGCCGTTGAGGAATCTCTCAATCTCCTCAATTTCATGCTTATTGTGCATAGTGATTTCGATAAGCTTGCCAAGCCTATCTTCCAAAACGTCCCATTTCTTGTACTTGCTTACCGCATCGTCAACCTTGTCGTCACTCAACACTTTCGCTTCAAAGCCGCCGAGCTTGCTTGCGATATAATCAAGCCTTCCGTCAAAACGCGCATCACGCGCCGCTTGTTCTGCCGCTTCTTGTTTCTCCGCGATTTTAACAACTGAAGCCAGTATCTTTTCTGCACGCGCTTCCGCTTCTTGCTTTTCAAATGCCGATTTAATCATGTTGTCGGTTTTGAGGAAATTAATTTCAGCCAACGCCGCATTAAATTTCTCGCCTTGCAACAATCTTGCATTGTCGCCGATTTGCTCATGCAAACCACGAATACCGTCATTGCACCTGTCATAATGTCCGCAATGCTTTTCAAGAATTTTGTCAAGCTTGCCGTCCGTGTGGTTGAAGTCTAAGCGGTTTTCTATGCGTGTTTCGGGAAAGCCCCCGCAACCATCGCCGCACCCGCCGTAACCGCGACCCCTGCCGTAACCGCCGTAACCATCGCCGCCGAACCAGTTCCCCAGTAACCCGCCGACTAATGCACCGCCGCCGGCTGCCAATGCTGTTCCACCGTCCATAGTATAATCCTCCCTTTCGTGTGCTTCCATTTCATCGTATACTTTACGATTCCCCATGCAAAGCACCTCCTTAAATAATGATTTATATACAGCCTTAGCCGTATACCTAATTCTACCGCATTTCAGAGCAAAAGAAAAGCCAATAAATAACCAATTCTGCTAAAAAACAGACAATAATTAGCTATAAAAAAAAAAAGACGGGCAAAAAGCCCGTCAAAATCAAAAAAATATATATTAAAAAGGAGGCAACTAAATTTATTCTGCTTTGCAGTCAACTGCAAACCCCGCACGCGCAAGCCTCTCATAACCTTTTCTTCGATAAATTTTTAACGAACTTATCGAATAGTTCGTAAGCTCATTAACCTCGTCATACGTCTTACCTAAAATGTCCTTATAAAAAATCGCCTTAAATTCTTTAGGAGGCAAAGCCGCTTTAATTTCTTTCTCGGCAACATCAACAGTCTTATCCTGTAAATCGCTTTTAATTTTCTTCCAATCAAAAACCCCGTCCCCGCCGTTCCCGCCATTTTTAAAATCGTCATTTTCTTTTTTAATGCGTTCAAAATCCTCTTGAATCACCACAACCCTATAAGAAGCATATGAAATCAACAATGCAATCACCACAGGTAAAAGCTGCGTATATCTGTAAGACGGCGCGAATCTCGCCGCCGTGTAAAATATGACAGCACTTGATATTGTGCAAATCAAAATGCTTTGACTGTGCCATTTTCGCTTGATGACAGTGCCGAAAACGACAAAGCTAACCGTTATTGCCAAGCCCTCAATTAAAACGTCCCCAATTGAACATACAAGCAATACAATCGCCCATTGAATCGATTGAAAGCTGAGCAATAACGATATAGCCTTAATTCGTTTGAAGCCCCTCAACTGTTTGCAGGCTTCAATTTCCGCTAAATCTTCCGAATCCAGCTTAGGAGTTTGGATGTTTTCGGATAAAATATGATACTTCCCCAGCGCATACTTAACACCTCCAGTACAGTAAATTACAACTAAAAACACAACCAAATCTATCGTCAATATCAAAAGTTGGAAAAAACTAAAATCAAAACCAACTTTAAAGATATTCAACTTATAAATCTCCGTTATCACTTGAAAAATCGCTATAATCATATATGCTATGCACAATCGCTTTACCGCTGATTTAAGATTTTTACGTTTAAAAGATAAAACCAACATATATATAAACGGCAACACACCCGTAAACAAAAAGGCATAAGAATAAGCATTTTCAATCAAAATGCTACACGCTAAATCAAACCCAAAATAAGGCAACATCAATTTCAAAGCCGTTTTAAAATTATACTCATCAATTATAAAAGAGCCAATTAGAAAAAGATTTATGTAAAACAGCACCGCTGTTAAGCTAAATTCAAGCCACGCGGGGATATTCAATTCCCCCTCAATCAAAAACGTCTTAAACCCCAAATGAAACGCCACAAAGCAACAAAGGGCGGAAAACAAGAAAAGACACAATGTCAAATTCAAAATCTTTTTAATCGGATTCATTTTGCTACCCCTTTGCCGGATTTACTTTAATCAACCATGAATGTGTGAAGTTCGGGCAATTTTTCTTGAAGCAACGACATAAACTCGTCCCATTCTTCCCTAAATTCACATGTCTTGTCACCAAGCAAATTTTTATAAGTGGCTTTGGTTCGTTTTATGACTTTTAAGTCACTTGAAATGCCGTCAAAATCGCCCTCTTTTAAACGCCTCACAATTTGCTTAATCATACTGTTAAGCCTGTAAGATGAGCCCTCCAGAGTGTGATATTCCATTTGATGAATCCGCGCCCCCATGTCCGTAATCGTATCCTTCATGGCACAGCGGCTTTCGCGCCCCTCGTTTTCATAGGCTTCTATTTTGTCGAGTTTATCCGAAATTTTCTGAATACACTCACCGTGTAAATTAATTGTATCCGCCATATCTTTGTAGTGTTTTGACGGAAACTTTATGTCTTTAATTAACGGGTAAACCTTTGCAACAAAATATGTCAAAACCCCGATAATCGCAGTGCCAACCGCCGTGATTACCGCAATCGCGCTGTTCACATTTTCAACCACAATTATCAACCCCTTACGCAAATTTTATAAATTCAGTCATACCCAAGCCAATCCACCCCGCGCCGCTTTTGAGTTTTCCCCACTTAGAAGCTCCTACA
>Ga0099364_10001223_pt1 | contig 42791 bp, 53 predicted proteins | sample TergutTh196P3_FD_73070 | JGI IMG/M metagenome (GOLD analysis project Ga0099364, IMG submission 73070) | Microcerotermes parvus P3 segment gut microbial communities from Pointe-Noire, Republic of the Congo - Th196 P3 | ecosystem: Host-associated > Arthropoda: Insects > Digestive system > Gut ...
TGCAAAAAAGGACCGGGGGGGGGCGGCGTCCCCGCCGCCACGTCTGACTGCCGGAACGGTCCTGTTAGTGGACATCCCGCTGATGCAAATTAACCACAACCATCATTCTAAAAAAACGGGACGTCCGTCAGGCCGTCCCCTACCGCTTTTTTAAGCATATCCCTCGATAAATAGAGTTATTTACTTGATATTACTGTCATCATATGTTATAAACCCATGCCATTGCTAAATAGAACCGTAGGGGGATGGCGTCCTCGACATCCCGTCTGACTGCCGGAACGGTCCTGTTAGTGGACATCCCGCTGATGCAAATTAACCACAACCATCATTCTAAAAAAACGGGACGTCCAGAGGCCGTCCCCTACCTATTTTTTAAGCATATCTCTCGATAAATAGAGTTATATACTTGATATTACTGTCATCATATGTTATAAAACCATGCCATTGCTAAATAGAACCGTAGGGCGGCGTCCTCGACGCCCCGTCTGACTGCCGGAACGGTTCCGTTAGGGGACATCCCGCTGATGCAAATTAACCACAACCATTATTCTAAAAAAACGGGACGTCCGTCAGACCGTCCCATACCAATGTTTACCGTCACTAAATGGATATTTCAACCGTAAAACTGGATTTAGCGTCGCGCGGATTAGCGATATACAGATTACGGTGGTGGGTATTCTCCGCTACATGACCTGACTTAATACCGTTTTGGTATTGAGGGTCTTTGCCGGTTTTGTCAACCCAAATATCGAAAACAATTTCCTTTGCTTCCAATTGGGTTGCCATTCCGTAGTCATAGTAAGCCTTGAACGTCAATTTTGCTTTTTCTGAGAAATCCGCTAAAGTAAAATTGTTGCTTGACCTGTGTTTTTGACCGCGTTGTTTATCTCTTTCGCTTACGATTGTAACTTTCTGACTCATAAAAATACCTCCTATAAATTCTTTTGCCGGGCGAGAAAAGCTCTCTCTCGCCATACCAACCACAAGTTTTTTTCCCACATTGAGTTAATGTCGTCCGTGACAATTTCAATAAGTCCAGATTGCCCTTGATAATCAGAATTGTATGTTACCCGCTCACAATAAATTTCCTCCGTTTCGTTATAATACTCGCCAAAAAACGCTAAAAGCGCCCGCGCGGGCGCTTTTAGAAGCTGTATTGATTATAGTCTTTTCTTAACACAAAAACGTGAAAGTCGCTAAAAAGTGACTTTCGTGCCTCGGATATTTTCACGCCGCTTTATTCCCGCTCAAAACCGTACCCCTCGCCACGCTCATTTGTGATGATATACCCGGAACCGTTCAACTTTTTTCGGAGCTTGTACACGGTGTTTTTTAACGCGTTGTCGTCGTCCGACATTGGTTGTTTCCATATTTTTTCGTAGATATATTCCGCGCTGATTGTTTTTTCCTCGTTCTGAACAAAAAATAACAGCAATAAAAATTCCTTTTGCGCCAGTAGCAAATTCTTATCGTACAAAAATGCTTGTCCGGCCAATACATCAAGTTTTAGAGAGCCTTTTTCTATTAAATCCGGCACGTTGGAAGCCCGGCGCATAAGAGCGTCAATCCTGGCGAGTAGCACGGGGAACGTGTAAGGCTTCGGCAGATAATCGTCACAACCGCTTGCTAATCCTACCACAAGGTCGTTTTCCTCGTTATCGTTTGTAAGAGCGATGACAGGCACATTAGAAGTTTTACGCAGTTCGCGCAGGAAGTCAAGGCCGTTGCCGTCCGGCAAATGAATGTCAAGAATTATCAAGCCAGGCATTTCTCGCGCTAATTCTTCCCGCGCTTCCGTAAGCGTCATTGCCAGTTTTACCGTGAAGCCTTCAGCCTCCAAAAGTTGTTTATTAAAAATTTGAACCTGAACATTATCTTCCACGCACAATATAACCCTTTTGCTCATTTTACATGCCTTACCCCATTTCTCCCCGTTTGTCCTGCCCGCCGTAAACGGGTATGGTAAATGTTACAACCGTTCCATTACCTTTTTCGCTTTCGATTTCAATTGTGCCGCCGTGCGCTTCCACAATGGTTTTACAGATGGATAACCCGAAACCTTTGCCGCCCTTGCCGGAAACGCCGCGCTCAAAAATATGGGGTATAATCTCCTGGGATATACCCTCGCCGGTGTCACAGACGCGCGCGGTGATATAATTTGCTTCGGCGGACGCTTCAAGCGTAATTTTCCCGCCCTGTGTGCAGTTAATCGCGTTTGATAACAGGTTGGTCGGAACGCGCTCTAACTGCTCGGTTTCGGCATATACATATGGTAAATCAGGGGATATATCCACGCGCAAAGTATTTCGCTTTGCTTCAAGCTGAAACCGGGACGCTTCGGCGCAATTATTCAGCATAAGGGCAAAGTCTACGATTTCCCGGTTCTTTGAATTGTCGCGCATAATGGCAAGTTCCACCATGCCGTTTATCATACGCCAAAGCCGCATAGCCTCGTTTTGTAAAGTGTACAGCGCGTTGAGAGCTTCCTGCCCGTCGGCCGTCGTATCAATGCTGTTGCGTATAACATCCGCGCCAAGCGATATGGCTGTCAAGGGGGTTCTTATTTCATGCTTTATATCCTGTAAAAATTCGGTTTTTATGCGGTTTAGAGCGTTAAGCCGGTTATTGGCTTCTTCAAGCTGTTTCTGTCGGTTGTCATAAATGCGGATATACAGCAGAATAACGCAAAGTAACAAGCTACCGCCAATCACTATGCCAATAATAACGTCCCTTGCGTAATGCCATTCGCTAAAATGTTCGATGATTGTTTCGGGGAAAAGATAGGCAGTAAGTACACAAGCAATGTAAATAACAAATTCGACAACGATAGCGATGGCCCGCTTCATTTTATCAAGCATGAGAGCTGTATAGACAAGCGCGAAAACAAAGAAACAAGGCATACCGCTCTTATACCCGCCGCCAGTGAAAAACAAACCGGGAAAAATGAACATGAAAACGGTAATAACGGTAAAGAGAAAACTAAATCTGTAACAATTTAACCGTCGCGTAAAATACAAGAGAAGAAAAGCTGCTACGGAAGGCAGAAAATTCAAAGCGATATGTAGCCAATTCATATGAGCCGAAAAAGCGAACAGTCCGGTAAATATACCGGCTGCCATGCCCGTAAAGCTAAGCAGATTGAAAGCCTGTACACGCAGGTCAATGCTTGAGTCAAAGTACTTGTCTAAAAATTTCAATACACAACTCTTCAGCACTACCGCTGTCTTTATTGTCATTCAATGATGTCGCCTGTTTTCAGGCGCGAACCATTTACCCAGTCCCCTCCGTCAATAACGCGTTTCCCTTCAGGTTGAACTTGCTTCAGTATTAAAGCTCCTTCTTTGCATTTTACGATAGGCGCTCCATTATGAAATCCAATTATTTCTCCTATTTTGGACGAAGCGGGAGCTTCTTCTAAAGGGTAGGTAGATATGAGTTTCAACCTTTTGCCGCGAAAGGGCGCCCAAACCCCGGGATTGGGATAAAACGCCCGCGCGCGGTTGTGTATGAGGCTCGCTGCAATGCTAAATGATTGTTGCGATTCCGATTTTGAGACCTTTGGCGCGTATGTCGCCGCTTTTTGGTCTTGCGGATATAGCGGGACTTGATCCGATAAATCAATTATTCTGTTTAGCCATTCATTTGTCAATTGATTACCTAGTATGGCAGCTTTAATCATTGCATTTGGAAAATTATCCTTAAGAGTAACCTCTTCAGATTTTTGCGAGATTATCGGACCGGCATCCATTTCATTAGCTAATTGAAAAAGAGTCGCTCCTATCTTTGGCTCTCCGCTTTCCAACGCGCGTTGCAGGGGCGCGGCGCCTCTATATTTCGGTAAAAGCGAAGGGTGGATATTCATACATCCGAATTTTGACCCCGTTAAAAATGGTTCAATTATTTTCTCGCCAAAATCAATGACGAATATCCCGTCAGGTATGTTTGTTTGAAACTCGTTTATTATCAATTCATCGGAAGCTAACAATGGAGTTCTTACAGGTTTAAAACCGGCTTCAGCCGCTACACGCTCCACAGGGGTTACCTCTTCAAGTAACCCTCTGTTTGCTTTGGAAGGAGAACGCGTAATTATCATTTTAAAACTGAAGCTTTTTGCAAGCATTGGCAGAAGTAACGCAGCGAAATCGCCGTTGCCTATGAACCAAAAACTATAATCACTCTTTCCCTTCACTTTTCTTCTCTTGCCCTTTTTTCATTTTTTTCTTTATAACCCCGCGTTTTAGTGGGGAAAGGTAATCGATGAAAAGTTTCCCGTCCAAGTGGTCCATTTCATGCAAAAAAGCTCGCGCTACACTGCCTTCAACTTCTAAAAACTTAACGTCTCCTTTAACATCGTTCGTCTTTACTTTTACTTTGCTAGGCCGCGCCACCTGAGCGAACATTCCAGGAAAACTAAGGCATCCTTCTTCTTTTGTTTCATTCCCGGAACACTCTACAAGCTCGGGGTTAATAAGCACATATTGTTTTTCGTCACGGGAAACAATTGCAATGCGCTTTAGTATTCCAACCTGGGGCGCCGCCAGTCCCACGCCGCCCGCAATTTGCATCGTAAGAGACATATTTTCAATAACGTTTTGAAGCTCGTCATCAAATCTTTCTACTTTTTCTGCTTTCAATGTTAAAATCGGATCCGGATAGACCCTTATATCATATGCTTTCAAATCAACACCACCAACCGTTAATTATTTTGTGGATTATCTCTTCCAGTATCCCATCCGCCGCCGCCGCTGGCGTCAGGGTCGCTTAATTCGCCGGAGCTATTCCCCATATTACCCGTATAGCTGCCGTCGCCGGTCTTATCGCTTATTTCATTAAATGATAGCGGCATATTTGCCTCAAAATTGTCTATCCAATTAAGCCCCGCGCACTTTACAAGATTCGCGAATTCAAATGTATCAATTTGAGTCCACACTATTTTACATGTCTTTAACATTTTGGCAATATTACGGGAGTCTCTTTTTATTGTATTCGATAATTTTACCGCAGGACGATGAGGAATTTGAACCCATCTTTTTCCGCCCCACATGTAAACTTTGGAAGTTCCGGATTCCCACGCAATTGGCGTAGGAGAAACCTTTGTGTACGCTATGCTGAAATTATCGCATTTTGTTTGAAAAATTCTTTTTAGCGAATCTGCATATTTAAATTTGCTGTTCAGGTCATCATTTTGGAATGAAGGCAACGGCGTAAGAATAAGAACAGTATTTGGGTCGACCGCGCCGACGTTTATAAGTGATTCGCTCAATTGACCGGCGTGACCAAATACTCCGTATACCCATCGATCTTTTGCAATTTCAACAACAGGATATCCGTCATAAGTCGCATACCATTTGGTTGGTAGCCCAAGCGGTTTCCATATTTGGAACGACATATCATATTTTTTCTGATACGCGTTACCGGGCTTTGCATATTCGGGGACCACAGCAGAGCTTGCTTTTGATATTAATACTAGAAATAAAACGACAACGATCAATTTAGATATACGCATACTTTCACATCCTTAATGTACTTTTATGTCTGACGTACAAATCGCGCGTCAAGAAAGGGAATTTGCTTGTTAAATATACTGTCTACTTCGTTCGTCGGCGTTCTACGCATAATTCTTCACTGTAGTCGGGTGAAGGATAATTTTTTTACATTTTGAGTTGCTATTATATGGGTTGTTCGTTATGATATTCAATCACGTAAAATCTATGTTTTAAGTTTCCGGTAAAGACAAAAAAGCGGGGGGATATAACTATGGATAGCGCAAAAAAGTTTGCTGAAATGCTCAAAAATGGCGAGGCGGTAATATTCAGCGGGGCTGGAATGAGTACGGAATCCGGCTTGCAGGATTTCCGCTCTAAAACGGGATTATGGGCTAATGTAGACCCTACTGCTTTAGCGTCGTTAGATGCGCTCAAAAACAACTATGAACAGTTTTTAAGTTTTTATAAATCAAGATTATTGGTTCCCGAAAGCGTAAAGCCAAATGTCGGTCATAAACTTATTGCGGAGTGGGAGCGTGATGGATATATAAAAGGAATAATAACTCAAAACGTTGATAGACTTCATCAAGCGGCAGGGTCGGTCAATGTCGCTGAACTTCATGGCAGCCTGGAACCTGTTCGCTGTTTCAGATGCGGTAAAATCGCTCTAAAAGATAGTTTTATTCAGGGTAAAAGATGCACATGCGGCGGCAGGCTAAGACCAAGCGTTGTTTTGTTTGGCGAAATGCTGCCTCAAAGCGAAATAGAAAAGGCTGAAATATTGAGCAACAACTGCAAATTATTCGTCGTTCTTGGTTCTTCCCTTGCAGTATCTCCTGCTAATTTCTTCCCGCGAAAAGCAAAACAAACCGGCGCGAGTCTTGTTATTGTCAACCGAGACGAAACGCCTCTTGATGGCATTGCCGATCTTGTGGTGCATAAAAGCATCGGAAAATTCCTGAGCGAAGCGCAAGAGTTTATGGGTGTGTCATAATTTGAAGAGAACAGGAAAATCTGAAAAACAGGCGCCGCCCGCTCTCAATAGCCATGTTAACTGTTCTTCAGAATAATCATCACTTATTTAATCGAACGGAACACTGAATAAACGCAGGGAACAGGAGGTCGTTATGGAGAATAAAATTGCTTGGACAGTGGCTTGTGTAAGCGAGTTTGCCCGTCGGTTTGACATATCTGTCAAATCTGCGTTTCAATACCTTTACCTTCACGGCGGCATAACATTTTTAGATGAACATTATGAAGCGGAACATCTCCTTTCGTTTGACGATGCGGTTGATGATTTGGCATTTGTATGCGCGACCAAAGAAGAGCGTTGCAATGATTTTGTACCACGGCTCTAATATTGAGATAGAAAGTATTGGCTTATCAAAATGCCGCCCGTATAAAGATTTTGGGCGTGGATTCTATCTTACGTCTATAAAGGAACAAGCGGAGATTTGGGCGAAACGAGTAAGCCGCATCTTTTCGGGCGAGTCTTGGATGACTGTTTTTGAGTTTCATGAGTCAGTTTTGTCAGAAGGTAATTTGAGTATTAAGGTTTTTGATGAGCCAAGTCCTGAGTGGGCGATGTTTGTATTGAACAATCGAAACCGCAAATTTACTGATTATGCAAATGTCAACTCAAACCACGATAATAAATATGATATTGTGATTGGCGCGGTAGCTGATGACGACATAGCCTTGCAATTAAGGCAATTAACAGGAGGTTATATTGATACTGAAACACTTACAAAAGCTATGAAATATCGGAAACTCAACGACCAGTATTCGTACCATACTGAAAATGCTACTAAGCATTTAACGAAGACGGGAGCGTGGCGTTATGAGTAAAGTGGATATGCTTATTGAATATATTGTAGGCGATATTGTCGGCTACATTATGGAAGATAACAACATCAAAATTCAGGAAGCAATGGCGATATTCTATAATTCGCAGATTTTCGAGAAACTGCATGATATCGAAACAGGGCTTTATCTAAGCGGGTCTGCTTATGTGTATGAGTTGTTTAAGGAAGAGAGGGAAGATATGCTTATAGTTTAGAGCGTCTTCTCCTAGTCTAATTGTACCAATTATTAAACCCGCTTCAAATTTTCGCGTGTTAGATTCGGTAACTCCACATACCACAAAAAGAGCCAACAGCGCAAACAAACATTTTTTAGCTATTGTATTCAAACTTATTCCTCCTTAAATTTTATGATGCTTTTACGCTAGTGCCGCTTGATATACTTCGTATTCTTTCCGACCCCAACTTTGTTAACTATTCCGTTCCTAACCATCGCGACCAGAGCTGCTTCCACGGTCGTGGGACTTACATCAGGAAGGACATAGCATATTTCCCGCTTTGATATCGGCAAGAGGCTGTTCAACACGGTTGCTTCAACCCGCTCCCGTTTGTTAACCTTCTTCGCGTGAACCACGGCGAACCGTTTGTCAAGTTCTTTGTAGCAGTACAGTAGGGTGGTAACGAAATTTTCTATAAACGGGAAGTAGCTGTTTGTGTTCTCATGCCAACCTTCGGAAGAAAGGCGCAGGGCTTCGTAATAATTCCATTTGCCTTTGTTGATCTGTTCTTCAAACGAGATGTACTTTCCTGCTTTAAAATCATTCTTATAGAGCATGAGCAGGGAAAGCAGACGGCTCATCCTTCCGTTGCCGTCCGTGAATGGATGGATACAGAGAAAATCGAGAACGAAGCACGGGATCAGTAAAAGTTGGTTTACGCTATAGTTGCTTCTCGCGTCCATGAACGCGAGTACAAGCTGCTCCATTGCGGCGGCTGTTTCATTGGCTGGCGTCGGCGTGAAGCGCGCGCGTCGCTGACCGGTCGCGTCCACTTCGATAATGACGTTGTCGCTTTGTTTATACGCGCCGCCGCTTACGGGGGTGTAGGACAGCATGATTTCATGCAGCCGGAGGATATCCCGCTCACGGATATCTAGGCTGTTTGGGTTTTCGTGTATCAGATTCAGCGCGTCGCGGTATCCGGCGATCTCCGCTTCATTGTGGTTAAGCGGCGCGCTGTTTTGGTTGACGATCTCATTGACGCGCTGTTCGCTAGTGACGATCCCCTCGATGGCGTTCGATCCCTTGACGGACTGTACCTTCGCAATACTTTCAAGCCGGGTAAACATATCGGGGTAATTCTCTTTTAACTGATTTTCCCGCGCGCGCAGTTCAGCTATTGCACTCACAACGTTTACAAGACCGGCGGGAAGCATACCTTTTTCCAAAAATGAATAATCAAATCTTTTCATGCCGCGACCTCCCAATTGGTACTGCATATATTTTATTAGTTTATATGCAGAATATCAAGGCTATTGCAAAGTTATAATGCATAATAATTCTTGCGGTTATGCAAAAAACGGTAATACAATAAAATCTTTTTAAAGGAATGTATTCTTTTCTTTTTAAAATTTCTGTTGACAAGTACTCTCTATATTTGATATTATATCCCGGTGTCATTTTTTAATGGTAGTTTTGCCTCCTTCAATAGGAGACTAAAATATAAAGAACATAATTAAGGAGGAGATTCTGTGCCGACAATTAATCAGCTTGTTCGCATGGGCAGAAGTGAAAAAAGACGAAAAAGGAGCGCGCCAGCCCTTCAAGGCAACCCGGCTAAAAGAGGAGTTTGCACGAGGGTATATACGGTAACTCCAAAGAAGCCAAACTCTGCTTTCAGAAAGGTAGCTCGCGTTCGTTTGACAAATGGAATGGAGGTAATATCTTACATTCCCGGTATTGGGCATAACCTGCAGGAGCACTCAGTAGTTCTAGTTCGCGGTGGACGCGTAAAGGACCTTCCGGGTGTTCGTTATCATATCATTCGTGGCACCCTTGACTGCGGCGGGGTTGACAAGAGAAAACGCAGCCGTTCAAAGTACGGCGCGCGTAGACCTAAAGCATAAGGAGGTAACGTAAGTGCCACGCAAAGGACATATAAAAAAACGTCCGGTAACGCCGGATACAAAGTTTGGAAATAAGGCCGCCGCAAAATTTATAGCAAGCCTCATGTACAAAGGCAAGAAGAGTTTAGCGGAAAAGATATTCTACAACGCGCTTGATAAAGCTGCGGAAAAGCTTTCTTTACAACCTTTTGAAGTTTTTGAAAAAGCGATGGGCAACGTTGCCCCGCAAATTGAAGTTCGCCCGCGCCGCGTTGGAGGCGCTACATATCAGGTTCCTGTTGAGGTTCCGCCTGAAAGAGGAGAACTCCTTTCAATACGTTGGATAATTAATTTTGCCCGCGGAAAAAAAGGGATTCCAATGGAAGAAAGGCTTAGCAGAGAATTAATTGACGCTTGTAAGAATGAAGGAAGTTCAATCAAAAAGCGTGAGGACACCCATAGAATGGCGGAAGCTAATAGAGCTTTTGCTCATTACCGATGGTAAAAAAGTGAATTAATCGCCGGTGTGATTATGGACATAACAAAACTTCGCAACATTGGTATAGCTGCCCATATTGACGCCGGGAAAACGACCACCAGCGAGAGGATACTGTTTTATACAGGTCGCAGCTACAAAATTGGAGAAGTCCATGAAGGTTCTGCGACAATGGATTGGATGGATCTCGAACGCGAACGCGGAATAACAATAACATCCGCCGCGACAACATGCGAATGGAAAGGATTCCATATCAATCTTATTGATACACCCGGTCACGTGGACTTTACGGTTGAGGTTGAACGCTCGCTTCGCGTGCTTGATGGCGCGGTAGCGGTGTTTTGCGCGGTGGGGGGAGTGGAGCCTCAGTCAGAAACAGTATGGAGGCAGGCGGACAAGTATCATGTTCCGCGTATAGCTTTTGTAAATAAGATGGACCGTATCGGAGCGGATTTTAAGGGAGTAGTCAATGAAATAAAGGAAAAACTGGGAGCATTGCCAATTGCTATTCAGATTCCAATAGGCGCGGAAGAAGATTTTATCGGTGTTATTGATCTTGTCGACATGAGAGCTATTTATTATCGTAATGAGCTTGGTATAGATCCTGAGGTTAGACCTATACCTTTAGAAATGGCGGCTGAAGTTAAAGAGGCGCGGGACGAGATGATTGAAACTCTCTCGGATGTTAAGGAAGATATTATGTCTTTATACCTTGAAGGTCTTGAAATATCGCCCGAGCTGATTAAAAAAACAATACGCGAGCTTACTATAGCTTTGGAAATAGTTCCTGTAATATGCGGGTCGGCTTTCAGAAATAAAGGCATTCAGCTATTGCTTGATTCCGTAACGAATTATCTTCCAAGCCCAGCTGATCTCCCGCCCATAGTAGGGCATTTGCCTTGTGACGAGAGCATAATAATCAAGCGTACATGTGATATTAACGAGCCTCTTTCAGCATTGGTTTTTAAGATTGCGGTAGATCCTTATCTCGGACGCCTTGCATTCGTCAGGGTTTATTCCGGAAAGCTTGAAAAGAGCAGCATGGTATATAATTCAACTTCAGGTCAGCGCGAAAGAATAGGGCGCATTTTGAGAATGTACGCGAATAAACGCGAAGACATTGATGAGACGGAAGCTGGAATGATTATAGCAATTCCAAGCCTCAAGCTAACTCGTACCGGCGATACTTTGTGTCCTGAAGATAACCAGATAGTCCTTGAAAGCCTTACTTTCCCTGATCCTGTGATTTCTCTTGCCGTTGAACCAGCTACTCAAGCAGATAAGATCAAGCTTTCAAAGGGGCTTATAGCGCTTGCTGAGGAAGATCCAACTTTTATAGTGGGGAGCGACGAGGAAAGTGGTCAGACCATTGTCTCAGGAATGGGAGAGCTTCATCTTGAGATAATTGTTGACAGACTTAAGCGCGAATTTGGAGTGGATGTCAAAGTCGGACGCCCTCAAGTAGCATATCGCGAAGCGATTCAAAAGAGCGCGCGCGGGGAAGGGAAATATATCCGGCAAACAGGCGGACGAGGTCAGTATGGTCATGTCGTTATTGAAATTGAGCCGCTTGAGGATGGAAAGGGTTACGAGTTTGAAGATAAGACTGTTGGCGGTTCAATTCCAAAAGATTATATCCCAGCAGTGGAATTGGGACTTAAGCAGGCTGTTCAAACAGGAGTTATTGGAAGTTATCCGGTTATTGGTTTAAAAGTATCTCTTATCGAAGGGAGTTATCATGATGTGGATAGCTCCGAGATAGCGTTCCGCATAGCGGCTTCCATGGCTTTTAAAGAAGCTATGAGAAAGGCTTCTCCGGTTCTTATGGAGCCGATAATGCAGGTTGAGGTAGTTACTCCCGAGGTTTATCTTGGCGATGTGATTGGAGATATTTCTTCGCGCAGAGGTCGCGTTGAAGGAATGGACGTGAGAGCAAACGCGCGAATAATTCGTTGTTATGTTCCGCTTTCATCAATGTTTGGTTATGCAACGGATTTGCGCAGTAAGACGAGCGGTCGCGCCACATATTCAATGCAGTTCGACCACTACGAACCAACTTCGGCGGAGATAGCTGAAAAGGTGCTTAAAGGATTTTAAATAAAATATAATTTAGAAATTAGGAGGAGGAAATAACAAATGGCAAAGGAAAAGTTTTCACGGGATAAGACTCACCTTAATATTGGAACGATTGGACATATTGATCATGGCAAAACGACTTTGACGGCGGCTATTACAAAGTGTCTTGCTACGAAGGGATGGGCTGAGTATACTGATTATGCAATGATTGATAAGGCGCCGGAAGAACGCGAACGCGGAATTACAATCAATATCGCGCACGTTGAGTATCAATCTGAGACGCGTCATTATGCTCATATCGACTGCCCAGGTCACGCAGACTACATTAAGAACATGATAACAGGCGCCGCTCAGATGGACGGAGCTATTCTTGTTGTCAGCGCGGCTGACGGTCCGATGCCTCAGACCCGCGAACACGTGCTTCTGGCGCGTCAGGTTAACGTACCTGCGCTTGTAGTTTTTATGAACAAGACGGATCAGGTCGACGACCCTGAACTTCTTGACCTTGTTGAAATGGAAGTTCGCGAGCTTCTCAGCAAATATGAATTCCCCGGAGATGATATCCCTGTGGTCCGCGGTTCAGCCCTCAAAGTCATTGAAGAGGGAAATGGCAAGGATGACGACCCTGTTTGCAAGTGCATTTGGGAACTCATGGTGGCGTGCGATACCGCTATCCCTACGCCTGTCCGAATTGTTGACAAACCATTCCTTATGCCCGTTGAAGACGTGTTTACGATAACGGGACGCGGCACGGTCGTTACAGGTAGGGTTGAGCGCGGCATTATTAAGCCGGGTGAAGAAGTTGCTATCGTTGGCATGAAGGAAGATATTAGAAAGACAATAGCCACGTCGCTTGAAATGTTCCGTAAAATACTTGACGACGCGGTAGCGGGGGATAATGTCGGAGTTCTTCTTCGCGGAATTGATAAAGATGAAGTTGAGCGCGGACAGGTTCTTGCTAAGCCAAATACCGTAACTCCACATACAAAATTTTACGCGGAGGTTTACGTGCTTAAAAAGGAAGAAGGCGGACGTCATACGCCGTTCTTCAAAGGATATAAGCCACAGTTCTATTTCCGCACAACAGACGTTACTGGAAGTATTGAACTTCCGGAAGGCGTTGAAATGGTAATGCCAGGAGATAACGCTCAGTTTACCGTAGAACTTATTGTTCCCATCGCAATGGAAGAGGGACTTCGTTTTGCTGTACGCGAAGGCGGACATACGGTCGGCGCCGGCGTTGTAACAAAAATTCTGAAATAAGGGTTCTGAAGACGTGTCAAAAAAAATTAGAATTCGCCTAAAAGCGTACGATCACAGAGTGCTGGATTCTTCAGCGCTACAAATAGCGGAAACAGCGGAGAGAAGCGGGGCAACGGTATCAGGTCCCATTCCTCTTCCTACGGAAATCAACAAAGTGACTATTCTTAAATCTCCCCACAAAGATAAAGACGCGCGGGAGCAATTTGAGATGAGGACACATAAGCGGCTTATCGATATTCTGAATCCAACTCAGAAAACGATGGACGCGTTGATGCAGCTGAATTTACCCTCAGGGGTAGATATTCAGATAAAGCTTTAATAATGCTTTCTTTGAAAGGAGAATTATAGAATGAGTATTGGAATTCTGGGGAGAAAGGTTGGCATGACGCAAGTATTTAACGATCAAGGGCAAGTAGTACCCGTGACTGTTATTGAAGCTGGACCTTGCTCAATATTCGCCATCCGTACCCCCGAACAGAACGGATACTCCGCCGTTCTTCTCGGCTTTGGGGGAATTAAGCCTCATAAGCTGTCCAAACCCCTCAAGGGCTTTTTTGACAAAACAGGCGTCACACCGCAAAGGAAACTGCAAGAGTTTCGCCTGCCTACAACAGAAGGCTATGAGGTAGGGCAAGAGATTAAAGTAGATATCTTTGAGCCCGGAGAAGTTATTAATATCAGCGGAGTCAGTAAAGGTAAAGGGTTTGCCGGCGTAGTGAAAAGGTATCACTTTCAGGGAGCTCAACAGTCGCATGGAACTTCAGTGGTTCACCGTCGTCCCGGTTCAAGCGGATCAATTTCGTACCCCGGACGCGTATTCCCGGGAAAAACAATGCCCGGACATATGGGGAGCGAGAAAGTTACGATTAGGAATCTTGTAGTTGTGGCTGTTGATGTCGAAAACAACCTCATTCTTGTCAAAGGGGCGACGCCAGGCGCGCGTAACAGCTTGGTAACCCTCTATAAGAAGAAGTAGGAGGAGTGAAGAATATGCCGACAGTAAAATTAGTAGATTTTAATGGTTTGGAATTAGAAGAAATAACTCTTTCGGAAGCGGTATTTGGTTCATATATCAATATTCCGGTTATGCATCAGGTCGTTGTTGCTCATCTTGCAAAATGCCGTTTAGGAACTCATTCGGTGAAAACTCGCGCAGAAGTTCGAGGCGGCGGCAAAAAGCCATGGCGTCAGAAGCATACTGGACGCGCGCGCCACGGAAGCATTCGCTCCCCTCTTTGGGCTGGCGGAGGCGTGGCTCATGGTCCGCATCCGCGCGATTATTCGCAGAAGGTCAACAAAAAAGTTCGTCGCCTTGCCATCAGAAGCGCGCTTTCAATGAAAGTAGAAGAGTCGTTGTTTACTGTTGTTAAGTCGTTTGATATTGATAAGCCTTCAACAAAAGCTATGAAGAGTTTTTTTGAAACCATTAACGCGCAAAAGCCTCTTGTAATAGTGCCGGAAGGAAACGATCTGGTCAGAATTTCATCGCGTAACATCGAAGGGGCAAAAGTTATTAATCTTGGGAATATAAACGTATACGATATTTTGAATTGTAAGACTTTGATAGTAACCCCTGAGGTTATTGCAAAGCTTGAGGAGGTATACGCAGTATGAAACTTATAGCTCATGACATAATAATTCGCCCGATTGTTACAGAAAAGAGCAGCCGGATTATGGAGGATAATTGGTATACGTTTGAAGTACATTCAATGGCTAATAAAATACAGATTCGAAAAGCTGTTGAAGAAGTATTCAAGGTTAAGGTAATTAAGGTCAACACCATAAAAGTTAAATCTAAACCAAAACGTATGGGAGCATTTAGTGGCAAGACTCGTTCTTGGAAGAAAGCGATGGTAAGCCTCGCAGCGGGGCAGCGAATCGAGTTCTTTGAAGGGGCAAGCATTTAATTAGGCTGGAAGGAGACAAAACATATGTCGATAAAACAGTTTAAGCCCTATACTCACGCTCGAAGATTCATGAGCATTCAGGATCGTTCGGACATTACGTCCGATACGCCTGAGCGTTCGCTGTTGAAACCGCTCCGAAGGAGTGGAGGGCGCAATAATAGAGGCAGAATAACAATGCGTCATAAAGGCGGAGGTCATCGCAGACTCTATAGATTGATTGATTTTAAGAGAAACAAGACAGGCGTCCCGGGAAAGATTGCAACAATAGAATACGATCCCAACCGTAACGCCAGAATTGCCCTTGTTCATTATTCTGATGGAGAAAAAAGGTATATCATAGCTCCAAAAGATCTAAAGGTTGGAACCATAATAGTTTCCGGTCCTGAAGCTGATATAACTCCAGGCAATGCTCTTAAAATAAAGGATATTCCTATTGGTACAATCATTCATAATCTTGAGCTCGAACCTGGACGCGGAGCTAAGTTGGTTCGCGCTGCAGGTACTTCAGCGCAGCTTATGGCAAAAGAAGGTAAGTACGCTTATATTCGTATGCCAAGCGGCGAGCTCAGGCTTATACTTCTGGAATGTATGGCTTCAATAGGACAAGTAGGCAATGAGGATCATGAAAATATTTCGCTTGGCAAAGCCGGAAAAAACCGTTGGTTAGGAAAACGCCCGACTGTGCGAGGTATGGTAATGAACCCGGTTGATCACCCAATGGGCGGCGGAGAAGGCAAAAGTAAAGGTCGTAAACACCCTGTTTCTCCTTGGGGAACTCCCGCAAAGGGATATCGTACGCGAAAGAAAAAGCCGTCGGATAGGCTTATTGTTCGCAGGCGTTACGCTAAGTAGTAGGAGGTAAATATATGGCTCGTTCAGCAAAAAAAGGACCTTTTATAGATAAGAAACTCCTTAATAAAATAGAGGAAATGAATGTATCAGGAACGAAGAAAGTTATAAAAACCTGGTCGCGCAGATCCACTATTGTTCCGCAAATGATTGGTCATACGCTCGCTGTTCATAATGGCAAAATGCATATTCCTGTCTATGTAAGCGAAAACATGATAGGACATAAGCTTGGGGAGTTTTCGTTGACTCGCAGATTTGGACGTCACGCGGGTCAGGAACGTTCAAGCAAAGGCAGATAGGGGGCGTAGCGATGGAAGCAAAAGCAATGGTACGTCAGGCAAGGGTCTCTCCATTGAAAGTACGCCAAGTACTCAATCTTATTAATCACAAGAAGGCGGACGAGGCTCTTTTAATTTTAAAATTCAGTCCGCAAAAAGCGGCCCGAATTGTTTACAAAGTTCTTCATAGCGCTATGGCAAATGCCGAGCACAATCTTGGGATGGATATGGATAAACTTATAGTTGCGAACGCTACGGCGGACAATGGTCCGGTAATGAAGCGTTTCCGCGCAGCCTCAAAGGGTTCTGCGCATCCTTATAAACATCGTACAACGCATGTAACAGTCGTTGTAACGGAACGATAGGCGGAGGGGGTTAAATTTTGGGACAGAAAGTTCACCCAATAGGGTATAGGCTCGGCGTCATGACAGATTGGGAATCAAAATGGTATGCAGGAGGGCGCGAGTATGCAAAGAAGCTTCATGAAGATTTGCGTCTTCGCGCGTGGATTCGCAATAAATGGGAAGGCGCCGGAATCTCTAAGATTGAAATAGAGCGCGTTGGTCACGTAATTCGCTTTACAATTTGGACTGCCCGGCCTGGTGTAGTAATTGGTCGCGGAGGCAAAGAGATACAGGATATAAAGGAAGAGCTCCAAACGATCAGCGGAGCAAAAGTTATGGTAAATATTCAGGAAATAAAAAATCCTGATGTTGTCTCGCAGCTTGTCGCGGAAGGTATTGCATCTTCTCTTGAACGCAGGGTTTCATTTAGACGCGCTATGAAACAGGCAATGTTTCGCGCGATGAAAAATGGCGCAAAAGGAATAAAAGTACAGGTTGCCGGACGTCTTGGCGGAGCTGAAATAGCGCGCGCCGAGTGGTATAACGAGGGACGCTTGCCGCTTTCAACGCTTAAAGCTGACATAGATTATGGTTTTGCTGAAGCAAACACTTTGTACGGAGTAATTGGCTGTAAGGTATGGATATTTCGTGACAGGGATAATGAAAAACCGGCTCAACAGCAACGTCCTAACAAAAGGGGCAGGGGGTAGTTTTTAATGTTAATGCCTAGCCGCGTAAAATTTCGTAAATCGTATCGCGCTAATTTGCGTGGAACAGCAAAAGGCGGTACGTATGTAGCTTTTGGCGATTATGGTCTTCAAGCTCAGGAAAATGCTTGGATTACAGCGCGTCAGATAGAGGCGACGCGTGTTGCGATTTCAAGAAAAATGAGAAAAGGCGGAAAAATATGGATTCGAATATTCCCTGATCACCCGTTTACAAAAAAACCACTTGAAACGCGTATGGGTAAGGGAAAAGGGGCGCCTGAGTTTTGGGTGGCGCCGGTTAGAAGGGGACGCATAATGTTTGAAATAGCAGGCGTCTCCAAAGAAATAGTGGAGCAGGCTTTCCGTACTGCTGCGTATAAGCTGCCGATCAAAGTTAAGATCGTTGCAAGGGAAGGCTTAGGTGAATAATAATGGACAAAAAGACGGATACGAAAAGTCTTCGTGATCTTGGATTGGATGAGCTTCAGGATAAATTTCATCAATATAAGGAAGAGCTTTTTAATCTTCGTTTCCAGAATGCCATAGGTCAGTTGAAGAACACAAGCCGTATAAAAATTGTACGTAAGACAATTGCAAGGATACTTACAGTCGCTGGTGAAAAACAGCGTTCGAAGGAGGTCGTGTAGGATGGAAGCGAGGGTTTCGCACAGAAAAACCCGTATCGGCAGCGTGGTAAGCGACAAGATGGATAAATCTGTTGTCGTGCGCGTGGTTAGATACGCAGAACATCCACTATATGGTAAACGTATTGTCAAGGCAAAGAGATATGTAGTTCATGACGCCGAAAATACGTGCCGTATAGGTGATGAGATTAGAATTGGTGAAACTAGACCTCTTAGCAAGACCAAACACTGGGAGTTACTTGAAATTATACGCCGTGCTCCTGTTTTTGATTCATAGTGAGTGGAGTGATAGTAAATGATTCAACTTACAACAGTGCTTAATGTTGCTGATAACACAGGGGCTAAGAAGCTTTTTTGCATTCAGGTATTGGGCGGAAGTAAACGCAGGTGGGGTTCAATTGGAGATGTTATCGTCGCGTCAGTTCGCGAGGCTATCCCTAACAGTAATATTGCCAAGGGGGCAGTTGTAAAAGCTGTTATCGTGCGAACAAAAAAAGAAGTTCGTCGTCCTGACGGATCATATGTTCGTTTTGATGATAACGCAGCTGTCATAATAGACGGTAACGGGGAGCCAAAAGGAACTCGTATTTTTGGACCTGTAGGGCGCGAGCTTAGGGCAAAAAGATATATGCGAATTCTTTCTCTCGCTCCTGAAGTTGTTTAATGGAGGCATAGAAAAATGGCTATGGCTAATATAAAAAAGATAGACGAACCGAAAATGAGAATCAAAAAGAATGATCGCGTTCGTGTTATCAGCGGAAAAGATGAAGGAAAAGAAGGAAAAGTTCTGCGTCGCGACCATAAAAAAGACATGGTTGTGGTAGAAGGCGTTAACATTGCGACTCGCCACAAGAAGCCTTCGCAGAACGATCCTAAAGGTGGAATCATCAAGCAGGAAATACCGCTTTACGCGTCTAAAGTAATGTTGGTATGTCCACGCTGTGGCTCAGCGACACGCGTTGGTCGCGCGTTTCTTGAAAGCGGGAAAAAGGTCCGCATATGCAAGAAATGTACCGAAATAATTGATCGCACTTAAGGAGGAGAACGATGACACCGCGTTTCCTTGAAATGTATAAAAAAGAAGTATGTCCTAAATTAATGAAGGAATTTGGATACAAAAATGTTATGCAGCTTCCCCGCTTGGATAAAATAGTAATAAACGTAGGCGTTAGCGAAGCAAAGCTTGACATTAAGTATATGGATGCGGCGATTGCTGAAGTGAGAGCGATTACTGGACAGCAACCGCTTCTTAAGAGGGCAAAAAAGTCGGTTGCAGGCTTCAAAGTTCGGCAGAACATGCCGGTTGCTTGTACTGTAACGCTTAGAAGCTCACGTATGTGGGAATTTCTTGATCGTCTTGTCTCGTTGACTTTACCTACAATTAAAGACTTTCAGGGAGTTTCACGAAAAGGCTTTGACGGCCGCGGGAATTATAACCTTGGGCTACGCGAGCAGATAATATTTCCTGAAATCAGCTACGATAAGGTTATACGTCCTCGTGGAATGAATATAACAATAGTTACTACGGCAAAAACTGACGAAGAGGCTGCAGGTCTCCTCAAAGCGTTAGGCATGCCGTTTAATAAATAGGAGGGGCTATAAAGATGGCAAGAAAGGCTATGAAATATAAAGCCAAACAACCCCCTAAGTTTGAGGTTCGGAAGTATAACCGCTGTCCGCTTTGCGGAAGGGTTCACGCGTATCTGCGCGCATATGATATGTGCAGATGCTGCTTTCGAAAGTTAGCGCGCGAGGGCAAGCTGCCCGGCGTTGTTAAATCAAGCTGGTAATTTAAGGGAGGCAACGGAAAATGTATGTAAATGATCCGATAGCGGATATGCTCACAAGAATCAGAAACGCAAATATGATTTACAGTGAGAGCGTTGATATCCCCGCAAGCAAGATAAAATTAGCAATAGCGCGTATTCTTAAAGATGAAGGCTATGTTAAGAATTTTAAGGTTATAAACGATCAATCTCTTCCATACAGTATAATCAGGATCTTTCTTTCTTACGGACCTGAGCGTGAGCGTATAATACAGGGATTGCGCCGAATAAGCAAACCAGGTCGGAGAATATATGTAGGTAAGGACAAACTTCCACATGTTATGGGTGGTCTTGGTATGGCTGTAATATCGACGCCACAAGGGCTTAAGACTGGCGCTGAGGCTTCTCATCTGGGGCTTGGCGGCGAAGTCGTATGCTATGTTTGGTAGGGGGTATATAGTATGTCGCGTATAGGAAGAAAACCTATATCACTTCCTAAAGGAGTGGATGTCTCCATAAAAGAGGGAAGGATTTTTGTAAAAAGTAGTAAAGGCGAGCTTTCAACGCATATGATGCCCGGGATAAACCTTAAAATTGAGGACGGAGTTATTAATGTGAGTCGCGAGAATGATGAAAAACAAACTCGCGCGTCGCATGGGCTCATTCGCGCGCTCGTAGCTAATATGATTATAGGAGTTTCAGTAGGTTTCCAAAAAACTCTTGAACTGGTTGGCGTTGGATATCGCGCTCAGATGCAGGGTAAAAAACTGGTATTGAGCCTGGGTTATTCTCATCCGATTGAATATGAGGCGCCCGACGGGATAGAGATTACGCTTGAAAACCCTATAAAGATTGTAGTCAAGGGAATAGATAAACAAATTGTCGGTCAGGTTAGCGCGGAAATACGAGGTTATCGTCCGCCAGAACCTTATCATGGAAAAGGCGTTCGCTATGGGGGCGAAGTTGTTGTTCGCAAGGCCGGCAAAGCCGGAGCTAAGTAGCTCTTGAGGTGTGATAGATGAAAAATAAAAGCAGAAATGCAATGCGTATAGTTAGGCACAAAAGACTTCGCAGTAAACTTGCGGGTACTGCGCAACGTCCCAGAATGGCTGTATTTCGCAGTTTAGAACATATTTATGTTCAGATTATCGACGATGATAAAGGACATACGCTTGTTTCAGCTTCAACTGTAGAAAAGTCTTTTACAGGAGAAAAAATACCGGCGGGAAATATTGAAGCTGCGAAGTATATTGGAAAAATAATTGCAGAACGTGCAAAGCAAAATGGAATTGAGTCAGTTGTATTTGATCGCGGAGGTCATATATATCTTGGCAAAGTAAAAGCGCTAGCTGAAGCAGCTCGAGAAGCTGGGCTTAAGTTCTAGGAGAGGAGCAAGGCGAATGATTAAAAAACGCATTGATGCGAAGGGACTTGAGCTAACCGAACGCGTCGTTTCTATAAACCGTGTCAGCAAAGTTGTTAAAGGCGGTAAGCGATTTAAGTTCAGCGTGCTTGTCGTTGTTGGAGATGGCGAGCAATATGTTGGGGTAGGAACAGGTAAGGCTAAAGAAATTTCGGAAGCTGTCCGCAAAGGTATAGATAAAGCGAGTAAGGACCTCATTGAGCTTAAACGCGTTGGAAATACGATTCCTCATGAGATACTTGCATCGTTTGGCGCCGCTACAGTGCTTCTTAAGCCTGCTCCTGCAGGTACAGGGGTTATCGCGGGGGCAGTAATCCGCGCAATTATGGAATTGGGTGGAATTAAGGATGTCGTTTCAAAAGTCGTTGGGAGAACTTCAAATGCAATTAATATTGCATGGGCAACGCTTGAGGCGCTTAGACAAAGCCGCACCCCTGACGAAATATTGAGACTCCGCGGTAGAAAATCAGCGGAAACTGAATCAGCGGCTATAAACGCATAAGGATGGTAAGACTATGGCAAAGATCAGAATTAAGTGGGTTAAAAGTACCATAGGATATGCCCGTAAACAGCATAGAACAATAGAAGCGCTAGGGCTTCACAAATTGCACCAGACGGTTGAGCATGAAGTTACTCCAGGAATAATGGGCATGATTAATAAAGTGTGTCATTTGGTTGAGTGTACGGAGGTGAAGTCATGAATTTACATGATCTCTATCCGGTACCTGGAACTAATAAAAAACCAAAACGTTTGGGGCAGGGAATTGGAAGCGGAACCGGCAAGACAGCCGGTAAGGGGCATAAAGGACAGAAATCACGCAGCGGAGGCGGAGTCAGACCTGGTTTTGAAGGCGGACAAATGCCGCTTGCGCGTAGAATTCCTAAGCGTGGATTCAATAATGCGCGTTTTGCTGTTAACTATCAAATAGTAAACATTGAGTCGCTTTGCAGAGTTTTTGAATCTAACCAGGAAGTTACTGTAAAAGAGCTTTTATCCACAAGGCTTATTAACAACTTAAAGCTGCCTGTCAAGATATTGGCTCGCGGAGAGATGGACAAGCCTCTAGTTATTAAAGCAAACGCTTTTAGCGAGAGCGCAAAGAACAAAATTGAAGCCGCAGGCGGAAAGGCGGAGGTGGTCTCTTAATGCTTAGTTCAATTAGAGACGCTTTTAAACTGCCTGATTTAAAGCGACGTATTTTATTTACTTTGGGAGTACTCTTCATTTTCCGCTTGGGAGCTCATATTCCTACTCCCGGAATTGATTCTGCAGCTATGTCAAGGATGTTCGATCAAGGAGCTTCCGGTCTGCTTGGCTTTCTTGATATATTTGCGGGAGGCGCGTTGCGCAGATTCAGTGTTTTTGCGCTTGGCGTAGCGCCTTATATCAATTCAAGCATAGTCATGCAACTTTTGGTCGTCATTTTCCCGTTTTTGGAAAAGCTTCAAAAGGATAATGACGAAGGACGCAAGAAGATCATTCAATGGACTCGCTATGGGGCTATTCTTTTTGCCGTAATACAGGCTATGGGTATGACGACGTGGCTTCGCAGCCTTGGGATTTTCAGCGGAGGATTTTTAGGAACGCTTTTGGTTGTTTCCACGATAACCGCAGGTTCAATAACGGTAATGTGGCTTGGAGAGGAACTAACCGATCATGGAATAGGTAATGGCATCTCGCTTCTAATTTTTGCGGGTATTGTAGCAAGACTTCCGGAAGCTGTAATACAGAGCTTTAATATGTTGCGAATTGGCTCAATGAACTTTATTTCCGTTACGTTTGCTCTTGTATTGATGGTTATTGTTGTTGCAGGCTGCGTATTGCTGCAGGAAGGACAAAGAAGGCTGCCTGTACAATATGCAAAACGCGTTATAGGCAATAAAGTGTATGGCGGTCAGAGTACCTTTATTCCTCTAAAAGTTAATCAGGCAGGCGTTATACCAATTATATTCGCTTCTTCGGTGTTAATATTTCCATATGCTATAGCTAACTTCTTTGAAGGGACAATTGCAGGGTTTTTCCAGAGTATGTTTGCCCCCGGAAGCATATGGTACACGTTTTTCAATGTTCTATTGATAATTTTCTTCGCTTATTTCTATACAGCCGTCGTATTTAATCCGGCTGATATATCAAATAATATGAAGAAAAACGGCGGATTCATACTTGGAATTCGCCCCGGACAGCCAACTGCTGATTATATTGAAAGAGTTATGGCTCGTATAACTCTTGGCGGAGCAATTTTTCTCGCTGTCGTAGCGTTTATTCCGAATTTCATGTCGTATTTTTTGGGAATAACAAATTTTTATTTTGGCGGAACAGCTGCGTTAATAGTTGTTGGAGTAGCGCTTGATACTGTACATCAGATTGAAGCTCAGCTTCTTATGCGTCATTATGAAGGCATTCTTAAACGCTCAGGAGGCAAGAGTTCGGGTTTACTTCGATAAAGGAGTGATGAATTTTGCGCGCAATACTGTTGGGAGCTCCAGGATCTGGCAAAGGCACACATGCTGAAGATATTAAAGCGCATTATAATTGTGCGCATATATCAACGGGGGATATGCTAAGAGCCAATTTAAAGGATAAAACAGAACTTGGAAAAAAGGCTGAAATTTATATGGATTCGGGCGCTCTGGTACCTGACGAATTAATAATTGGGATGATAGAAGAGCGTTTAGCGGAGTCAGATTGTAAAATAGGTTTTCTGCTTGATGGATTTCCTCGAACCATTCCTCAAGCGGAAGCTCTTGACGAACTTCTTGGCAAAATGAAGTGTCCGTTGGATTGCGTTTTTTTATTTGACGTTGATAACGAAGTGGTTGTCAACCGACTTACAAATCGCAGAACTTGCGGCAATTGCGGTAAAATAACAAATATGCTTTATCATAATGGAGAGAGTTGCGACGATTGTGGGGGACCTCTACAACATCGGGATGATGACAAAGAGGATGTCATTCGAAAAAGACTGGCGGTTTATCATACTCAAACTGAGCCTTTAATTGAATGGTATGAAAAAAAGAAAATGCTTAAACGTTTTGATGGAACGCGTGATAGAGAAGATATTTTTAATGAAATTAAGGTCATGTTTACCGAATGATTAAGCTAAAAACCGAGGCGGAGCTTGTCATTATGCGCAAAGCTGGAGCTATTGTAACGGATATTCTTGATATGCTTCGTGAAATTATAAAGCCCGGCGTGTCAACCGGTGAATTAGATTCAGTCGTAAGCGATTATATAAAAAAGGAAGGCGCTGTTCCGGCTTTTAGGGGCTATAAGCCAAAACATGCGTTAAAGCCATTTCCAGGGGTTATTTGCGCTTCTGTTAACAGTGAAATTGTTCATGGTATCCCGAGAAGAGAAAGAATTCTCAATGAGGGAGACATAGTGAGCGTTGACGTGGGAGTATGCTGGCAGGGTTATTATGGAGACGCCGCCTGTACGTATCCGGTTGGCGACATAAGCTCGACAAGGTCGCGATTGTTGAAAGTAGCGATAGAATGCTTGAATCGAGCAATAGCGTCAGCTAAAAAAGACAACACTTTGGGAGATATAGGGCATGCGGTGGAATCAATCGCTTTGGCAAATGGATATGGAATTGTAAGGGACTATACAGGGCACGGATTAGGCGCCAAACTTCATGAAGCTCCTCAGATTCCAAATTACGGGAAGCCCGGTAGAGGGATTTCTCTAAAGAGCGGAATGACTCTCGCAATTGAGCCAATGTTAATGGTTGGCAGAGAGGAAGTTATTATTGGATCAGATGATTGGGTAGTGCTGACTGCTGATGGTTCCGATGCTGCACATTTTGAAAGATCAGTTGTTATAACTGATAATGAAACCGAAATCCTGACTCCATGGCAGATTTGAGAATAGGACAGGTGGTTATATCAAAGCAAGGCAAAGATGTTGGACGAACTTACGTTGTTGTGGGAGTGGGCGCTGAAAGAGTATTTTTAGCGGACGCCCGAAAATACAACGTAACGCATCCAAAACGGAAGAATCCCAAGCATCTTCAGCCAATGCTACTTGTTATCGACGAGATACGTAAAAAGGTAGAAGAAGGTCAAAATATTGACCATGGAAGGTTTTGTTATCTTTTGTCAGTTATGAAAAATGGCGGCAAGGAAAATAATCGGAATGGGAAGGCAGGTTAGTATATGTCAGGCAAAGAAGAAGTTATAGAAGCTAAAGGAGTCGTTTCAGAACCTCTACCGAACGCAATGTTTAGAGTGGAACTTGAAAATGGACATAAGCTCCTTGCCCACGTAGCCGGGAAAATGAGGATGCATTTTATTCGAATATTACCGGGCGACAGGGTTTTGGTTGAGATCTCGCCGTATGATCTTACGAGGGGTCGTATAACTTACAGATATAAATAGCGCGCATTTAAGGGGTGGTCATAAATGAAGGTAAAACCGTCGGTAAAGCCGATGTGTGAATTTTGTCGTGTAATTCGCCGTGAGGGAGTAGTTAGGATTATTTGTAGCAGAGATCCGCGTCATAAACAGAGACAGGGAGCGAGGAGGTAACGGGATGGCTCGTATTGCAGGTGTTGATCTTCCGAAGGATAAACGTATTGAAATTGCGCTTACCTATATTTTTGGAATTGGACTTCCTACAGCAAAGAAAATTCTCGCTAATACGGGAGTGAACCCTGACGTTAGGGTTAAAGCTTTATCTGAGGAAGATGCACAGAAAATTCGTCATGAAATAGAAGAAAATATCAAAGTTGAAGGAGATCTACGCAGAGAAGTTTCTATGAGTATTAAGCGGCTAATAGACATAGGCTGTTATCGTGGAATACGTCATAAGCTTGGACTTCCTGTGCGTGGGCAGAGGACAAAAACAAACGCGAGGACTCGTAAAGGACCGCGTCGTACTGTTGCTAACAAAAAGCAAGCAGGGAAATAAAGGAGGTATTTTGGGGTGGCAAAACAGCGTGCAAGCGGCCGCACTAGAGGTAAAAAGCGCGAGAAGAAAAATATAAGTTATGGAGTAGCTCATATCTACTCAACTTTTAACAATACCATTGTTTGCATAAGCGATAAAGGCGGAAATATAATATCCTGGGCTTCAGGCGGGAATGTTGGTTTTAAGGGAACAAGAAAATCTACCCCGTTCGCGGCGCAGATTGCAGCTCAAAATGTTGCTAAAGTAGCGCAAGATAATGGAATGCATGAGCTTGACGTTATAGTCAAGGGACCTGGTCCGGGGCGCGAGTCTGCAATTCGTTCATTACAAACGGCGGGGCTTCAGGTTAATTTGATTCGGGATACTACTCCCGTGCCGCACAATGGATGTCGTCCGCCAAAACGGCGCAGAGTGTAGTCAAAGGAGAATGAGAATATGAGTAGATATACTGGTCCGGTATGCCGATTTTGTAAAGCAGAGAGCGCAAAATTGTTTTTGAAGGGCGATCGTTGTTACACAGAAAAGTGTGCATTAACCAGGTCCGAAGCAGGAGACGGTAAGGGTAAAAAAGTATCCAGACCAAGAGCGAAGGTTAGCGAATACGGAATTCGCCTTAGAGAAAAACAAAAGCTCAGACGCTTTTACGGCATTCAGGAATCACAATTCCGACGTTTTTATAGCATTGCTGAAAAAATGCAAGGACAGACTGGTCATAATTTCCTCCAGTTACTTGAGCGTCGCTTTGATAATGTTGTTCTTCGCTTAGGGCTTGGGGTCAGCCGCGCTCAAGCGCGCCAACTTGTCATGCATGGGCATTTTTTGATTAATGGCAAAAAAGTTGATATTCCAAGCTACTTAGTTGAACCTGGAGATGTCATAACCGTAAAGGAAAAGAGCAGGACGATTCCTGTTATCAAGGACAATGCTGAAGCTGCCGCTGCTAAAAAAGGCGGAGGAACACCCGACTGGCTTGAGTTTGACGCTGCGAAATTTGAGGGAAAAGTTATCTCTGTCCCAACACGCGAACAAGTTGATGCTCCGGTGACAGAGCAACTTGTTGTAGAGTTTTACGCTCGTTAAAGAAAAGAAAGGTGTTGGTAGCAGTGGAATTGTTGCGTCCAGTAATTAGTGTTACAGAGAGCAGTTCCACATACGCTGTGCTCTCTTTAGAACCGTTGGAAAGAGGATACGGGATGACCTTGGGAAATGCTCTAAGACGAGTGCTACTCTCGTCAATTCGAGGCGCAGCTATTACAGCGGTTCGGATCAGTGGAGTGTTGCATGAGTTCAGCACTGTGCCGGGAGTAAGGGAGGATGTAATTGAGATTCTTATGAATCTTAAACATGTTCCTGTTCTCTCGCACAGTACGGATATGAAAACTCTAAGGATCGAAGTTGATGGACCATGCGACGTAAGGGCAAAATGTATTCAACCGGACAGCGAAATTGAGTTTGTTGATCCTGAGGCGAAGATTTGCTCGTTGGGAGAAGGCGGGCATTTAGAAATGGATCTGTATGTTGAACATGGGGTTGGATATGTGTCGAACGAGCGTCCAAAGCCTGTATGGCTTCCGATTGACGCTTTGCTGGTTGACGCGATTTATTCTCCTGTTCTCCGCGTGAATTATGAGATTGAAGCTGCTCGCGTTGGTCAGCGAACGGACTTTGAAAGACTTTTACTCTATATATGGACTAATGGAATAATTTCACCGGAAATGGCAACGCATGAGGCGTCAAAGATTATAGAGGGATACTTTAGTTATCTTATATCTGATCTTGCAAAATTCTGTAATATAGTTGGCGAACCTGATTTATCCGGCGGAGCAAATCGTTCGCTTACCGGAACTTATGAGCGCGATTTGCTTTTGAATCGCTCAGTTAAGGAACTTGAATTGTCCATTCGCAGTGAAAATTGTCTGATGCGCGGTGGAATCCGCACTGTGGCAGATCTCGCGCGTTGTTCACATGAAGACCTCCTTAAAATTAGAAATCTCGGCAAGGTATCGCTTGTAGAAATAGTGGAAAAACTTGAGTCTTCTGGATTACAACTCAGAAGCAACAATAAGGAAAAGGAGGATTATTAATAATGAGGCATCGCATCGACAAGAGAAAACTTGGTCGCTATGGAAGCCATAGAATGATTATGCTTGGAAATCTTGCGGCAAGCTTATTTATTAATGACAGTATAACGACGACTGTCACTCGCGCCAAAGAGCTGCGTAGTTTTGCTGAAAAGCTTATTACCAGAGCGCGCGGAGGCACAATGAATGATCGTCGGATTGTACGTCAGAAAATGCCGGATAAAAACGCTTCACTAAAGCTGTTCAACGAGTTAGCGCCTAAGTATTCATCTTTTGATAAAGGCGGATATACCCGTATAGTCAAACTTGCCCCCCGTTTAGGAGACGGGGCGCAGATGGCAGTTATTCAGCTTGTTGAAGGAAAATAACCCGGCTAATAAAGCGTTTGTTCTTGAAGGAGTTTCGTTTTCATATAGAGACACGGATTCTCTTGTTCTTGACAATATAACTCTGGATTGCAAAAGCGGCGAGTGGCTTGTTATCATAGGACGTAATGGTTCGGGAAAGTCGACTCTGTTAAAGTTATTAAACGCCCTGTTGAAGCCTAAACGGGGCGTTTGCCATGTTTTTGGGCTTGACGTTTCTATCCCTGAAAATGTAGCAAATGTTCGCGTACAAGCGGCTATGGTTTTTCAAAATCCTGAAAGCCAGATAGTTGGCGTTACAGTTGAGGATGACGCAGCTTTTGCGTTAGAAAATCAATGTCTGTCGCCTGACGAAATAGAGCGCAGGATAGCTAATAGCCTAAGCAAAACCGGCTTGTTGAAGAAAAGAAAAAGCTCGGTCCACAGCCTGTCCGGAGGCGAGAAACAAAAGCTCACGCTTGCGGGTGCAATTGCCCAAGGCGCCGGAATGTTCCTGTTGGACGAAGCCACCTCTATGCTTGACTCTAATGGCAGAGAGGATGTTTTATCATTATTTATGGAGCTTCATTCAGAAGGTCATACAATTATTCAAGTTACGCATAACATAGAAGAAGTCCGTTTTGCCGACAGGATTGCAATTATTGATAGCGGGCGCATTTTTTGGACGGGCGGACGAAGAGATTTTTTTAATAACGCGGAATCGCTTGGCTTCAGTTTACCTACTTTTGCTAAATTTGCAAAAACAATTGGCGCACTCGACATCGCTAACTATGAAGAAACTAAGAAAAAAGCCCTAAGTCTTTCATCCAACGATGCAAATATTATTCAATTAAAAGGATTATTTGACGCGTGTGGACTGTCTATCGACGACCCGTTGCTACCCAAAACCGCATTGATTGACGTCCCCAGCGGCATGATGTCAAATAGAACCGTAGGGGTCGGCGTCCCCGACGACCCGATACCACCCAAAACCGCTGTGATCGAACCCCCCAGCGACATGATGTCAAAAAGAACCGTAGGGGTCGGCGTCCCCGACGACCCGCTACTACCCAAAACCGCATTGATTGACGTCCCCAGCGACACGATGACAAATAGAACCGTAGGGGTCGGCGTCCCCGACGACCCGCTACCCTACAATCAAATTGATGTACTCAACCTATCGCATGTATACTCGGACGGCGTTACAGACAAACTTGCGCTTGACAATATATCATTCAGCGTCAAAAGAGGCGAATTGATATCAATAACCGGACAAACCGGAAGCGGAAAATCTACGTTAGTTCAATACCTTGACGCTCTTTTCACAGTAAAAAACGTTGAAAATGGAAAAATTCTATTTGACGGGCAAAATATCAATATTTCGCCAAGAGAGATCAGACGCAGAATTGGAATGGTTTTTCAGTTTCCCGAGCATCAACTTTTTGCGCAAACAGTGCGGGAAGAATTGAGTTTTGCGCTTAACAACTGGGGAATACCGCGCGACGAACATGAAACGCACATAAACGAGGCTTTAGAACAGGTAGGCATATCAAAATCAATGCTTGACAGAAGCCCGCTTTTATTATCCGGCGGCGAGATGAGAGCGGTTTGCATAGCCTCCGCGCTTGTTACTAAACCTTTTTGGCTCATTATGGACGAGCCGATAGCGGGGCTTGACGCAAAGTTTAAAAGAGAGCTTCTATCGCTGTTGAATTCTCTCAAATCATCCGGAGTTGGCATATTGATAGTGACGCATGACTTAGAGTTTGCGCTATTAAACAGCGACCGCGCGCTGGTCCTTCAGGAAGGAAAGCTTGTATGCGACGCTGTTCCCAAAGTAACCGCCCAATTTTTATACGAATCCCGCGCACTCAAACTCCCTGATATAGTGAACCTGTGGATTGAGATTAACACAAATAACAATTAAGTTTTTAGGCACGATGTGGGCATCGTCCCCTACAGCTTTTATCAACAATGCCCCTTAGCATTGTAGGGGCGGCATCCCCCAGGGGACTTTCTCTTCCGGCTTCGCCGGAATTCACCTTGTCCTGCCGCCCGTTCTGATAACCGGAACGATCATGTTATAGGCGTTCCGTTGTTGCAAATTAACCATTATCATCGTATTTTAAAATCGGTACGATGTGGGCATCGTCCCCTACGGCTTTTATCAACAATGCCCCTTAGCATTGCAGGGGCGGCGACCCCCAGGGGACTTTCTCTTCCAGCTTCGCCGGAATTCACCTTGTTCTGCCGCTCATTTTTAGAGTTAGCCGGAACTCCATGGGGTACTTTTGTTAACTATAACCATCGTTAAATGAAATCGTAGGGGTTGGCGTCCACGACAACCCGCTGATGCAAATTAACCATAACCTTCATTCCAAAAAACAGGACGTCCGACAGACCGCCCAAATTTTTTCAACATAGCAACCATTTTTATACATCTAAAAACGAAAAGCATACGTTTACTTATAAAGTGTTCATTTTAATTACTAAAACTTTCTGAGAAGTTTGAGATATAAAGCTTAAAAATCGCTTGTTAATTTGACAAGCGATATTTATAATGGGTATTTATAATGGGAATATATAAAGGAGTGGGTGAGTAATGCAAAGTATCGCTTACGGAACATATAGAGATGGACAAGTCTTACTTGACACTCCATGTCCGGCTATAAACGAATCAAGAGTACAAGTTATTTTTCTGAATGAAGAAACCGAGAAAAATAGCCTAATGGAGATATTTGATGTTTTAGGAGCATGGGAAGATGACCGCGACGCCGAAACAATTATTGCAGAAATACGCAATGCAAGAGTTTCCAGTTCAGAGATTCGCCTATGAGTTACTTGCTTGATACAAATATCTGTATCTATTTTTTGAAGCAGCATCCAGAAATTACAACGCGTATAGGGCAATGTCGCAGCGATAGAATAGCTATATCAATTATAACGCTGGCAGAATTGCAGTTTGGCGCATATAATTCCAGCCAAGTTGAAAATAACATAAAAAGGATTATATTTTTGAGAGAAAGAGTGCGGTTACTTAATCTTACTACTAAAACGACAGATATTTATGCAAAAATTAAAGCATCCTTAAGAAAATCAGGCAGCATCATAGATGATTTCGACATTTTGATTGGAGCTACAGCCATAGAAAATGACTTAATACTTGTAACAAATAACGAACACCATTTTTCGCGTATTGAAAAAATACATATAGCGAACTGGCTAAAGTGAACATATACACATTTACAGCGCGTTATTATGACAAATTGATAACCGGAACGCTCCCGATATAGGCGTTCCGTTGTTGCAAATTAACCATTATCATTATATTTTAAAATCGGTACGATGTGGGCATCGTCCCCTACGGCTTTTATCAACAATGTCCGTAGGGGCGGCATCCTGCCGCCCGTTCTTTAGAGTCAGCTGAACGCCTTTAAGAACCGAACCCGCGCGTTGTCATGGTTATGACACCTTGCGCGTCATTTATTTGTCTTCGCTAAATATGATTTTAAAAGCATATTCCATTTATTCTCCAAACAACATAAATAGCTTTGCCCGTTATTTTTATCGATATATTTCTAAACTAATGTTCATTTTTATATGACTTAGTAAACTATATTACAAATATTATTTAATAATGTAAAAAAATAAATAAAAAATCATAAAAATATCTTTACAAATATTCAGAGTACGTTATAATATTTCCCGATGCAGCAATATGTAAAACATGTAAAATATGTATAATTGTTGTGTAGTCAAGCAGTGCATTAATTCACCATAGTTTGCATCTTTAGATTTTTTCTTTGAATTCTTTAACTAAAAGTAGAGGCAGAGGGATAAGGTTTAGGATAGCAGGCTTTCATATTTATTTTTCTTCGTAATTGACCTCAGGGTATCAACTTTGTACAAATAGCTTTACCCTTTTGCCCTTCAATACCATACTACACGCGGATTTCTCGCTCTGTAGCGAATCTGCGTATTACTACAGTTACACCGAATAGGAACGATGTACTGAGTATTCATCGGGAGGCGTTTTTCTCCTCTCAACCCTTTACACAACAAGCTCCAAAAACTCGCATGAGAAACAAGTATGATTGCAACATGAAAGTGCTGTAACGACAGGATGAAACATGCCCATAGTAAAAGTATCAATACTTTTACATAGATGTTTTAGTGTCGTTTTATCAATATAACGCTCGCAAATATCATATTTGAAAGGAGAAATTATCATGAATATGAAAAAGTTATCGTTATTTGTAATTGCGCTTTTGGTTGTGTTGTTTTTATTTGGAGGTTGCGGAGGCGGCGGAGGAGGCGGAGATTCTAATAGCCCGATAACGGATAATGATGAGGAGGAGCTTGACTTTATAGAAGATCTTGTTCTTTTGAGAATGCATAATGCCGATCGTTTAGGTCTTTATGATATCGCTGTTCCCGGCGATACGGTCGAATTCTTTTGCTTATCAAAAAACATGGTTGTCATGAATAATATCGCTAAAGCCTTTGTAACGATTATTGACAAAAATAGTGGAAACAACATCCAGAAAAGACCAAACGGGATTAATTCAAACGGAAATATTTATTTTACTTGGCCGGATGGACTTGACCCCGGTTATGTACAAGTCTTCATTGTATATGAATCTAAAAAGACAGTCGAAATTGAGGTAAGAAACGTAGCGGCGAATGAGCCGATAATTCACAGCGCGAAGCAAGTTGGAAATGAAGTAGTTATAAGCGGCGCGAATCTATCAAAGAACTTTGACGTCGTGTTTGTCGGCGCTACTCAGTCATTTAACAATTCAACAGGACAAAATGACTCTTTCTCTTTCGCCATTCCCGAGGGCGCTCAGGACGGACGTTTATTTCTCCAAAGCGACGTAGGGGAGAGCAATGCGGTCTTGTTTAAGCGCGCTCTTGAAATCGGCAGTATTAACGGCTCTATTGACATGCCCAATTTAAGCGAACGCTTTTCAAATTTACGGATATATGGAGTATTTGGCGAGGATCCAGCGATTCCGAACAACGCGGGCGCCATCAATAACATAAAAACATTTAAAAATAATCCCGGTGTAGTATCCATTTTCTATGTCGAAAACGGCAATAGTTATCTGTATGGGCAGGTTAGCGTTCTTTCAAGCGATACTTCGGTAGAGATCAATATGGACAACATAATCTATGGTATGCTTATCCCATTTTGGACGGGAACTGACTATACGCCCGATCAGAAATCTTCAATAATGGCTCTGAACGAGGTTCAAAGCTTAAAGAATTATGTGGAAAACGGAATTACAGCCGATCCCAAATTTTTCTATAGTGGATGTATGGAAAAAGATCCCTTTAACGGAATGCTTGGAACAGCGATGCGAGCTGTTGCCGCTTATATCGATTCAATTACGCCTAACGAAGAAAACGCTGACGCTTCAATGACTGCTTCCAGCATATCAATTTCTCCCTCTGGTCCGCTTAATGGAATCATTATTGATGTGGTACAAGAACCTGTCAACAATAGACCAGGTTCCGTCAGAATTACCAATGACAGAAGAACTTATGCAATTGTTGGGATTGTTAATCTCAAAGATAAGACTAAAGCGGAAGGCTTTAATGTTAGCGAAGCAATAACGTCGGGCAAACTAATTAATAGAATAAATCCTGCATTTAACCGGTCTAATATAATGCGTGAAATAGCGGGAGATACCATTTTAAGGGTTTTGACAAGTGGTATCAACAACAACAATAACAATAGGATTCATCTACCTTACGAGAGTCCGAATGAATTATCAATCAGCCAGTATCACCAACAGCTATTTTGCGCCCATTTGTTCGATATAACTACCGACTTAATAGGAACGATATTAAGTATAGCTGGAATAGATATTGATACATCTGACATGCAAATTTTTCATGGAATAATTAATGAGGTTATGAGAGGATTATACCTTGAGAATAGCGCATCGGAAATAGTGCAGAACGTTATCAACGAAATATTGGCGCAATTACAAACTAATCGTAGTTTTTATCTGGCATTGGCAGGAAAAATTGGGGGGGAGGCAGCTCAGGCATTTATTGGAAAACTGATTCCATTAAAAGATGTGTGGGACGTAGCTGTAGCAGTATATAATTCTTTAGAAACAGTAAAAAGCATTATAGATTTAGCATTCAGCGATCCCGTGATTGATTTTAGCGTGATGACTACAGCTCTGGAGATAACAAAGCATCCTCAGGATCTAACAATAAGCCGGGGATTAACGGCAATTTTTCACGTAACGGCGACCGGAACCCCGCCATTGAACTATCAATGGGAAAGACGACTTAGCAGTACAAGCGATTGGAGTAATGTCGGCGAAAATTCGCCCACTTACTCATTTGACGCGACAGACACACACGACGGATCCCAATGCCGCGTTACCGTAAACAACGCTATTGGTAGCGTCATATCAAGCGTTGCGACATTGACGGTGAGCGCTGCCGACACGGCGCCTACGATAATAATCCATCCGCAGAGTCAGAGTGCGAGTAGAGGATCAGAAGCCAAATTCAGCGTAACGGCGACCGGAACCCCGCCATTGAGCTATCAATGGGAGAGGCGAAATAGCAGTGGAAGCGACTGGAGTTATGACGGCACAAATTCGCCCACTTACTCTATTCCCGCTACAGATACATACGACGGATCCCAATGCCGCGTTACCGTGAGCAATGCTATCGGTAGCGTCTCGTCAGACATTGCGACATTGACGGTAACAACATCCGGCGTGGCGCCCACAATAATAGTCCATCCGCAGAGTCAGAGCGTGAATCGAAACGCGGAAGCCACATTTAGCGTGACGGCGTCCGGAACATCGCTGAACTATCAATGGGAAAGACGACTTAGCAGTGGAAGCGACTGGAGTAATGTCGGTAATAATTCGCCCGTTTACTCTTTTCCCGCTACAGATACATACGACGGATCTCAATGCCGCGTTACCGTGCGCAATACCTTAGGCGAAGTCACGTCAGACATTGCGACATTGACTGTAACAACATCCGGCGCGGCGCCCATAATAACAAGCCATCCGCAGAGCCTGAGCGTAAATCGATTGGCAACGGCCACATTCAGCGTGACGGCGTCCGGCGTCCAGCCATTAAGATATCAATGGCAAATGCGATATAGCAGCGTCGGAATATGGAGTAATGTCGGAGAAAATTCGCCTACTTTCTCGCTCACCGCGTTAGATTCGTACGACGGGTCACAATATCAAGTTATTGTGAGCAGCGCTTCCGGTAGCAGCGCCACGTCAAACGTTGCCACGCTTACTGTAACGGCTACTAGCGCGGCGCCCGTAATAACAAGCCAACCTCAGAGTCAAAGCGTGATTCGGGACACAACGGTGAGTTTCAGAGTGACGGCGTCCGGAACCGCGCCATTGAGCTATCAATGGAAAATGCGACTTAGCGGTACAAGCGACTGGAGCGATGTCGGCACAAATACATCCACTTACTCGTTCACTGCGACAGATGCGTATGACGGCGCCCAATATCAAGTTACCGTAAGCAACTCTTTAGGTAGCGACATATCAAGCATTGCGACGCTAACTGTAACAACATCAAGCGCTGCGCCCACAATAACGGAACATCCACAGAACCAGAGCGTGAATCGAGGCGCAACGGTCACATTCAACGTGACGGCGACCGGAACCGCGCCATTGAGTTATCAATGGCAAAGGCGAAATAGCAATAGTGTAATTGCATGGAGCAATGTCGGCACAAATTCGCCCGCTTACTCGTTCCCTGCGGCAGATACAGACAACGGCTCGCAATATCGCGTTATTGTGAGCAACGCTTCCGGCGTCAGCGCTACGTCACAAACCGCTACATTGACTATAACGACATCGGGCTCGGCGCCGACGATAACAAATCATCCCCAAAACCAGACGGTGAGCTCGGGATCATTTGTTACATTCACCGTGATGGCGAATGGAACCGCGCCATTGAGTTATAAATGGGAAAGGCGAAATAGCAGTACAAGCGGATGGACCGACGTCGGCACAAATTCAAACATTTTCTCATTCAATGCGAGAGATGCAGACAACGGATCGCAATATCAAGTTACCGTGAGCAACTCTTTCGGTAACAGCCGCCCGTCAAACACTGCGACATTGACTGTGACGCCTTCCGGCACGGCGCCGACGATAACAATGCATCCCCAAAGCTTGACGGTGAGTTCGGGATCAGAGGCAAAATTCAGCGTGATGGCGAACGGAACCGCGCCATTGAATTATCAATGGGAGAGGCAGAATAGAAATAGTATTATATGGACTCCTGTCGGCTCAAATTCATCCTCTTACTCATTCCCTGCAACAGATACATACAATGGATCACAATATCGCGTTACCGTGAGCAACTCTTTCGGCAGCAGCCCTCCGTCAAACGTTGTGGCATTAACTGTGACGCCATCGGGCACGGCGCCGACGATAACAAGACATCCTCAAAACCAGACGGTGGACCGAGGATCAACGGCGAGATTCAGCGTAACAGCTTCCAGTACCACACCAATGAGCTATCAATGGCAAAGTCGAGTAAGCATTACAAGCTTATGGGGCAATGTTGCCGGCGCTACTTCAGCTACTTACGAATTCATTGCCAATGACTCGACCGACGGATCGCAATACCGTGTTATCGTAAGCAACTCTGTTGGAAGCGCCACGTCAAACTTTGCTACATTGACGGTAATTACGCCCGGCATAGCGCCGACGATAACAATCCATCCTCAAAGCCAGACGGTGAACCGAAACTCAGAGGCAAAATTCAGCGTAGAAGCGTCCGGAACTGCGCCATTACGGTATCAATGGCAAAGGCTAAGCGGTACCGGCGGATGGAGCAATGTCGGCTCAGATTCATCCATTTTCTCAGTCACTGCAAATGATTCATCCGACGGCGCACAATATCGCGTTATTGTTCGCAACGATATAGGCAACGCCACGTCAAGCACTGCTACATTGACGGTGATTGGTAACGCTACATCAAGCGAAACGACATTGACTGTGAGGTGATGTTATTTGTGAATAATGAGATGTATGAATAAAGCGGCGCCATATAGTTTTCTTGACCAAACGCTGTTGTTTTTGGTTGACAAACATTTTTTGCTGAAGAAAGGAGAAATGTCGCTTGAAAAGATATTTGTATTTAATATTTATTTTTGCTTGGTTATCAGTTTTGTGTATGGGTTCTATAGTTTCAGCGATGGAAGCCAATGCGGATAATGCAAACATGGAGACAGCACCAACTAAAGCTTTTTCTGAAAATAGAGATCCGGGATTTGACTTACTGCTTTCCGGCGTTAACGTTTTTTCCGGAGAACCTCTAAGACGAGGAGGGAAAGGTATTAAAAACTCATTGTTAACGCCAGTTGGCAAAGCTGCTTTGGAAGAACTAAATCAAATAATTGGAATTAGGCAATTTACCGGTGGTGTAGAGACTACTTGCTCTTTTACGACTGTTAACACCATTGAAGAACTTGCCGAGTCTCGCGAATTTGGAAAAGGCGTTGATATGTCAGCAAGCGCTAGTATAGTGTTTAAAATATCTATAAGTGGTCAATTCAGTAACAGCCTGAACCGCACAGGAAATACCTCATTTAAAAAAGCCCATGAGACGTTTATTTCGGTTATGGAAATACAAAAAAATGCAGGACGAAACAGCATATCAGACACTAATAGTTTGCGCGCGCACAACGATGCTATTTGGGCGGCTCTTACGCCCGATGCGCGCGCGGCATTGACAAGCGGATCTATTCCGTTTTTATTTGAAAATTGGGGAACTCATTTCATTACGTCTTATTCTTTGGGAGGTCAAGCGCAAACATTCACAACAATAACAAGGACAGAAGAATCAAGCTATATATATTCAAGCATTATAAAAAAAGTGGGTTTTGGTTTCGGAATCGGATTTGGTCCCATCAGTTTTGGATTCAATCGAAGTAAAACCACTATCGAAACTGCCGAAGAACTTCGCTCTGAGTACAATTTTCAAGTTGATAGTTGGAGTACGGTTACTGGTGGCTCTGAAGGATTCGCTTTCGCATTAAATCCAAATTCCAATACTAATGATTACGACAAATGGCTTCAATCAATTGATCCTGATCGACCTGAAGATACAACAGGTATAATTATTAACAACCAATTAGAGTTAGTTGGTATTTGGGAACTATTGCCCCCTCAACCTCAATATGAAGCGCGAAGAGCTGAAATACAAAGAGTCTATCTAGAGTTGCTTACCAGTACATATAAGAGATATTATGATGATTATGTGTTTTCACAACCTATGATAGATACGCCTGCTCCTCCTGTCGATGGCGTAACTTTAATTTCAACGGCGCAAGATCTGGATAACATCCGAAACAATCTCAATGGTCAGTTTTTATTGACAAATGATATTGATTTGTCTGGTTATTCTGCATGGACGCCGATTGGAACAGAAGATCAACCCTTTCGAGGTACAATTCACGGCAATGGAAATACGGTGCGAAATGTAAACGTCAATACCGGAGTTAATCCTGGTAATACCGCGCCCGGGTTATTTGGTTATAACGAGGGGACCATCCAATATCTTGGCGTGGAGTACAATTCAAGCTTCTCCGGTTGCGTCGCCGGTCTCACAAAAGCGCCGGGTCTTGTTGTCGGCAGCGAGGCAAGTTTTGCGTATAAAGGAACTACTTTAAATAACCCGCATACAATTACGACAATCAACTCATCAGATTTCACTGTTAGCGAACCGAACGTTTTGATAGATTTCTCGGAACTTGATGATTTTGTTGTTAACTCAACAATAACAGTTGATGAAATTGTGCATACCATAGTATTCAGAGGGAATTCCTATACAAGTCAGAATTATACGGGGTTAAATATCGTAGTAGATGGCAATACAACCGTTGTTTTTGAGAATTTCCATTTTACCGGATCTTCAAGAGGTCCCGCGATAAGGTTTAATGGATCAAAGCCAGCAATTGTTTCTACCAAGAAAAGGCCCGATGACTACAATCTTATTACCGGATCAGGCGAACATCCGACAATTCACGCGGCAAATAGCCTTTTTATAGGCGGAAACGCGGATTTAACTATTAACCATTTATTGACGCAGACGACAGGCGCCGCTGGCGCAGCGGGACAAAACGCAATTCATCTTCCGACAAGCAATGATGTTGGCAACAGCACGCTGATAATTGCTATGACGGACGCCGCATTAATCGCGAAAGCAAGCGTTGGTCGACGAGGAACGCATTATGAAAGCGCCGCCTCTACCGGAAATCAAATTCATGGTTCGAATGGCGGACCTGGCGGGGCAGGAGGTCATGCAATTTCCGCAATGAGATTGAATATCCTTGATAATTCCAGAGTTGAATTAACAGGCGGGCAAGGTGGTAATGGCGGACAAGGCCAGCATGGCGGGAATGGAACTAATGCCATTATAAACGACAGGCTCGCCGGGCTCAATGGTGGTAATGGCGGTCTCGGCGGCGCCGGCGGTCTCGGCGGCAATGCTCTCGATAGGGTTACATTAGCTAATTTTATGATGTCGCCAAGAGTCCATGTTGTATTAAGAGCTGGCGCCGGAGGAACAGGTGGCAACGCAGGGAATGGTGGAAATGGTGGAAATGGTTATTATAGCCCTGGTGGTAAAGATGATGATTCTTATACTATTCGTGGAGGTAATGGCGGCAACGCGCGTAATCCCGGGAGAGGAGGATACAACGGATCATTTGCCGGGTTCCGTCTTAGATCATTGAATATTTCCGAAGATGAATCAAGCGGTCGCGGCAATGATGGAGCTACCGGAACTGCAGGGCAAGCAGGAAGTAATGGCGGAATCGCGGGAACTAATCAAGGAACAAGAAGATTTGACGATCCTGGCGTTATCGAGACAGAACGACTTGCGGGCGAATCTACTTTGTTCAATCCAAATCGTCTTATTATTCGCGAGGTTCCTGCCGCTCAAACTTTCTATCAAGGTATGGATAAATTTGATCCGGCTGGATATAGATTTTCAGTTCCTATAGATGAAATTGATTTCCATTTTGACTTCAGCCAATTGGGCATAAATCTAGTAACAGCTATATATAGAATTCCTGGACTTTCATCTTCTGTACGTTACATACCAGTCATGGTAATTGAACCGATTATCGAGGGAATAGAAATAAGACCTCCGAAAGAAAGTTTCTATGTTGGAGATAGGTTTACGCATGAAGGTCATTTATTAGAGGTGCATTACAGTGACCAAAGCATACGGGCAGTGACAGATATGTTAAATATCAGCCTTCCCGCCGGTTTTATCTTTAATCAGGAAGGACATATGGAAATAACTGTAACCAGCCCGGAATTACCTAGTTGGAGTTCGTCATATGTTTTAACTGTGCAAGAGCGGAACTCCGGCGAACCGACATTATTGGTTGGCGTCGAGACGAGACCGCTGCCCGGCGCGTCCGATGGAAATGTCGCCCTTCCAGCCGGAACTGTCATTGAGTCTGACGGTTCAATAATCCTGCCACCTCGCGCAGGCGCCACTATAAATCCACCGAATGATGGACCTGAGATTTGGATTCCCGGTGGATCTGTTATTGCGCCTGATGGCACGATTACTTTTGGTGAAGCTGACGGCAGGATAACGACCTCAGGCGGAGTGGAGGTAGGGATCACCGGAGGCTCGATTAGAGTCGAGACTGATGGTTCGATAATGCTTTTGGATAATGCGACTATTTTAACCGATGAGGTAACAATAACATTCTCCAAAGACGGAAGAGGCAAAGTCTGGGAACTTGCCGCAGGCGGCATGCTTCTTATCGTCGAACAGGGCGCCGCAACGGTATCTTCGCGTGACGCAAACGTCGAAGACGTATTAGTTGCCGCCGGAAATGAAATAACGATATACAAGGACGGCGGTATAGCGATAGCAAAATCCGATGGCGTTAATAAGAATATTAGAGGCGGCGACGGCGGCGGCGGTTGCCAATTAACCGGATACTTGCTGGTTTTACTCTCAGCGCTTCTTTTGTTTATTACAAAGAGGAAATAATGAGCATAACGAGGTAATTTGAGTACAATACAAACTTTTTTTACTGAAGAGAGGAGAATGTTACATGAAAAGATATTTGTATTTAGCGTTTATTTTCGCGTGGGTTTTGTGTATGGGTTCTATAGTTTTTGCGATGGATACCAATGAAGATAATCCAGTGATGGAGACAACGTCAATTAAGGTCTTTTCAGAATTGAAAGATCCAGGATTTGATTTACTTTTGTCCGGCGTTAATGTTCTTTCCGGACAACCTCTAAGGCGAGGAGGGGGGGTTAAAAATTCATTGTTAACGCCAGTTGGCAAAGCCGCTTTGGAAGAACTAAATCAAATAGTTGGAATTAGGCAATTTACCGGTGGTGGATTTGCTTCTTGCACTTTTACGGCTGTTAGTACCATTGACGAACTTGCCGAGTCTCGCGGATTTGGAAAAAGTGTTGATATGTCAGCAAGCGCTAGAATAGCGTTTATAGCGTCTATAAGTAATGAATTCAATGCAAAACTAGCCTACGCAGGAAATACCACATTTAAAAACGCTCATGAAACTTTTATTGCGGTTATGGAAATACAAAGAGACGCGGGACGAAACAGCATAACAGACCCTAACAGTTTGCGCGCGCATAACAGCGCTATTTGGGCAGCAATGACGCCCGACGCGCGCGCGGCATTGACAAGCGGATCCATTCAGAATTTATTTAATAACTGGGGAACCCATGTTATTAAGTCTTATTCTTTGGGAGGTCAAGCGCAAACATTCACAACAATAGCAAGAACAGAAAAATCAAGCAATATATATTCAAAAATTTCAAGCGCTGTGGGCGTAGGTTTTAGTATCGAAGCTGTTTCCTTGGATTTTGGATTAAACCTGAATAAAACTACTAGCGATGCCGCCGAAACACTTCGCTCTGAGTACAATTTTCAAGTTGATAGTTGGAGTACAGTTACTGGTGGTGGTGGAGGATTTGCTCTTGCGTTAAATCCAAAATCCGGTATTAATGATTATGAGAAATGGATTAATTCAATTGAACCTGATCACCCTGAAGATACAACAGCTATAATTATTAACGACCAATTAGAGTTAGTTGGCATTTGGGAACTATTGCCCCCTCAACCTCAATATGAAGCGCGAAGAGCTGAAATACAAAAGGTTTATTTAGAGTCACTTACAAGAACATATAAGGAATATTATAATAATTATGTATTTTCACGACCTCTAATAGATACGCCGCCTCCTCCTGTCGATGGCGTGACTTTAATTTCAACAGCGCAGGATC
>Ga0099364_10000110_pt2 | contig 42788 bp, 40 predicted proteins | sample TergutTh196P3_FD_73070 | JGI IMG/M metagenome (GOLD analysis project Ga0099364, IMG submission 73070) | Microcerotermes parvus P3 segment gut microbial communities from Pointe-Noire, Republic of the Congo - Th196 P3 | ecosystem: Host-associated > Arthropoda: Insects > Digestive system > Gut ...
TGGGGCGAGGTCGTCTAGCAAGGGTCGCCATGTTTCAAAGGAGCGCGTGAGAATATCCTGCTCGGCAGGCGAAAGCGTAGCCGCCGAATGACGATAGCCTGCCGCCATAGCATAAATTTGTGCCGCTTCAAATTTGTTTAGGTTGCGTGTTGGGTTAAAATTGTTGGCGGCATCGCCTACCATGAACGCGCCGTTTTCTGGGTTGGATACCCAGTTTACCGCCTCGAACGCAAAATGGGAAATGGGGACATCTCGAAAGGTGGGGGATTGGGCTAGGAGGGGGAGCTGTGATAAGGCTAGGATTAGTAAAATTGCAAGGGGTAGGGTTTTTAGGGGGGTTAGGTGGGTTAGTTTCATGGTAATAAACAGTCCTTTCTTGACTTGTCCTCGTTTGGGGTTGGGCTTTTTAATTGGGGGCATTTTTTAAAGGCATGGTACGCGGATTTTCGCGGATTTTACGGATTTTCGCGGATTTTATCTTCGGAGGTTTTTAGAATCCGCGTGAATCCGTGTAAATCCGTGTTCTTTTAATTTTTTGTAGAGCGGGAGTTTTGTAGAGTGGGAGCTTGTCCGTTTATCTTGGGAGGGGCAAAGCCCCTCGCCTGCTTAACTGCTTAGCCTATTGGCGTGCAAATGAATGTCTTTATATTATCGCCGTGGCGTAACTGCTCTAACGCCGTTTTGGCGGTACTTTCGTCTTGGAAATACGCAAACACCGAGGAACCAGTGCCGCTCATTTGTGCGCCTAACGCGCCGAGCTTTTTAAATCGGTTGATTATTTCGGTGATTTGGGGGTGAATGGACGTGGTAAGCGGTGTGAAAAAATTATATAAGGAGCAAGCAATTTTCGTGGGGTCGTTTGTTTTTAGGGCTTGCAGGAAGTTTTTACGGCGTAGTGTGGTAGTTTCATTTTCGTCAGTTCGTGCAACATTCGCTTGTCCAAAAATTTCATTTTCGCCAGAATGTGCAACATTCGCCCTCTCAAAAATTTCCCGAGTAGAAACAAAAATGTTAGGGCAAGCAACTACTATACAACATGGCGGGTGGGGTTGCAGGGCTGTGATTCTCTCGCCTATGCCCTCTACTAACGCAGTGCCGCCAGTCAGACAAAAGGGAACGTCTGCGCCGAGTGATTTTCCTATTTTTAGCAGATTTTCCGCAGGAATGGCTAGGTCAAAAAGCGCGTTAATGCCCAAAAGCGCAGCGGCGGCGTTACTGCTACCGCCCGCAAGCCCTGCGCCAACGGGGATTTTTTTCGTTAGCTTAAAATTTATGCCGTGGGGCAGGTTGTATTCTTGGTCTAGTAGCCTTGCCGCCTTGATGATTAGGTTAGTTTCGTCCAGTGGTAGGCTTGGATTGTCGCACTCTAGCACGAACAAATGTTCACTGTTGGGGGACAGCTCCAGCTCGTCACAAAGACTAATGCTCTGCATTACGGAAGAAATATCGTGAAAACCATCGTTTCTTTTGTTTAGAACGTCCAAAAAAAGGTTAATTTTGGCAGGTGCTTGTACTTTTACAAAACCCCCTGTACACAACAGGGGGTTTTGTAGGAAGTCGGGGGTAAAGCTAAGCATATAAAAATTAGCGTTTCGAGAACTGCGGCGCGCGTCTTGCGCCTTTTAAGCCGTATTTTTTACGCTCTTTCATGCGTGGGTCGCGTGTAAGGAAGCCCGCTTTTTTAAGCGGCCCGCGGAAATCGCCGTCTGCGATAAGCAACGCACGCGAAATGCCGTGGCGAATTGCGCCCGCTTGCCCTGTGTAGCCGCCGCCGAAAACATTAACCTTTACATCAAATTTATTCAATGTGCCAGTTAATTCCAGTGGCTGACGTACAATGAGCTTTAGCGTATCTAGCCCAAAATAGTCGTCGATACCGCGCTTGTTAATTGAAATATTGCCTTTTCCAGGCAGAAGATACACACGCGCAACCGCGCTTTTCCTTCTCCCCGTTCCATAATAAGAAACTGCTGCCATTATGATTACTCCTTATTACAAAGTATAAGTGCCTCGGGCTGTTGCGCCTGGTGCTTATGCTCAGGCCCCGCATACACATGAAATTTTTCAAACATTTTGCGGCCCAAATTGTTCTTAGGCAGCATACCCTTTACCGCATGGGAAAGCACAAACTCGGGCTTTTTGTTAAGCATGTCCTTGAGCTTTGTTTCCTTGCGGCGGCCGATGTGGCCAGAGTGCCTTACATAGGTCTTTTGTTCCAATTTGCGGCCTGTTACTACAATTTTATCCGCATTTACGACAATAATATAATCGCCTGTATCTACAGAGGGGCTATAAGTGGGTTTATGCTTGCCTCTTAAAATATGAGCGATTTGCGAAGAAAGTCTGCCCAAATTCTGGCCCTCAGCGTCTACAACAAACCATTTACGCTGAACCTCTTGGGGCTTAGTGATGTGGGTGGAACGCATTTTAAAAACTCCTTAATTCGTGCCGCCCGTAACGGCAACACGTCAATATCTTAATCGGGGCTAAGATGTTTGGAGTTATGATAAATTATATGCTGGGAAAAGTCAAATATAATTTTTTTTGGGAATTTGTGGGTGGGGTTTTGTGGGGGTCTTTCTACCTCCATTATTAGGAAAAGTTTGTCTTGACATGTCCTTTGAAAATTGGTATGCTACGCTTAGGTGTTATTCTACGATGTGTTATACTTAGTAAGTTGGACTGAAAAAGTGTAACATATTGTAGTAGTGTATCTGGTAATATACTAGATACCGCATCAGAGGAGAAAGTATTACAAACCGAAATTAGCGTATGTATGGTTGATTTGCTGAGCTGTTGGTTTGTTATGCCTTTTTTCCTTAAATATCCCTTTTATTATTTGAGGTTCTACTTAGGCTAACAGCTCTTATAGTAGAATTTTTTATTTTAGGAGGGGTGAGCATGTTTGATATATTGATAGCAATAATAGCCCTTTTTGCTATATTGATAGCACTAATAGACCTTGTTTTAGTTATATATATAGGTAATATCTTCCTTAATATTTCAAGTAAAAACAACGAGGAAGTCTTTACTGAAACATCTGTTGAACTTGCGAAAATATTCAAAATATGGCAAAAAAACCATATAAAAAGAAACATGAAAAAACCAGAGGATAATTCAAGCCAAGATGGGGCTTAATGGTATTTTGGTAGCAATTGTCAATTTGCAAGGGCTTTCGTAGGGGACGGATTTATCCGTCCCGAGGTGCTAGCGTTCGTCAATTCGGGCAGGGCAACGTCCATTGACGCAGAGCGATGTAGCCTCGGGACGGATAAATCCGTCCCCTACAATTACCCCGCAATAAACGCATGAAGCCGAAACATATAAATTAAACGTGGATTTGGCGGAAACGGTGCAGTCGTGAACGGTGACATTTTTTTCTTGACAAATCCCCCTCACTCCGCTAAACTCACACCACCATAGACAGTAGGTGTGCTTTCTGCGCGTAAATCCTACCGAGGTACGCATACGCATTACTAAGACTATGCAGTCCTGACTATGGTACGACCATGTCTAGGGCTTTTTTTATTGCTTCACGTCAACTGCCCTAATACAAAAGGAGGTGTAAGCAGATGACAAATTTGGAAAAAAATCGCAAGGCTAAAGAGGCCGTGGTACAGGAAATACGCGAAAAGCTCGAACGCGCTAAGTCCGTAGTGCTTGTGGATTCCCGCGGGCTTTCTGTGGCACAGGACACCACCCTGCGTAAATCGTTGCGTAAGGCGGGCGGAATAGATTACAAGGTCTACAAAAATTCCATGCTAAACTTCGCGATTGAGGGTACGGAATTTAGCGGCCTAAAGGAATATCTCAAAGGGCCTACGGCTGTCGCTTTTTCATATGAAGATGCAACCGCGGCGGCGGCGGCTATTTCAAAGAATTTGAAAGCTATGCCAGCGTTGGAATTTAAGGCGAGCGCGATTGACGGCGAAATTTATGATGCCGACAAAACTAAGGCAATCGCAGAAATTCCGTCCCGCGAGGTACTTCTTTCCAGACTTCTCGGCTCGTTCAAGTCGCCGCTTGCGAGCTTCGCACGCGTTATCAACGCAATCGCAGAGAAACAAAGTGAGCAGTAACACCATAATTGTACACAGTGGGTTTATAGCCCATATTAACGAATATACTTCCAAGGAGGAACTAAAAAATGGCTAAATTAGCAATTGCTGACATTATTGCGGCAGTAAAGGATTTAAGCGTACTGGAACTAAACGAGCTTGTGAAAGCGGCAGAGGAAGAATTTGGCGTAAGCGCGGCTGCTGGCGTAATGGTAGCCGCAGGCCCTGCGGCAGGCGGCGGAGAAGCCGCGGAAGAAAAAACCGAGTTTGACATCGAGCTTACAGACGTAGGCGCAGAAAAAATCAAGGTAATCAAAATCGTTCGCGAAATCACAGGTCTTGGCCTAAAAGAAGCCAAAGAAATGGTAGACGGCGCGCCCAAAATTATGAAAGAGGGTTCACCTAAAGCCGAAGCCGACGAAATAGTAAAAAAACTCGCCGAAGTAGGCGCGAAGGCTACATTAAAATAATTGATTTTTTGAACAATTATTTTGCAGGGGGCGCTGCCCCCTGCACCCCCGCTTCTTTTTTTGGAAAAAAAGAAGCAAAAAAACTTTAATATTTGTGTTGGTTTGGCGTGGGTGGGGACGGTGTTTTTGTATGGCGGTTTGATTTTAGGGTAATGATTACCAGCTTGCGGGGGTTTTTGTAGGAGGATAGCTTCCTCGCCCTGCGGTTGCGTGCATACCTCGGGAGGGGCAAGCCCCTCCCCTACAATAAACCATCATATCTGCCATGCAATCGAATCGCCCTAGTGTCCCCTGCGTGACGACAATCCCACCACAGTATATCGTAAACGCCCCCCGCAGGGGCAATCCCACCACAGTATATCGTAATCAGCCCTCCGCTAGGAGCGGGGGTGCAGGGGGCAGCGCCCCCTGCAAAAACAAAACAACAGGAGGCCAAAATATGGCACATAAATACGTATACATGTTCAAAGAAGGCGACGCTACCATGCGTAACCTTTTGGGCGGCAAAGGTGCTAACCTTTCGGAAATGACCAATATGGGCATACCCGTACCCAACGGCTTCATAGTAACAACCGAAGCATGTACGCTTTACAACTCGTCCGGCAAGGTAATGTCAGCCGACATAAAAAAACAAATCGACGAATGTATCGCACAGCTCGAAGCAACAAGCGGCAAAAAATTCGGCGATGCTGTAAACCCACTGCTGGTGTCGGTACGTTCTGGCGCAAGAGCCTCTATGCCAGGCATGATGGACACCGTGCTTAACCTCGGAATCAACGACGAGGTAGCCGAAGCGTTAGCAAAAAAAGCGGGCGCTTCCTTTGCGTACGACTCGTACCGCCGCTTTATTATGATGTTCGCGGACGTTGTTATCGGCGTAAGCAAGCACAAATTCGAGCATGACCTCGACCATTATAAGCAGTCAAAGGGCTACAAATCCGACGACGATATGACAGCCGACGACTGGAAAGCGATTGTAGAGCTTTTCAAAAAAATCTACCGCGACGACCAAGGCAAGGACTTCACCACAGATGCAAAGGAACAGCTTTACGGCGCAATCACCGCCGTTTTCCAATCCTGGGACAACGAGCGCGCGTTCGCGTACCGCCGTATGCACGACATTCCCTACGAATGGGGAACAGCCGTAAATATACAAGAAATGGTTTTCGGAAACCTCGGCGCGACCTCTGGTACAGGCGTTGTGTTTACGCGTAACCCTGCCACAGGCGAGAACAAAATTTACGGCGAATACCTTATGAACGCACAAGGCGAGGACGTTGTCGCAGGCGTTCGCACACCAAAGGATTTTAACGACCTTGCAACCGATTCACCTAAATGCTACGAGGAATTTTTGGCAATCGCGAAAAAACTCGAAGGGCATTACAAATATATGCAGGACATGGAGTTTACCATCGAGGACGGAACGCTTCACATCTTGCAAACGCGTAACGGAAAATGTACCGCACAAGCGGCGCTTCGTCTAGCCGTAGAGCTTGTGAACGAGGGCGTTGTTACTAAAGAGGAAGCTATTCGCCAGGTTGACCCGCGCGCGCTAGACCAGCTTCTTCACCCCATGTTTGACCCTGCGGCGTTAGCGGCAGGTAAAGTCGTAGGCTCTGCGCTTCCTGCTTCGCCCGGCGCGGCGGCAGGTAAGGTTTACTTTGAAGCAAAAGATGCCGTTGTGGCAAAGGAACGCGGCGAGCGCGTAATTCTCGTGCGTTTGGAAACCTCGCCCGACGATATTATCGGCATGGAAGTATCGCAGGGTATTCTTACCGCTCGCGGCGGCAACACAAGCCATGCGGCGGTTGTAGCTCGCGGAATGGGTACTTGCTGTGTTTCTGGCTGCGAGGATATTAAATTCGGCACCAAGGAATTTACACTTGGCGGCGTAACCTTCAAAGAGGGCGATTATGTTTCTCTTGACGGCTCTACAGGAAAGGTTTACCAAGGCGATATTCCTACCGTTCCCGCAGAAATAGCAGGAAACTTTGAAATTTTCATGGACTGGGTAAAAGCTGTGCCTAACCAAATGGGCGTTCGCGCAAACGCAGATTCGCCTAAGGACGCGCTTAAAGCCCTTGAATTTGGCGCAGTAGGTATCGGGCTTTGCCGTACGGAGCATATGTTCTTTGATGCCGACCGTATTCCCAAAATGCGTAAAATGATTTTGGCAGACACAGAAGCAGAACGCCGCGCGGCTCTTGACGAGCTTCTTCCTTTCCAACGCACAGATTTCAAAGAAATCTACGAGGTAATGCAAGACCGCCCCGTTACTATTCGCCTGCTCGACCCGCCGTTGCATGAGTTTATGCCCACAAAAGATGAGGACTTTGCTTCTCTCGCTACGGAAATGGGCAAAACTGCACAGCAAATTAAGGAACGCGCGGAATCCTTGCATGAGCTTAACCCAATGATGGGACATCGCGGCTGTCGTTTGGCTGTAAGCTACCCAGAAATCGCGCAAATGCAAACACGCGCTATTATCGAAGCGGCCTTGGAAGTGAAAAAATCCAGCGGCTTAGACATTAAGCCAGAAATTATGATACCCCTAGTGGGCGACATAAAGGAAACCCGCTATGTGAAAGAAATCGTGCAAAAACAAGCAAACGAGCTTTGCGAACAGGCTGGCGTAAAGCTAGATTACCAAGTAGGAACAATGATGGAAATTCCGCGCGCTTGCTTAATCGCAGACGGCATTGCGGGCGAAGCAGAATTTTTCTCGTTTGGCACAAACGACCTCACGCAAATGGTTTACGGGCTTTCCCGCGACGACGCTGGCCGTATTCTCAAGGACTATATCGAAAACAACATCTACGAGGGCGACCCGACCGCGCGTCTTGACCAGGTGGGCGTGGGACAGCTTATGAAAACCGCAATCAAAAAAGGACGTTCTGTTAAGCCCAAGCTAAAAATCGGTATTTGCGGCGAACACGGCGGAGAGCCTTCGAGCATAATGTTCTGCCACAAGGTTGGGCTTGACTATGTGTCTTGCTCGCCGTTCCGTGTGCCTATTGCGAGGTTGTCTGCGGCGCAGGCGGCTTTGGCAGGGGAAAAGTTTGATTAGGGGGGCATAGCCCCTTTTCACCGCTGTACCTTGGTGGGAATTTCGTCACGAGCCTTGAGGCATAGCCTCTTTTCTCCGACTTTCCCTTGGTGGGAATTTCGTCACGAGCCTTGGGGCTTGTGGGAATAGAGAAGCAAATAAAAAAACACCGCTTATGCGGTGTTTTTTTATTTGCTTCTTTGACAAAAGTATGACTATGCAATACAATAGAATTACATCAAACTACTAAACGAGGTGATGTTATGGCAAGTCAATCGCAGAGTGCGTTGATACAGGTAAGGCTTGACGAGAGCATAAAAAACAAGGCGGACACATTATTTTCCGACCTTGGCTTTGATACGCCTACGGCAATACGAATTTTCCTCAACCAAGCTATAAGGCGCGAGGGTATGCCGTTTGAAGTAGCAAAGCCTCAGCCTAACGCGGAAACGCTTGCGGCTATGCTGAACACAATGGAACGTATTCCGAAACGCTACAGCAGTTTTAAGGATATTATATCCGAGGTCAACGCCGAGATTGAGGCGGAGGGATATGATGAGGTATGAAATTGAACAATCTACCCGCTTTAAGCGCGAATTGAAAACAGCCATAAAGCGAGGTTACGACATCAATAAATTAGAAGCGGTTGTTGACTTGCTTGCAGAGGGAGCGACACTGCCGCTTAAAAACCGCGACCACGCTTTGGTCGGTGACTATAACGGATTCAGAGAGTGTCACATAACGCCAGATTGGCTACTTGTTTATCGGCACGAGGAAGAAACTCTCGTCCTCTACCTTTTCAGAACAGGAACACATAGCGATTTGTTTTAGTGGGGAATTAGGCAAAAAAACACCGCTTATGCGGTGTTTTTTTATTTGCTTCTTATAATCTACTCATTCCGTATTTTTTAGAACTAATCCGCATTTATTCGTGATAAACAAAAATATAAATACAACTAATATACCGACTGTGCCATACAACGCATCAATAATATCGGGTGTGTTCATAAACGCCATAAACGGCGATTCGCAAATAAAATTTGCCAATACCATAAACGCTCCTAAAATGATAATAAAACGAAATTTCACGCCGCTTATAAGCCAACTATAGCCTATTCCCAAATAGCCTAATATGCTTAACGAAAGGTTAGAGATATGTGAATGTATCTCACTATTGATTACCACGAAATCATCAATAAAAATACTGCTCCATCTTCCGATAGCCAACAAAAAAGCCACCGATGTTAAAAATATAAACACGATTAAAACAAATTTTTTGGGTTTATATTTCGTAGTCATTTTCATTTTCTACATTATTTCTTGCAACGCCATAACCTGCCCTTTATTGTCGAAGCAATACCTATACGGATATTCACGCAGTCGAGCCGTGTCGGAAAACTGCTCGGTCACGTCTAGTTGATTTTCCGCGCTTGATATGGCGAATTTCCAGTTTTTCATTACGTTTGTGCCAAGCAGAATGTGGTCTTTTAATTCGCCGTCAAAAGGAATGGCTAGGGCGACGACTTTTTCTAATACATGACCGCCTATGCGTAATTTATGCAAAATGCAAATATTCGCATCGCCGCTATAGCTGCCAAGCGTTACTTTCATGGTTTGGTTGGTCATTATGCCGTACTTTGCGACAAGCATTTTGTGAATGGTGGTGTTAAATGCGCCAGTGTCGAACAAAACGTCTATTGGCTTTGAAAATTTATTCGCATGGCTATCCCATAAATTGGCATCAAAAACATAACGGCATGGGCGATTGGGATTAAATTTAACCGAGAAGCTGGACATGGAGATTACCTCTTTCCGTACACCCATAGTAAATTTTTGCGTTAGCATTAAGTTCATTCACGGCAATATCGTCCATCGGCAAATACATTTCGTCCGCGCCGTCTGCCGAAGCCACAAGATACCCGCAGTCCCATGGGTCGGCTTCGTCTAGGCGTACCAGTACCCATTTGCCTGTAAATTCGCGGTCGATTTCGTCCAGTGTTATAAGCCTTGTACCGTCATATCTTGTTATGTCCATGAGGAACGCCTCCTTTGCAAGTCTGATACTATCATACCTCAAAACGCAAAAATTGTTAAGCGGAATAATTTTCTCTTGACAAATTAAAATACAAGTGTAGAATGTAACAAAAGACATGTGTAGAATATTCATTTCTCACATAAAAAAGGCAGTGCAAAGTCGCACATAAAAAATCGCCGAAGGCGAGCCAAAAAAACAAGGAGTGGTGGAAATGAAATTTAAGGTGATTATTCTTATTATTACAACTATGCTATTAGTGGGTTGCAATGAGGCTTCTGCTTCTGTGCCAAAGCAGGAACAGCAGGCTGCGAGGTCTGCGCGAAATACGTCCGCCGAAATGAAAACAATAACGCTGGACGATAACAATACCAGCTTTTCGGGCGGCGGAGCTTCCGTAAGTGACGGCTCTGTCACCATCACCGAGGGCGGCAGCTATCTTATTTCTGGGAATTTGTCCGATGGCAGAATAGCAATTGACACGGCGAGCGATGTCTGCCTCGTGTTTAACGGCGTGGATATAATAAGCTCCAAACGCTCCGCGATTGTGTCAAACGGCGCAGGAAAGGTAACAATCGAAATAGCAAGGGACACGGAAAACCGTATCGCGGACGGGGAGCGGCGCGCAAAGAAAAAAGACAGGAACGCCGACACCAACGCCGTCATATACACAAACGGAAGCCTTGAAATTACAGGCGAGGGCGTGCTGGATATTTCTGGAAACCACAGGGGCGGAATGTACAGCGAGCAATCCGTAGAAATTTTTTCGGGTACGCTAAATATTGAGGCAAAGGGGCTTGGAATTTATTCGCGGCAAAGGCTCGCCGTCCACGGCGGAAATGTAAGCATAGACAACAAGGACGATGAGGGCGCGGAAAGCGACGAAATTATCATAAACGGCGGAAATATCCGCATAATTTCAAAGCAGGACGCGCTTAACGCGCAGAACAATATCGTTATTAACGGCGGAAATATCTATGTAGAAGCCAACGACGACGGCTTCGATTCCAACGACACTATGACAATAAACGGCGGTACAATATTCATTTTCGCGAAAAACAGCGCGCTTGACGTAAGTGACGGCAAAAAAATCGGTACCTTTACAATAAACGGCGGCACGGTTGTCGCGGTCGGCGGAGATTACAGGATTGCCGCCGACTCCCGCTCCGAACAAGGCTTCGCATGGCTCGATGCGCCGCGCTTGCCCAAGGGCGCAGGCTCGGCAAGCGTTTTCTCCGAAAGCGGTGAAAAAATAATAGACTTTGATTACCCTAATAGATTTTCGCTGGTATTTGTGAGTACGGAGAGGGTACGGAATGCTAATGAGGGTTTGAGGCTTAGATTCGACTAGGGGGCATAGCCCCTTTTCTCCGACTTTCCCTTGGTGGGAATGTCGTCACGAGCCTTGAGGCATAGCCTCTTTTCTCCGCTATAGCGTGGTGGGAATATCGTCACAAGCCTTTAGGCTTGGGCAACGAACGCACAAATGGCAAAAGCGTGTAATTTCTTCGGTTTTAAAAAGCGATTAAGCGCGGATTTAGTGGATTCACGCAGATTTAAGCGGATTTTTGCACGAGCGAATCCGCGTAAATCCGTGAAAATCCGTTAAATCCGTGTTTAGATTTACATATTTTGGCTTAATGCGTTTGTCGCGCGTATGCTTGCAAGCAGATAATATAACAATCTCTCCGATTGCCATTATCCCATTTGTGCGGGCGACATTTCCGTTTCTGGCGGCATATTGACGCCTGGTGGGTCATGGGGGTCATTTTCACTCATTATTTTTGGCGGCGGAGTATGTTTCTTGGTGTTTTTTTTAGACTTGCGTTCGCTTGAGGACATTTGCATTTATCCTTTCATATGGAAGTTTGGGGATAGTGTGTGCTAAAATAGGCTGAAATATTCAAGGGCAGTTTATAGCTGTTTAATCTGAAATTAGTATGATATAATAGACACCACCCACCCAAGAAAGGATTCCCCCATGGCACGTAACACCTTCCGCATAGACGAAACACTGGACGAAAGCAGTGTTTTCAAGCTCAGTCACCTGCTAAGACTTGGCAAATATATACGCCCGTACAAAAGGGGCTTTATCCTTTCTTTTTTGTGTACCGTGGCTTCTAGCGCGGTGGGCTTGCTTGCGCCGTTTCTTACTATGCTGGTGATTGACGAGGCTATTCCCAACGGCGATATTCGCTTGGTCTTGCTTTTGTCGGGCTTTATGCTCGTTGCTATTATTGTCAATATTTTCTTTCTGCGGTATCGCATTATGGCTATGGCGCAGGTGGGGCAGAGCGTAATACGCGATTTGCGGCTTGATGTGTTTAAGCATTTACAGCTATTGCCATTTGCGTATTTCGATAGCCGTCCGCACGGCAAAATTCTTGTGCGCGCCGTAAATTATATCAATTCGCTTAGCGATATGCTTTCCAATGGAATCTTGAACGCAATTACCGACATGCTTTCGCTGGTGATTATTTTTGTGATGATGCTGATTATAGATGTACGGCTTACGGCGGTCGCTATGGCGGGTATGCCTGTTTTGTTTTTCGCCATTTTTTTCATTCGCATAAAAAACCGCAAGGCGTGGCAAATAATAAGCGCGAAGCAGTCGAACATGAACGCCTACATCTACGAAAGTATCGCAGGCGTACGCATTACGCAGTCATTCTCACGAGAAAAGGAAAACCAAAAAATCTTCTCGGAGGTCTTGACAAGCCTGTACACGTCTTGGATGCGCGGCATAAGAATTGTTTTCTTTATGCGACCCACGGTCGAGAACATAAGCTCGCTGGCGATTACATTTTTGTACGTGGTCGCGGTGGGCATGATTAGCGGCGGAAGCCTAGCCGTGGGCGTGCTTGTGGCGTTTATCATGTATATTCACAGATTTTGGACTCCTATAAACAATATCGCGATGTTTTACAACTCGCTTGTCACAAATATGAGCTACCTGGAGCTTATTTTTGAAACGCTTGACGAGCCTGTTCTGGTAAAGGATAGCGAGAACGCCTCGCCCTTGCCGCAAATAAAGGGGAATGTCGAGTTCAAGGACGTTTCCTTTTCCTACGAGGACGGGCAGCCCGTGTTGGAAAATGTCAGCTTTTCCTGCGAAGCGGGAAGCACAGTCGCGCTTGTCGGCCCTACGGGCGCAGGAAAAACCACGATTGTGAACCTACTAAGCCGTTTTTACGAAACAAACGGCGGCGAAATTCTAATAGACGGCTTCGACATAAGCCACGCGACCCTTGCTTCCCTACGCAGTCAAATGGGAATAATGCTACAGGACAGCTTCCTTTTTTCCGGCACAATCATGGAAAACATACGCTACAGCCGCCTAGAAGCCACGGACGAGCAAGTAATCGCCGCCGCCAAAGCCGTCTGCGCCCACGACTTCATTATCGAAACCGAAAAGGGCTACAAAACCGAGGTAAACGAACGCGGAAGCCGCCTAAGCGTAGGTCAACGCCAGCTAATTTCGTTCGCGCGGGCATTGCTCGCCGACCCGCGCATACTCATACTGGACGAAGCCACCGCAAACATAGACACCCGCACCGAAAAAGCCCTGCAAGAGGGCTTGGAACGCCTGCTGCGCGGGCGTACCTCGTTTATAATCGCGCATAGGCTGTCTACTATAAAGCACGCGGATTTGATTATGTATGTGGAGCATGGGAAGGTAGCGGAAGCTGGTACGCATGAGGAGCTGATGGGGGTGGAAGGGGCTTATTTTGGGTTGGTGGTGGGGTTGCGTGGGGAGTAGGGACAAGGGGGTTATTTCGTGTCAGTAGAGCAAAGAGCAAGGGTGTAACGAGCTTTCATTTTTAGTGGGAGTTATACTCCAAAAATAAAAATGGGGCTTTTTTTGATTGAAAAAAGCCCCATTGTAAATTATTCTATATGGGTAATTCGTGAAAAAATATACTTAATATTGCATTGTTAAAAACAAAACTTCAATTCACACAGTTGACTTTCTTTTATTTCTTTTTTACATCGCCTGACGTATCCCATAGTTCCTCGGCAACTTCCTCGCTATATTCCTTATTTTTCTCTGCCAATTCTCGCCACACGTTTGCGTAGAGGAAGCATTTTTGTTCAACTAGCCTATTCATACATCTTTCATATAGATAATTATTCATAATTATCCTCCTTTATCACTTGGGGTGGTTTTTGTTTTTACTCCTATTCTTATAAAGTGCATTTAACTTCCCACTCCTTTCATCTCACATTTCACTATACTTAAATTTACTCCACACAAGTCAAAATGTTATACTCGCGTTATGTTTATGTGAGAATATTATCACGCCAATGTAACAAAGTCAATACTTTTTTAATTATCTTGGCAAACCATATTCTTCTTGGATGGCTGAGCTTATTTGTTTTACACTCAATAAACTTGACATTTGCAAGCATTTCAGATAGTATTCATGCTATCTCTATTATGGAGCTACAGAAAGGGTGTAACTCTGGGGTACACCGTACGCTTTTTCGCACGTCCTAGCCTTGCAGGCGTTATGTATTTGTGATACGCAAGACTAAATCAATCTTGAAAGTGTGATATTATGTCGAAAAAAATATTTGGGGATTATATACGTTCTGTTAAAGTTGCTGTTGAGGGAATGACTAACGAACTGCTTGTGATAGGCTTATTTAAAGCAGCTAATCATGCCATAGCTATAGGTCAGACAGATTCCTCAACGGTTAGACAGTGGATGTCTGGTGGGAATACAAGTTACACTAAGTTTTTTACGAATAAAGACTTTAATGATAGTGAATTTATCAATTACTTAGAGGAACATATTGGGATTTCGTGGGTGGACGTTAAAAAGGAGCTTAGAAAACACCGCGATTCTATGCCACATATTGATTACGAAACCGCCGACAGCAATACTTTTTTTCGTAGCTTAACAAATCAATTCAGAGCCATTCTGGGCAAGTCTGTGAATTTGAGTGAGAACTCGTATCACAATTATGATGACTCCTTTTATAAGGGTATTGTTTTCTTGGATAAAACCATAGACCAACGGAACCATGATTTTTTAGACCTCTTAACAGGGCAGACGAGGCAAACTGATGCGATATATATGTACTTAGGCAAAGAATCAACGGAACGGTATCTTGAGATTATGATGTCGGCGGAGTATACCTTATTTAGGGACACTCGAGCAATGCTAGATAAACACATGAAAGACATCATTAGTTATATAACATCAACAAGTGACAAGTCGCTCCGCATTATTTCATTAGGCATTGGAAACGGTGAAAAGGATTACTCCTTAGTACAACACATCTTGAACGCTACAACGCAAAACCTAGAGTATCTCGCCGTAGATATTAGCTTGGATATGCTACAAATCGGCATTAGAAACGTGTATAGACCATTAACTGAGGATAATCGCAATCGACTGAATATACAGATAGCAGAAGCAGATTTTATGGATATTGATAGGTTTTTTGTGGACAGACTGTTGCCAACGCCAAAGTCAGCGAAAAGAAATATTTTCATGTTGCTTGGAAACACCTTGGGCAACTTTCAAGAAGACCAGTTGTTGAATAAAATTGCTGATGTTATGAATAGCGGAGATATACTGCTTGTCGATAATCAGCTTAAAAGAGAGGGTCGCCTTACCCCCGAGGAAGAACACGATTACATGAATATGTACAATTCCAAGAAAGAACATGAAATGGTGTATGCTATCTTAAAACGCGGTGGTCTTTCCAAGGATGACGGACGTATAGAACAGGATGTTTCTTATAACCACCACCTTACAAACGCACATTTAAAAGATAACAATTGTCTAACAGTTTTACAACAATTTAACCTAAACAACTCCGCCATTTCAAAAGAGATACACGGTCGGCGCGTTAAATATCCAAAAAACTCTATTATCACAGTATACTACTCAAGAAAATACACAAAAAAAGCATTTGAGAATATTATCAAGGACGTTCTCGAAATAAAAGTAGATTTTTCTAATGATAAATATGGTATGTTTATCTGCCAAAAGGCATAACTCTGTTAGGTTTTTGTTACGCTCGTAGCTGTCGTTTGTGATAAATTTCAATGCGGAGCTTCCCTCAACGTCTACTGCTACACTTAGCTAGATGTCGTTACACAAGACGAGGATATTCTTATCTCGATTAAAAATCCACTCATACGGCACGGCGGAAGAAAACCGTGCTTTCTAGCCGTATGAGTGGATTTTTATTAGTATTGTTTGCATTTTTTTGCTTCACGGTATTCTTGGAACGCCAAAATTTCGTCTAGGGACGGCTCGGCTTCCTCTATATCGTCCCATGTTTTCGGCTTCAGTGCAAATGCTTCTTTTACATATTGCAAGACTTGATTGGCTTCGTTTTCAATTATGCTCATTTAACCAAACCCCCATTCACCTCTATAATAACCGCTCGCAACAAAAAAGTATACTGCCCTACTATTCACACCCACGACAAACGCACGAACGCAGGTTCTTTGTAGGGGACGGATTTATCCGTCCCGAGATTACCTCGCTGTGCTTTAATGGACGTTGCTCGTCCCCGAATTGACGAATGTGCGTACCTCGGGACGGATAAATCCGTCCCCTACGATTAGCCGTCACGGCAAACGCACGAAGCCAAAATGTGTAAGTTGAACACGGATTTTCGCGGATTTTGCGGATTCGTTCGTGGGGAAAATCTGCGTAAATCTGCGTAAATCTGCGTGAATCCGCTAAATCCGAATAATCTTTTTGTAGGGGACGGATTTATCCGTCCCGAGATTACCTCGCTCTGCTTTAATGGACGTTATCCGTCCCCGAATTGACGAACGTGCGTACCTCGGGACGGATAAATCCGTCCCCTACGATTAGCCGTCACGACAAACGAATTAACGGCAAAATCACGAACGGCAAACGTATGAACGGCAAACGCACGAACGACAAATGCACGAACAGCAAAATCACGAACGGCAAACGCATGAAGCCAGAATGTGTAAATCGAACACGGATTTAACGGATTTTCACGGATTACGCGGATTTTGCGGATTCGTTAAGAGAAGAACCAAGCACAATGCTGTTAAAACCATTTTCACACAGAGGCACAGAGGCACAGAGGGAACGAAGCACAGCAGACGAAAAGCGAAAATCCAAATTTTCGCCATTATTTCTTCCGTGCCTCGCTCCCTCTGTGCCTCTGTGCCTCTGTGTGAAAATCTTTTTTTCCTAAATTCCCATACAAGAAAAAGTTTATCCCTTACAAATCCCCCCCCACCCATTTGCATTTTACCAGCCCACAGATGTATAATTCAAAAGACACAACCTCACAAAGGAGCCACCCATGACCCCTCTCCCCTCATACATGAAGCCCGCCTTCTCCGCAAACGGCGTACCTGTAGACGAGCTACTCTTTGCTATACACACAGACATGACCCTAGAGGGCGATTTTTCTGATGTGTACACTGCCGTGAGCCGCACGCATTTGTATATCCTCTACGGCATAGAGCGAGTAGTCAAAACCGAGGACGCAAGACGGCTTGTCGCACAGTACGACACGCACGAGCTTGTAGTCCACCCCTTGGACGAGCTTGGGCAGCTGAAAACGGAGGCGCTGCTTTCTACATGCCGTTTGGTAAGCAATAAGGACGGCGAAAAGCGGCTTATTTTGCTGTTTACCTTGGGCGGACAGAGCTTTGCCGACAGACTAGCCAAGGTAGTAAAGAACATCAATAACGAAAATCCGTTGCAGGAAATCCGCCTAGAGGAAGCCCTATTTTGCCCAAAATGCGGCGTGCGTTACCCCGAGCCTGCGCGCGCCCTTTGCCCGAACTGCACAGGCAAAATGAGTATTTTCTTTAGATTGCTTAGCTTTTTTAGGTTTTATAAGGGCAAAATAGCCGCGTGTACTATTGTTATGCTTGGCATTACCATTATGCAAATTCTCGCGCCGTATGTGAGTACGCGGCTTTTTATAGACGAGGTGCTGACCTATGACGGCCGTTTTTATGGCTTGGTGGGGCAAATTGTGCTTGTAATCGCGCTTGTGCGTGTTTTGGCTACGGGCTTCCAGATGTTGTATCAGGTCGTACTCGCCAAGACAATGCCGTGGATTATTTACGACTTACAGGTGCGTATATTTGAAGCCATGCAAAGGCTTTCCGTGTCGTTTTATACGTCCAAGCGGACAGGCTCGCTAATGAACAGAATCGGGCGCGATGCGCGTAATATTTACTGGTTTTTTGTGGACGGGCTTCCGTTTATTATTCTTAACGCAATCGTATTTATCGGAATTTTCATTGTTATGTTTATGCTGGAATGGCGGCTCGCGCTTATTTGTCTTTCGATTGTTCCGTTGGCAGGGCTTTTGTTTTGGGTGCTAAGCCTTATTTTCCAGCGTTATCACCACAAATTTTGGGTAATCAATTCTCAGCTAAACAACATGGTTTCCGACTCGGTAAACGGACAGCGCGTAATCAAGGCGTTTGCGCGCGAGGACGAGGAATTCGCCCGCTTTTCCGTTTCCAGTAACAAGCAAGCCGCCGTGCAAATAGGCATGGCAAACCTTGGCTGGACGGCGTTTCCGCTTATTTATTTGTTCCTGTTTTTCGGGCAGGTCGCCGTTACCGCCCTTGGCGCGATGATGGTAATAGACGAAAAAATTTCGCTCGGCATTTTTCTTACTTTTTTGGCGTATTTGGGAATGTTATACGGCCCTTTGCAATTTATGGCTACCGTTAGCAACTGGTGGGCAAGGTGCGTAGATGCGGCACAGCGCGTGTTTGAGGTAATAGATGCGAAGGCGGAGGTCGAAGAACCGCTCGACCCTGTAGAAATCAAGGAAATCAAGGGCGCGCTAAGGGTAAAGGACGTGTGGTTTCAATACGAACCCGCGCTGCCTATTTTAAAGGGGCTAAGCATAGAAATAGAAGCAGGAAAAAGCCTAGGAATAGTAGGAAAAACAGGCTCGGGCAAGTCTACGCTCGCGAATTTAATCGCGCGGCTGTACGACCCAAACGAGGGGCAGATTTTCATAGACGGACACGACATAAAGACCATTCCGCTACAGACCCTGCGTGCAAATATCGGCATTGTTTCCCAGGATATTTACTTGTTCATCGGCAGTATCGCCGACAATATCCGCTACGCGCGCCCCAACGCTTCCATAGAGGAAGTAATCTGGGCGGCAAAAATGGCTTCGGCGCATGACTTTATCGCCAAGCTGCCCGATGCGTACGAAACGCGCGTAGGCGCAGGCGGTCAAGACCTCTCTGGCGGCGAAAAACAGCGGCTTTCTATCGCGCGCACAATCATACAAAACCCCAAAATACTAATCCTCGACGAAGCCACCGCCGCCATGGACACCGAAACCGAGGGCAAAATCCAAGCCGCGCTAAACAAGCTAAAAACCGACCGCACCACCATCTTGATTGCACACAGAATGTCTACGCTAAAGGACGTGGATAGCCTAGCGGTAATACGTAAGGGGCAGGTGACGGAAATGGGTACGCATGAGGAGTTAATGAAGAAAAAAGGGCAGTATTATAAGCTGTATATGTTGCAGTTGGAGGGGCTTAGTGTTATTAGTATGGATTAGGGTGGGTGTTTCACCCCTTTAGAATGTAATCCGTGCTGACATCAAAAATAACGCTTAACCTTATACATTTTAAGTTCGTCACGCCGCGCTCACCGCGTTCGATTAGCCCGAGGTGCGGAACGCTTATTCCTATTTTTTCGGCTAAATATGCGCGTGACATGCCCTTGGCTTGGCGTAGCTTGTTTATTCGTTGCCCTATTTCGCGGTTTAGCTCGTTGGCTTGTTGGATTGCATTTGTTTCTTTCATGGAATCACTCCTAAATTTCTAAAAAATGTGAGTGCGGGTAAGAAGCCCCCGCAGCTCACGAAAAGAAAGGGGTTTGTTAGAACCAAAAAAGCCCGCAGGGACGGCAAAAAGTGCCATTACCTACGAGCTTAAAATACAAGCTAAGTGCCGTTACCCTTGGTACGCAAACAAAACAAAAACCCCTCGCGCAGAAAACACAAAAACAACGCGGACGAAAAAACTACCGAAAACGCCTCGAACCGAACGGTCAAAAAAAATTCGATTTGTAGAAATAGGTTTTTTGTTGTAAACTACTGTTTGCCGTAGTGATGGGCGTAAGCCTTGGACGTAGGTGATGATTCGAATCCCTATGTTCCGTTGATTAGGTGGTGAGATACCTAGTCAACCATTACGGTTTTTTTGTTTCGCTAGTAGTTTAGCACGCTATTATAAAAATCGCAAATGTTATTTTGGAAATGGTTGTTTTTTTGTTTTGTGTGTGTTGCGGTTGTTTTTTTAAAATAAAGACAAATGCGTTTTGTCGTCAGAATGTTTGGGTGTTGTCTTTTTGTGGCACGGCAAACGTGCGGAGCTGGAATCAGTTGGTATTTGATAAAGAAAGAGGGAGTGCGTTAGCACTCCCTCTTTCCTTTTATTGCTTTGCTTCATGTTAATTCGCTCAACTGCAAAACCTACGTCACATTAGCCCATAAATTATTTTTGTAGGCTTGGTTTGTCGGTGCGGTAAGGGCTTGCTTTCCAACGGTGATTTTATTGTCCTGTGAAGAAATAGACGGATTCTTACTACTGCGTAATTCGGGATTTTCGTCACTTTCGGCAATAATCTTTATTTTTCCACAGCTATAAACTATGGTAGTTATGCCAAACCTCGTAATTCTAAACACTTCCTCGCTTTCCTCGGTAGCCAACTTATCCTTAGCAGGCGCTTCTAGGAGTGCTTTTTCGTCAGTGCTGTTAGCTTGATTGCAAGCATTTTCACCTTTTTGTGCTTCGTTTTTTCGGTTTCCTGCTTTGACTGGAACGATAAAATCACTTGATACTACTCTCATAAGCCAACCCCTTATAAAAAATTCTGCTTTGCGAGCGTTAATCTACAAACAACTTTATTAAATTTTTGAGGTGAAGTCAACCCCAATATTCATAATGAATTACAAACTGCAAGCTACTATAGCCAATCGAGCCAGTATAGGGCGAGCTTATCCACGGTTGTCCCGTAGCACGGAAGCCCACTCTGTATGTTCCATTTGGTGCTGTACCATTAAACTGGTTGAATACCCGAGGCACAGGAGAAACACCCGATATTTGTTGAGTTTCGGTATGTGCAGGGGAAACTCTGGTTACAGACCAGCTATTTAAAATAATTGTAGCACCTGCCACGGAAGCGGCGTTTGGCGTAAGCTCAATGCGTGTTATCGTAGCATTAGCGGGTAATCCGCTTGCTTGGAACACAGCTTCTGCCGAGGACATTTGAACATTTGGCTGTGTAACCATCAAATTTGGTCTATTTGATGTCGTTGCGTTGAATGTCTGCGAGGTTTTTATAAGCTGTTGAATGGGTTCAAATACTGCATTGAATGAAACGGCATGGTTTGGCATGACAAAGGCTTGTGACGGCACTAAGGGCATAGGCATATTGAAATTCCCACTAACCGTTTCCCAACCGACAAAGCGATTGCCTGTATTTGCAGTTGCTGTAACCGTTACAATTGTTCCCTCGGTAGCTACGGAGTGGCTTCTTGTAACAACGCCGCTTCCTGTGCGGCTAACCGTAACCGTGAATTGTGGCATAACCTCAAATTCAGCCCGAATTTCTACTGGATTATTAGGCATAACAAAGGTACGGTCGGCGTACGTAATTAAAGGAATGGTAATATCACCAGAAACAACAACCCACCGCACAAAGCGATGACCGCTACTGGGCGTGGCGATAATTCGTACACTAGCCCCCGACTCAATAACCAAAGGCACATCAGGAGCAAGAACAGTACCGTTTACAGTGACCGTGCCTGTACCTGTACTGCCTACTACTCGACCTATGGTGAGGTTATGCTCTGTAGGTGGCGGATTGTAATACCTGTGCAGTAAATCCTGTGCCGATTCTATCGAGTCATATAAATCCTTGCGGACTTTGGGTGGTGCCCACCATTGATTTGAGTTAATAGCCGCTCCGCTTTCGGCTTCAATAGTTTCGTGGTAAAGGTCTAGCGCGTGTTCGACACGTCCTTCGAGCGATGCTACGGCGGCTGCCATGTCGCCCATGTTGTCGGGAAAGACATGGGACGCTATAAAGCAGAACAAGACCACCGCAATTAAGCAAGTTGTCACCTTGTCCGCCTTGATAAAGTTGACTAGCTTTGTTGTTAGCTTTGTTTTGCGTTTTGTTCGGCTTGTTGTTGGGCTTTTCGTTGTGCGTTTTGTTGGGCGTTTCTTTGCACTTTTCCTTGTGCTGTTTCTCGTGGTTTTGCTCCTAAGTTTACTCATTGTGTTCCCTCCTCTTTTTTTTAATCGCCTTTGGCGATTTTTCGTGCGTGGATTTACGGCATTATTAGGTTTATGATTTGGAGCTATAGTGAGTCAACTTAAATTTGCAAGCGCGCTTGCAAAATTTAAGTTGCACGAACGCCCACACACCGACCGAAGCAACGCGGAGGGAGGTGGGTAGCAATATGCAAAGCATATTGCAGACAGTCAATCTTCGATTGACTGTCTATAGTAGCCCTCGCACACCCCCTAGCGGTCATTTATTTCCGCTAGGGGGTTACTCCAGTGCTTGGGCGTGGTACTTTGGTGATACAAAAAGATGTGCAAGGACGGCAAGCAAAAGCATTGCCACCACCTACACACCTTGAAAGGTCGAAAGGAAATCAAACACGCCTTGCCGTAAACTGTACGTAAATAACACAAATAGCACCTCGCTATTCCAAAAACGCCAAAGGCAGAATCTTGTAATAGTGGTAAAACAATGCTAAACTATGCCTACGTAGTGGCGGGCGAAAGCCTGTGTGTGTTAGGTGATGAGCGTAAATCCCTACACTCGCCGAGTGGTGCTGTAACACCGCTCGGTCGCTACGCTATTTTACTACATGCACATTATAACATACTTTTCCTAAAAAGTGCAAATTTTCTTTTTACTATTTTCTTTATTCCTAAAGAAAGCAACTATCACAATATTGCGGGAGCGTTATCATGGACACACTAGACCTAGGAATACTAGACATCACCCAAGCCGAATTTTACAGCGGCGCGGGCGGGTTTGCGGGGCTTAGATACAAGGGCGAGGACTATCCGCATATTATTTTGCGGCGCATTATGCCGTTGGCGCAGCCGTTTACTTATATTTCTGTGGCAGACCACGAGAATAAGGAAATCGGTATTCTCAAGGCCGTGGACGAGCTGCCGCAGGCGCAGCGCGAAATCGTGTTGACCGAGCTTGACAACCGCTATTATTCGCCCGAGGTTTTGGAGGTCGTTTCTGTGCAGGATAAGCTAGGGTATGTTTATATGGAGCTTCGCCTGAAAAATAAAAAGGGCGTGGAGTACAAAAAAAACTGCGCCGTAAAGGACGTAAGCCGAAATATACGTATGCTTTCGGCTACTAGCGTAATTATTTTTGATGTGGACGGAAATAGGTATATAGTGGAAGATTTGAAGCGGCTTAGCAGGCAGAGCTTGCGTAAGCTGGACGCGTATTTATTTTAAGTGAGGGCGATTATGCTAAAAAACGACTTAAAAACAGCACTGCACGACACAGAAATCTTAACAAAGGCATTAGGCTTCCCGCCGTTTGAATTGTATCTGCTCGGCGGCTCGGGCGGTATACTGGCGGGGTATCTTACACGCGCTACCCGCGACTTTGATATTGTTGACCTAGACTACGGCTCGTCTATCGGGCGCGTGCTAAAACCGCTAGAACCCTATGACATGATTGACCTAGACTTGGCAGTTGTCCCGCCGTCATTCAAAGACCGCGCCGTTTTGTTGCCCGATTTTGATTTTCTGAGAATTTACGTGCTATCGCGGGAGGATATTATCGTTAGCAAGCTAGGGCGGTTGAACGAGCGGGATTTTGACGATATAAAAATCATTCTGCCGCAAGCAGACCTACACTGCATTGTCGATTTAATAAACGAAGTCCTCGCGGGCAAGCTACTGCCCATAGCAAAAAAAACTTTCATAAACAATGCAATCACAGTCATGGAGGCTTGCGATGTACAGGATATTGTGCAACAGCTTAAAAAACTACGCCAAGGAGCTTGACGGCGGCACACGCCATGCGCCTGTAAAATTTTTACATCTTGTCGCGGACACGCAGGAATACGCTACGCACAAAGCACAAAATACAGACGAGTATCAGCGGCTTTCCCATTTTTTGTGGGAAATTTCTAACTGTCCAAGCTCCGAACAAACGCTTTACGAATTATCCGTTTTGGGAATTGAGGGCCAGCCGTTTTTAGAGAACCCCGACTTTACGGAAGCTAGAAGAATATGGAATATGCTTATGAAAAAAGCATACTGGCACGATTGCGAGGATTAAAATGAACCAATTCACCCTTGAATACGACCTAGCCCTAGACATGAACCCGATTAGCGGACAGCTAGTCTTTTTTCAAGACGGCTGTATGCGTGCGGAGGAAAACGGCAGGGAAATATTTTCATTCACGGCGACGGAAACAAAAGCAATCAAGGAGCTAAAGGTGCAGGCAGGCATAGGCTGCGGCTTGGTTTACGCTGTCTACGAAGCCGCGGACACGCCGCACCGCGTGTTATGCCGTTTTTCTATGAGTGGGCTAAAGCAAGCGGGCGAGCTTTGCAAAATCGTGAATTATTTTATTGTCACAGGCGAGGCTGTATTCCCAGAAGAACCAGAAAAAATAGTATGCGAAAAATGCAAGCGCCCCATGCTGGAGGAACTGAGAGTTTGCGTTTTTTGTTACAATAAGTTTACGGTGATTAAACGCGCGATTAGCTTTTTGAAGCCGTATGCCGCCACGGTTACGCTGTCGCAGGTTTTTCACGCGCTGTCGCTGTCGGCGTTTCTTGTGCCGCCGCTGCTTATGCAGTGGCTTATTGATAGCTATTTGGCACCTATGGACGGCACATGGGGGCAGATTCTTGTTGTTTGTGCCGCACTGTTGCTTTCGCGTATTTTCGGCGAGGGCGTTATTGTTTTGGCGGCGCGGAAGTATAACCACGCCACTATTTCCGTTTTCGCGGACATGCGGGCTTCGGCGTACAAAAAGCTACAGGCGCACTCGATGTCATTATTTGCCAAACGCACGCCGGGCGACCTAATTCGCCGAATAATGGACGATACCGACGTGGTGGGCGAATTTATGACGGATATTGCGCGCTGGGTTATTGAAATGCTCTTTTTGTTTGTTATTTCCGCCGCCATTTTGTTTTTTGCGGAATGGCGGCTTGCGTTGCTTATTCTCGCGCCTGTGCCGCTCGTCACGCTTTTTATGTGGGGTTTTCAAAAATTCCTATACGCCCGTTTTGAACGCCAATGGCGAAAATCCTCGCGCGTTAGCTCCATTTTGCACGACATTATCAAGGGAATACGCACGGTAAAGTCCTTCGGCAACGAAAAACGCGAAATCGAGAAATTCTCACAAGCAAATCACGAGCTTGCAACCATTTCTTCTCAAAACGAGGTGCTATGGGGCGTTATGTTTCCGCCGCTCACCTTTTTGGTAGGCATGGGCGAGTTTTTTGTGCTGTTTTTCGGTGGATTTATGGTGCTTAACGGGACAATTTCCATAGGCGTTATGGTGCTGTTTACTATGTATTTGTGGGCTATTTACGAGCCTTTGCGTTGGCTTGTACACGTTCCGCGGTGGTTCGCCAACACCACCACCAGCATGGTAAAGGTCTTTGAACTGCTGGACGAGGAAAGCGAGCTTGCGGAAGCCCAAAACCCCAAGGACGTACCCCTTGACGGCAATGTGGCGTACGAAAACGTGTATTTTGGCTACAAATCCTACGAGCCTGTATTGAAGGGCGTAAGCCTAGAAATAGAGCGGGGCGAAATGCTCGGCATTGTGGGAAAATCGGGCGTGGGCAAGTCTACGCTAATTAACCTTGCCATGCGCCTTTATGACCCAAACAACGGGCGTGTCGCCATCAACGAAACAAATATCCGCGATATAAGCCCAAGCCATTTGCACGAGAATATGGGCGTTGTGTTCCAAGATTCGTTCCTGTTCGCAGGTACTTTTTACGACAACATCGCCTATGGGAAACACGGCGCGACGCTCGAGGAAGTAATCGCCGCCGCAAAAGCCGCAAACGCGCATGACTTTATCACGCAAAGCCCCGACGGTTACAATACGCTAATCGGCGAGGGCGGCCAATCCCTTTCAGGCGGCGAACGCCAGCGCCTAGCAATCGCACGCGCCGTAATCAAAGACCCTGCGCTTTTGATTTTGGACGAGGCTACGGCTTCGCTTGACGTAGAAACAGAAGCCATAATACAGGAAAGCCTTTCGAGAATTACCAAGGGGCGTACGACCATTGCCATCGCGCATAGGCTGTCTACCCTGCGTAACGCAAATAGGCTCGTTGTGCTTGACGAGGGCGGCGTGGCGGAGGTCGGTACGCATAGGGAGTTATTGAAGAAAAAGGGCTTGTACTATGAACTTGTTACGGCGCAGAGGAGGAATAGTCGGGGGTAGGGGGGCGTACAACGCCCAACTCCACTATCCCCTCAAAATCACTATGCAACAGCCTAGTTTCAATCTCCGCGATAAGCTCCCCAGTTTCCCTCGACCATGTTTCCTTGCTAAGCACCACCAACGCATTACGTATATTCTTCTTGTCGTATCTGTCGGCGGCACGGAAAATTGCTTCCAGTGTGGAGCTTAACAGCTCGGGGTCGGAATCGGCGGTGGCTTCTGCGGCGGCGGGCGGCTCCAGCTCGTTTATTATGGACGTGAGGAAGCTAATAAATGCGGGCGCTTGTGCCATAATCAGCTCGGTATCGTCTGCGTTGGCGGCGGTTTCTAGGCGTGCGGCAAGGTCAACGGGCTTTGATATATTCGCGAGCGAGCTTTTTAGGCCATGCGCCTGTATGGCAAAGCTACGCAGGGTTTCGTTGCCTTGCAGATAGCTTTGCATAATGTTGATTGCGTTTTTTGCATCACGGACAAATGCCCCCGCGATTTTTGGATTTAGCTTTTTTGCCTTGGTTATGTTTGCCAGCAGGAAGTCGTTGAGCTGTACCGCATCGATTGGCTTGGGCAAAAAGCCCGAAAAGCCGTTGCTTAACAATAGCTCCTGCGTACCCTTGATAATATTGGCGGTTAGGGCGATTATGGGCTTTTGGTAGCCCATTCCGCGTAGTATTTTTGTCGCCTCCAGCCCGTCCATTTCTGGCATCATATGGTCCATAAAAATGATGTCGTAGGTGTTGCCTGCGCGTACCCTTTCTATGGCCTCCTCGCCGCTTCGTACTGTTTCTGGTACAATCTTGTACGGCTCTAGGTAGCCCTCTATTACATACAAATTGGTTTCTATATCGTCCACCACAAGCACTCTGCCATGCGGAAGCGGCTCGTATTCCAGTACAGGCATTAGGCTAGGCGCGGCTCGCTCGTTTTTCATGTTATACAAATTTTGGGCGGCTTCCGCGCCTATGGTTTCGTTGGTACTTACTGCCTGCGGTATGCGAATGGTAAAAAATGTACCCTCGCCCACTACCGATTTTACGGAAACACTGCCGTCCATCATGGAAATAAGCTGATGCGCGATAGATAGCCCTAGCCCTGTGCCCTCGATTGCGCGGTTTTCCTTTATATTAAAGCGCGTGAAAGCCGATTCAAACAAATTTGAAATTTGCTCGGGACTCATGCCCTGCCCTGTGTCCTCGATATTAAATACTATATCTAGCTTATTTTTTTCCGATGTGCTTACCTTGCCTACGGACATTTTTACTGTACCCTCGGCGGTGTATTTAAAGGCGTTGGACAGGAAATTATTCAAAATTTGCTTTATTCTATGCTCGTCGCCTATTAGCGTTTTGGGAATATTCTCGTTTACATTAAGAATAAATTCAATCGGCTTTTCCGCCTTGTGCATTAGGTTCAAATTGACGGTGTCCATAATAAGCGTGGCGGTGTCGTATTCCGCGACGACTACCTCCATTTTCCCTGCTTCCACCTTGGACAAGTCCAAAATATCGTTGATTACCGTAAGCAATAGCTTGGACGAGCGGTGTATACGCGAGAACGCCTCAAAGGTTTCCTGCGAAGGATTCGGCTTCATTAGCTCTATTTCCGTTATGCCCAAAACAGCGTTCATGGGCGTGCGTATTTCATGGCTCATTCGCGCTAGGAACTGTGTCTTTGCGCGGCTTTCCTCCTCGGCGGCCTCGCGAAGCCGCTCCTCGTTTTCGCGGATTCTCGTGGTTTTACGCATTTCGTGTATAGCGTTCTGCACCATTCGTAGCAAAATAAACGTGCCAAAAATACTGGCAAACGCAAAAAGCAAGGTTACGATAACGCGCATATAAAAATGTATGGTAAACACCGTCCCCGCGCTTTCCAGCTGTTCATGCGTAAACGCGGTTATGCTTTTTTGCAGGTCGTCCAGTGTGGTTTCCAGTGAATATGTTAAGTCGTACACCTCACTGCTCAGAAGAATTTCAATCGCGCGCACGGATTCGCCGTCCAAGACCGCATCAAGCGCGGTTTTTTCCAACGCCCGCAGACTGTCGGACAGCTCCCTTGCACGCAGAATTAGCTGTAGGTCGTCCGCCTTTGCGTTTTTTTGTGCAAACAGCTCTGCGGCACGGTCGATTGTGGCTTGCTCCAGTAGGTTTATATACGCCATATAGTTATTGTTGGTTTCGGCTTCGATATGCGAAAGCGTAACAAAAGAACGCACATTGCGCGTAAGCAGCATAGACCATGTGCTAGAATCGTATGTAGCCGACTTAAACTCATTGCTCAAGTCATAGCCATAGAAAAGCATCTCGCGCGAACGGTTCGACAACACCGCCAAAGCGATATTGATACACGCCAGTATACTAAAAATGGCTATGAGCGATTTCATTAAAGAAGTAACGCGCATGGTACACGTCCTTTGGGGGTGGTGGGGGTGGGTGGGGATATTGTGTGGTATGTGGTATGTAAAGAAGTGTAACACGATAGCAGGGGAATAGGCAAGGGGAATTGTTTGGTGGGGGTGGTGAATTTGGGGGTGGTGGGGTTTAAGGGCGTGAGGCGCGGGTTTTAAAGGCATGGAACGCGGATTTTCGCGGATTTGGCGGATTTTCACGGATTCTTTCGGGCGTAGCGGTTTTTTTGGATTAAAATTTACGATTGCAGGGGAATAAACGGCGATAGGACACGGATTCAACGGATTTTCACGGATTACGCGGATTCGTTCTTGCATTCATTAAAAACTAACGGAACGCGGATTTAAAGGCAATGGCACGCAGATTATGTGGATTTTGGCACGAGCGAATCCGCGTAAATCTGCGTAAATCCGTAAAATCCGCGTTTAATTTGCATGTTTTGGTTTCGTGCGGTTATCGTGACGGCTAATCGTGGGGGACGGTTTTGGGTTTGGTGACGGCTACCTGTAGGGGACGGATTTATCCGTCCCCTACAAGGGCGTGGGGCGTGGGTTTTTGTACGAGCAAATCCGCGTTCCCCCCACCACAAAAAAACATTGCCGCACAGATATTGCCATACCACCGTAAAGGTGTATAATATAAACTATAACCTAGAACCTTTTCTGGAAAGTAGGCGTAAAATGCAATCGAAAATAAAAAACGAGCTAGGCGCAATAAACATTGAGAACGAAGTGATTTCGCGGATTGCGGGGCTTACCGCTATGGAGTGCTACGGCGTAGTAGGCATGGCGGCAAAGAGCATACGCGACGGCTTTGTTCATTTGCTGAAAATAGAAAGCCTGTCCAAGGGCATAGAGCTAAAAACGCTGGAAAACGGCGAGCTAATCATTGGGCTTCATATTATAGTAGACTATGGTACTAATTTGGCGGCGATTGCCGACACCTTGCAGAGCAATGTGCGGTACAAGGTAGAGGAAAGCGTAGGCATGAGTGTACGCGAGGTGAATATATATATAGAAAGTGTTCGCGCTGATACGGAGGTTTAAAACGTGGGACTAATCACTATAGACGGAAGAATTTTAGTAAATATGGTAGTCGGCGGTGCAAACGAGGTTACGGAAAACACCGCCTCGCTTAATGCGTTGAATGTGTTTCCTGTGCCTGACGGCGACACTGGTACAAATATGGGGCATACGGTACGCGCGGCGGCAAAGGAAGCGCTGGCGAACGCCTCGCCGAACATCGCAGATGTGGCAAAGGCGGCAAGCAACGGAGCGTTGCGCGGCGCGAGGGGAAACTCGGGCGTAATTTTGTCACAGCTTTTCCGCGGCTTTTCCCGCGGCTTAGAGGGCAAGGCAGTGGCGACGAACGAGGACTTGGCGGAAGCGTTTTCTAAGTCGTCGGAGCTGGCGTACAAGGCCGTAATGAAGCCCAAAGAAGGTACAATGCTCACGATTGGACGAGCAGTAGCGGAAGCGGCGCACGAGATTTCCTTTGACGAGGAAAACATAGAGGAATGTTTTAGGTTTATTATAGAAAAGGCCGACCTTATGCTTTCGCGTACGCCGTCCATGCTTCCTGCGTTAAAGCAGGCGGGCGTAGTGGATTCTGGCGGCATGGGCATTGTTTGCTTCGTAAAGGGTATGCTAAAGGGCTTGACCGCCAAGGAGGAGCTTACCCTAGTAGAGCAAGCAAGCGAAGTCGCCGAGGGCGTTCCCGGTGCGTTTATTGACCCTGCGGACATTAAATTTGCGTATTGCACGGAATTTTTAATCGAGCTTTGTCCGCATACGGTAAAGGGTCATTCCCAAAACGCCGAGGAGGTGTTGCGTTCGTACCTGCCCACAATCGGCGATTCCGTAGTGGTAATCGAGGACGCAGGCCTAGTAAAAGTACATGTGCATACAAATAACCCTGGCAAGGCGTTAGAAAAGGCCTTGATGTTTGGTATGCTATTAAACATAAAAATAGACAATATGAAAGCGCAGAACACGGAGCTGGTGACAGATTTTTCCAGCAGTCGGCCGCCCAAGCCGCTTGGCATAGTTTCTGTAGCGGCAGGCGCAGGCTTGGTTACGCTGTTTGGCGAGCTAGGCGCGGATTTTGTAATCGAGGGCGGACAGAGCATGAACCCTAGTGCAGAGGATATTGCCCGAGCAATAGAACGCGTGAACGCCGATGCCGTGATTGTGCTTCCCAACAACAAGAATATCACCCTTACGGCAGAGCAGGCGGGCAAGCTCGTACCGACAAAAAAGGTATACGTTGTGCCTACTAAGTCTGTGCCGCAGGGCGTGTCATGTATGCTCGCCTACGATGTAGACCTAGCCGCCGAGGAAAACGCCGACGGCATGAAAGAAGCCATGGAAGCCGTAAGCACAGGGCAAATTACCCAAGCCGTACGCTCCACAGTAATAGACGACATGGAAATAACCGAGGGCGATTTCCTCTGTATCTACAACGGCGATATTAAGCTCGCCGAAAAGGATTTGATGTCGGCGGCGCGTTCCCTGCTAGACTTTATGCTAAAGGACGGCGGCGACATAGTAAGCATTTATTACGGCGAGGGCGCGGCAGGGGAAGCGGCTGACGAGCTGGCGGAATATGTCGGCGAGAACCACCCTAGAATAGAAGTAGAAACCTATGACGGCGGCCAACCGCTTTATGGGTTTATTATTTCGGTGGAGTGAGGTGGATTTTATGCAAACGGCACATATCAATATCTGCTCTGATGTTGAAACAAAGAGTAAGGCGCAGGAAATATTTACGGCACTGGGGCTTGACATGTCCACCGCAATAAACATGTTCCTACGCCAAACAATTCGCCAAAACGAATTGCCCTTTGTGTTATCTGCCAACGTAAAGCCAATAAATAAATCAAGGCTAGAGATGTTCGGTTGTCTGCGCGGCGAGTACAAGGTTGCGGACGATTTTGACGCACCTCTTGACGATTTTAGGGAATATATGGAATGAAGCTGTTAATTGATACCCATGCCGCCTTATGGCTGTTTAACGAACACGAAAACCTGCCCGCCGCGGTTAAGGAACAGCTGCTTAACGAAAGCAACGAGCTTTATATCAGTATTGTGTCTGCGTGGGAAATTGCCATAAAGCATAGTCTAGGCAAGCTGACGGAATTTAATGGCGGTGTTAAGCGTTTTTTGTTTGCCGTTGGGCAATACCCCATTGAGCTTATAACCGTACTGCCCCAATATGTCGAAGCAGTAGAGCGTTTGCCATACATTCACCGTGACCCATTTGACCGCATAATCGTGGCGACCGCCATGTGCGAAAATATGTATATAGTAACTGCGGACGAGAATATTCGTGCTTATGATGTTAAATGTATGTGGTGACACTTGGCATAGGAGTACCAAAATGAACATAACCGACCTAAAAGGCGTGGGTACAAAGCGTACCCACGCTTTACAATCCGTGGGGATTTTTTCTGTTGAGGATTTGCTAAACCACTTCCCACGAGATTATGACGACAGAAGCAAGGTAAAAAAAATAAGCGAGCTAATACCCGAGGCCGTGAATACTATTCGCGGCGTTGTTGCGTTTGAGCCAGAGTCGGCAAATGTCGGTCGTAAAAAATTCTCGTTGACGAAGGTCATTATCAAAGACCAAACTGGCGTTTTGGAAATAGTTTGGTTTAACCAGCCATATCTGAAAAAATATTTCAAAAAGGGCAACGAATACATTTTTACGGGAATGGTTAGGGAAAACGCGAAATTGCAAATGCTCTCGCCCGATTATGAGCCTGCGAGCGAAACCTTGCTTTCGGGCGGACGGATTGTGCCTGTTTATTCGCCGCCGCCGCAGTTTTCCCAAAAGACGTTCCGCGCCTTGATTTACCAAGCGTTACAGCACGCGGAAACCTTCGAGGAGCGGCTATCCGCCGAAATTCGACAAAAATACAAGCTATGCGACCGCGAAACCGCCATACGCAATATCCATTTTCCCGAAAACAACGAGCTTTTCCTAGAAGCGCGGCGGTGCTTGGTGTTTGAGGAATTGTTTTTTTCACAGCTCGCGCTTTTGCAAATAAAGGCGAATGTACAAGCCGAGCAGGGCATTGTGTTTGCGGCTTTGGACTTCGCGCCGTTTTTGGCGGCTTTGCCTTTCGCGCCTACGCAGGCACAAGCGCGTGTTATGGCAGAAATTGCAAGCGATACAGGCAACGGAAAACGCATGAACAGGCTAATTCAGGGCGATGTAGGCTCGGGCAAAACGGCGGTAGCGTTCGCCGCTATTTTCCTTGCCGCAAAAAACGGCTTCCAGTCCGCATTGATGGCACCTACGGACGTTCTCGCGGCGCAGCATTATACGCAGTGCAAGAAGCTGTTCGCGTTATTCGGCTACGAAACAGTGTTTCTCACAGGCGCGAATACGGCTAAGGAAAGACGGCAAATACTGCAAAAAATAGAAAACGGCACGGCGAATATAATAATCGGCACTCACGCGCTTATTCAAGAAAAAGTGCAGTATCACAGCCTCGGCTTGTGTATCACGGACGAACAACACCGTTTTGGGGTAAACCAACGCCTCGCTTTGTCGAAAAAGGGCGTAATAGCTCCCCACGTTTTGGTAATGAGTGCCACGCCCATTCCACGCACACTGGGGCTAATCCTTTATGGTGATTTAGATATTTCGATTATTAACGAGCTTCCCCCAGGGCGGCAGGAAATAAAAACCTATTGCGTTAATTCCTCGTACCGTGAAAGACTTTACGCCTTTATTCGCAAGGAAATCGCCGAAGCGCGGCAGGCCTATGTAATTTGCGCAAGGGCGGAGCATGGCGAGGACAGCGATGTGCAGAACGTAATAAGCTACACGCAAACGCTTTCCGCCGCGCTTCCCGAAATAAAAATAGCCTACCTGCACGGAAAAATGGGCGACAAGCAGGAGCTAACCGCCGCGTTTAAGGCAGGCGAAATACAGGTGCTAGTAGCCACAACCGTGGTAGAGGTAGGCATACACGCCGAAAACGCCACGCTAATAATAGTAGAAAACGCGGAACGCTTCGGGCTGTCACAGCTACATCAGCTCCGCGGACGAGTGGGCCGCGGCACGGCGCAGTCCTACTGCGTTCTTGTCACCGACTCCAAAAACGAGCAAACACGCGCAAGAATGAAAGCAATGAGCCAAACCTGCGACGGCTTTAAGCTGGCGGAGCTTGACTTGCAGCAGCGCGGGGCGGGCGATTTTTTTGGTACGCGCCAGCATGGGCTGCCGTCTTTTAGGGTGGCTAATTTGTATAGTGATTTAGGGGTTTTGGAGGAAGCAAGGGAAGCGGCTCGGGGGCATAGCCCCTTTTCACCGCTGTACTTTGGTGGGAATATCGTCACGAGCCTTTAAAGATAATGGAACGCGGATTCGCTCGTACAAAAACCCACGTTCCACGCCCTTGTAGGGGACGGATTTATCCGTCCCGAGGTACGACCGCTTGTCAATATAGAACGGCTACATACAGGACGGCTAAATTCAAAACGAGGCAATCTCGGGAGGGATAAATCCCTCCCCTACAGGTAGCCGTCACGACAACCACACAAAACCAAAACATGTAAATCAAACACGGATTTAACGGATTTACGCAGATTTACGCGGATTTTTTCGGGCTTGGCGTATTTTCGTGGATTTTCGTGGATTTTCCCACGAGTCAATCCGCAAAATCCACGTTCAATGCCCTTGTAGGGGGTATTGCCTACGTAGTGTATACGTAGTACAATAGGGACACGTAAGGAGGGAACGCAGTGAAAGTAAGCGAATTGACAAGGTTGGCAAAAAGACATGGTTGTCACATAAAAAGACATGGTGCGGAACACGATATATGGATAAACCCGAAAACTGGAAGCACAGCGAGTATACCCCGACACCATAGTAAGGAAGTCGCTACTGGCACGGCTAAGAATATTATCAAGGAATTAGGACTTAAATAATCTACGCATACCCTTAATTGTGAAAGGATTGTTTCATTATGAAATACGCATACACAGCAGTATTAACGCCCGAGGACAATGGCATGGTTAGTGTCGATTTTCCCGACATAAAAGGGTGCTATACAAGCGGTAATGATGTGGCAGATGCCGTATATATGGCACAGGACGTACTTTGCCTAGCCTTGTACGATATGGAGCAGGACGGCGAACCCCTGCCCGAAGCAAGCAAGCCATGCGATATTAAAACCCTTGGCGACCAGTTTAAGAGCGTTGTCGCTGTTGATACCGAATTTTACCATAGATTTTATAGCAATAAGCTAGTTAAAAAAACTCTAAATATCCCCATGTGGCTTAACGAGCAAGCGGTGCGTGCAGGGCTTAATTTTTCTGGCATTTTGCAAGACGCGCTAAAGGCACAGCTGCATATCGGGGACGGTACGACAAACGCATGAAGCTGAGGCGTGTGAATTAAACGCGGATTTAACGGATTCACTCAGATTTCACGGATTTCCCACGAACGAATCCGCAAAATCCGCGTAAATCCGTTAAATCCGTGTTTTATGTTTCTTAAAATCCATGTGAACCCGTTAAAACACAAAACCAAAACATACAAATCAAACACGGATTTAACGGATTTTCACAGATTTACGCGGATTCGTTCGTGCAAAAATCCGCGTTCCGTAATCCGTCAAATCCACACTCCACGCCCTTGTAGGGGACGGATTTATCCGTCCCGAGGTACGCACGTTCGTCAATTAGAAGCGAGCAACGTCCATTAACGCAGAGCTAGGTAACCTCGGGACGGATAAATCCGTCCCCTACAGGTAGCCGTCACCAAATCCAAATCACGCCAAACCAAAACCAAACCAACACAACAACCACACAAAACCAAAACATGCAAATCAAACACGGATTTAACGGATTTTCACGGATTACGCGGATTCGTTCGTGCAAAAATCCACGCTCCACGCCCTATCCGCAAAATCCACGCTCCACGCCTATCCGCAAAATCCACGCCCCACTCCCTTGTAGGGGACGGATTTATCCGTCCCGAGGTACGCACGTTCGTCAATTCGGGGACGAGCAACGTACATTAACGCAGAGCTAGGCAACCTCGGGAGGGATAAATCCGTCCCCTACAGGTAGCCGTCACCAAGCCCAAATCACGCCAAACCAACCCAAACCCAAACCCAAACCCAAACCCAAACCCAAACCCAAACCCAAACCCAAACCCAAACCCAAACCCAAACCCAAACCCAAACCCAAACCCAAACCCAAACCCCTACAATCAACACCATCTCACGCTCCGTATTGCATATGCATTTAATAAAGGTTAAAATACATGCGATATTTAATTAAAGGTCGGTGAATGATGTGGCAACCCCATTACTGCTAAATAGATTACTTAATTTAACCCAAGACGAATTAAACAGAACGAAAGTCAAATTTAATCTACACAATGGCGGTGGAATTTCCCAAATTGAAACCTATCTAAAAAATCCCGATGCTGTTAATATTTCCTCTATTTTTTGGAGGCAGAAAAGACGATATTTTAACGTAGGCGAAATTGTAATATCCCTTGTGCAGATGTCTTGGGACACATGGCTTCTTGCGACAGTAAAAGAAGTTACTCGTGAATTGGGGGTAATTGACGGAATAAACTATGACGGTATTGAGGTAGAAGCGTGCCAACCATATTTAGGTCGTGTAGTAATAAAATATCGGAAAACTCAACAAACCGCCGTTCGTCATGCAAACAACATAATTGATAAGCTGGAAGTTTTACAGGTTTTGCCAAGCATTTATGACGGCGACGATTTTCCAGGCTATGACAAGGTTCGTTTATCATACGAACAACTAGCCGCAATAATTCAAAGACGAAAACAGGATTGGGTCGCTGCTTTGGAAAACCAAAAAGCCGTTTATTTGATTGCAGATAAAGAAAGCGGAAAACAATATGTCGGGTCGGCATATGGGGAAAATGGCATGTTATTAAAACGGTGGACAGACTATGTACATAATGGACATGGCGGAAATAAACTTCTAAAAGAGGTTATTAACAACCTTGGATTCGATTATATTAAAAATAATTTTCAATACTCAATTTTAGAAAACTATAATGCCCGAACAGACAAGCGTATTCTTTTGGAAAGAGAATCGTGGTGGAAAGAAACCCTTGGGAGCAGGGTATTTGGATTGAACGCGAACTGAAAACTTATGTAAACTCACCCCATAACAATTCCCATAGCAATCCCAACAAATATATGCTACACTACTACCAACTACCAACCACCACCCCAACCCCCAAGGAGTGAAACCCCATGCCAGGCTTCCTAACGCACTACATAGCAGGAAAGACCGCCCTGCAAGCCACGCTACATTCCACGCCACAGCTACACCAAGCCATTGCCCCATACGAACAGCTATACAACCTAGGCACGCTAGGCCCGGACGTATTCTTTTATTATTTCCCTAGCCAAATATTGAAGCGTTCCCGCGGGCTGGCGCAGGAAATGCACCAAGGGGGCATGGGCTTGCTTATAGAACAGCTTGCGTGTACCGCTAGGCAAGCCGAGGGGCAGGAGCGGGACATTATTTTTGCGTACATGGGCGGATTTTTGATGCACTATGTCTTAGATTGCCATATTCACCCATATATATATGCGCGTTCGTTTAAGCGCGGAAACGTAAAAATTGTCAATTCGCTAAAGCACCGCAGATTTGAGAGCGCGTTAGACGACGCGTTGTTGGGCTTGATTTGTGACGAAAAGCCAGCAGGGGTCAAGCAGTGGCAGTTAATCAACGCCGAAGGGCACAGTATCGCCGTTTCCGCGGAAGCGTTACGCCGTGGGCTTGCAGGTGTATATAAAAGGAAGGTATCCGTGCAAACAATCCAGCGCGCGTTAAAATTTACCATACACGCGACAAAGGTTATTTGTTCCAAGAATATAGACAAGCTCACGGAAACAATTATTTTGCGTGAACCAACAGCCGTAGGCGACTGCGACTGCTTAAACATGAAAAAAACGCCGTGGCGTACGCCGTGGCCGTCCGAAATGTGCAACGATAGCTTTATGGAGCGGTACAGCCTTGCGTTGGACGAGGGAATAAGCATACTCGAATCGCTTTATGCCTTTGTGTACAACGGCGAGGTACAGCCGTTTGTAATCGCAAATAAGCTAGGCAATCGTTCGCTTAAAACAGGGCAGCAATGCGCGTAGGGGTAGTAGGCGGAGGCGCGGCAGGTATGCTTGCGGCGGCTACAGCGGCAGAAAACGGCGCGAGCGTTATATTGTTGGAAAAAAACGAAAAACTAGGCAAAAAGCTGTATATCACGGGCAAGGGTCGCTGTAATATCACAAACGACACCGACGTGCAGGGCTTGCTCGCCCATGTGCTGACTAATCCGCGGTTTTTGAATAGCGCGTTTTACAATTTTGACAGCCGCGCGCTTATGGGCTACGAGGCGTTTAAGGGCGTGCCGTTTAAAACGGAGCGCGGCGGACGGGTTTTCCCAGAAAGTGACAAGGCAGACGATATTAACAAGGCATTGGAACAACACCTACGCGGCCTAAACGTAAAAATCAAGCTAAATACGGCTGTGAAAAAAATTGCCGCCGTTGAAAACGCCTTTGAAATAGTCACAAGCGGCAGGACGGAAAGGGTAAACGCCGTAATAATCGCTACTGGGGGGCTTTCCTATCCGTCCACTGGCTCTACAGGTGACGGCTATGCGTTCGCAAGGGGCTTTAGCCATGCGGTTACGGACGTGTACCCATCGCTCGTGCCGCTTATTACCGCGGAAAAATGGGTAGCCGACCTAGAGGGGCTTAGCCTAAAAAATGTGCGTTGCATAGCCAAAATTTCTGGTAAAATAGTGTACGAGGAAACAGGCGAAATGCTGTTTACGCATAGCGGCGTAAGCGGGCCGATTATTTTGAGGGCTAGCGCGTTTTTGTGTTCGCGGCTACAGGACAAGCCAATAATTACCATAGACTTAAAGCCTGCGCTTACCCATGAACAGCTAGACGCGCGTATTCTCCGCGATTTTTCCCAAATACAAAACAGGAATTTCATAAACGCGCTTGACGCGCTTTTGCCCAAGCGGTTAATCGAAACGGTCGTGTCGCTTTCCGAAATTCCGCCGGAAAAAAAGGTAAACACAATCACGCGCGCCGAGCGTTTGGTTGTGGTTAATATTCTAAAGGGGCTTACGCTTACGCCCACCGCCACGGCGGGCTTTAAGGAAGCCATTATCACAAAGGGCGGCGTAGATGTGCGTGAAATAAACCCGTCCAGTCTAATGTCCAAGAAGCAAGCAGGCGTTTTTTTCGCAGGCGAGGTACTGGACGTGGACGCTATGACAGGCGGCTTCAATCTGCAAATTGCGTTTTCTACAGGGCGGCTGGCAGGGCTTGGGGCTTCACGTTTTTGCCGCATTGATTAAAATAGGAGTGAGCTGCATGGAAAATACTGGCAAAAAGGGCTTTGCGATAGCCATAGACGGGCCTGTGGGCGTAGGAAAAAGCACAACGGCACAGCTTGTGGCGCGCGAATTAAATATGACATATATCGACACTGGCGCAATGTACCGCGCTGTGGCGTTGTATCAGCTAGAAAATGGGCTTGACCCGCATAATTCGCAGGAGTTGGAAGGCTCGCTCGCGCAGATTAAAATAGACATGGACAACGAAAACGGCGTACAGCGTGTTTTTTTGAATGGGCGTGATGTGTCCGCCCTGATTAGAACGCAGGAGGTGGCGCAGGCCGCATCAGTTGTGGCGGTAAATATGAAGGTACGCGAAAAGCTGGTTAATCAGCAGCGTGAAATAGCCGCCGCGCGCTCTGTCGTGATGGACGGGCGCGACATAGGCTCGCATGTTTTGCCGCACGCGCAGGTGAAAATCTATCTCGACGCAAGCATAGAAACACGCGCAACACGCCGCACAAAGGAGCTGCTGGCAAAAAACCAGCCTGCCGATTACCAAACAATATACGAGGAAACAAAAATGCGTGACGAGCGCGACAAAACGCGCGAATTGAACCCACTGGTACGTGCGGCGGACGCGGTTTATATTGATACTGGGGAGATGACGGCGTTGGAGGCGGTGGGGGTTATTGTTGGGATATGTAGGGGGGCATAGCCCCTTTTCACCGCTGGGCTTTGGTGGGAATGTCGTCACGAGCCTTTAGGGTGTTGTCACCTTGGTGGGAATGTCGTCTGCGAGCCTTTGGGGCGTTGTCACTTAAAAAATATTATAGCTCCCCTCGTTAAATCTTGAAAAGATTTAACGAGGGGAGCTATAATTTTGCAATTTAAGAAAGTGCCGCTTCTTTTTTTCCACCGTATTCATTTTTCATTTTTCGTAGAAGCTCTGCTATTTCCATTGGGTCAGCACCTATTTCAAGGAGTTTTAGGGCTTTGTTAGCGGTTTCTGCACCGATAGATAGCCCCTCGCCCCTGCCCTCAACCCTAGCCCTCGCCGCGGCATCTCTTTCCCATCGCTCTCTGAATGTAAACATTTCCACCACTTCCTTATCCTCCTTAAAGTCTTGAAAGCTCGTCTTAATTGCCGCCGCTATGGTTTTTACAGCTTCGTCTTGTGGGTCTAGGCTTTTGCCGAGAAAAAGCGCGGCTAGCTCCCCTGCTTGGCTGTTTTCTTCTGATAGCTTTTCCAAGTCTGCGAACATAATACCCGAGTGGTCGGGGTGGCTGTTGCCTGTTACTTCGTCCTTGAGAATGTAGCGCGTGAACAGCTTGCCGTGCAGGACGGAGGGGACAGCCTCGGCGAGCAGCCATATTTGGTTCGCGGGCTTGCCCTTTGCGTGGCTTATTCCCAAGCCAAAATATACCACTGACCTGTCGGGAATGGGCGGGTCGGTGTACGCGCTGTTTTGAAATTCTATGAAATAGCTGCCTTTTTTTGTGTCGGTTAGCTTAACGTCTTGGTCGCGGGCGGTTTTTGTGTTTTTGCCTATTAGCTGTTTAAACTGCGTTTTTACGTCTATTTCTCCGTTGATTGTGCCTAGCAGGGTATCGGGCTTTTCCTTTTGAAAACGCTCTATGAAGATGTTGATTGCCACGCGTAGGGCTTCCCAGTTGTTGATGTGTTGGAATGTGAAGTTGATAAAAATGTCATTCATGGGAAAGATTGGCAAGCTGCCGTCCGCTAGTTCCACGTAGCCTAGTGGTGTTGGTGTTTTCATGGTACCTCCCGATTTCATTTGTGTAAGTTTATTTTAACATACTCCGCCGATTAAAGCTATATTTTGTTTGGCGTGGGGGCGGTAGATGTGGTGTAGGTGGGGAGGGAAATAAACAAGGCAATAACGCGAGGGGGTGGGGGCGTTATTGCCTTGTTTTTTGTGGTTTATATTATGGGTTGGTGTGGAAAGAGGGATTGTCAGTGGGTACTTGGTGGGTGTTTTCGCTTACGTCCCATGAGCTTGACTGGAATTGAGGTGCAGGTGCATTACCTAGATTGTTGTTGTCGCCAGCGTTATCGTTCTCAAAAAAATCTTCAAGCTCGGGCATCATGTCCATTGTCGGGAGCTTCGTTCCATTGATGTTTGTATCGCCCTCAATGAAGCTACCTACACTTTCATTGGCTATCAGTATGCCGTTAAAATCTGCACCGTCATTATCCACGTTAAGCATAACATGACCACCGTCTGAGGTTACAAATAATCCTCCCATGTTGTCAACCTTTGCACTGTTACCCTCTGAATCTACGCCTTTAAACATTAAGGGGTTATAAGTTTCGCCGTCCTTCGCTCCAATGTTCGAGCGTGCATAAAATTGAGGTATTTGTCCCTCTTTCCATGCAGTCGCGGCGATTGTGCCGTGAATACCACCCTCTTTCCCCATAAACGTAGCACCTAGGCTTATACTACCTAGAGTATCTGGAGGACTATTAAAATTCACAAAACCATCGGTTGCCACGTTTACATTTTCCAAAGCAAGCCCATCTCTTACATTTACCTCTATTCTTGTCGTAGCAGCGATAAATGTTTGATTTTCCTTTCCTGCTACATTTTCGGCTTTAAAGGGTACGTCTGCCGAACCAAGAACAAGCGAAGGCCCACGGTTAAGAAGATTAACGCCCGTAAAATCACCTGTTAATATCAAGGGCATTCCCGTATTCAGTATCAAATTCGGGGGGTCACCAGGGGGCATAGGGGTTACAACTCCGTCTATGGTTAATACACGATTACCGCCAACAATGTCAATATGGGCAGTCACAGGAGCATTACCAGGCGTACTATAAATATTTATATTTGATGAGCCATAGTCGGTATGCAGCCCTCCGAAAACGTCATACATCGAGGCTGTAAATCGGTCAAATGCCCCTTGATTTTCGTCTTTATTCAAAGGGGGTATATGCGAAACGGCGGGCGGTGTATGGCTTTTTTCATTGCCATAGGTTACACCTCTGCCCTCAAGTCCGCCGTCATAAGCACTAACAGTAACGCCGTAGAGGTTACCACTGGCACTCCCATCGGGGCTACCAGCATATTCATACATACCAAAATGCACATTAAACTTACCAATCGGGATAACAATATCCTGCGTAATAGATTGACCGCCAGTAACCGTACCTGCGTAGGATTCAAAGGTTATATACGGTTTAATGGTAACGGTCGTTCTGTACATTTTAAGACCTGGTATATCGTCCTCATGGTTGGGGTGGCTATCGTCCATATAAGGCTCGGTTGCTGTCACGTCCACAAGCCCTACCCACAAGGTATCGTCACTCGCGCTTACTCTTTTTAAATTAGCGTACCCAGGCGCATTAAAACCGTCCATGGCAGATGTAACATCAGCACCTAGAGGCCATGTATCATTATCAGCACCGTCTATAAGCCAAAAATAAGCCTCGCTTACGCCTATGCTAGGCGTGGACGAATGTGGGGCGGGTAGGTTGATAGCTGTACTGATATAGGTATGCACTGCGTTTCTTATACCCTCTTGATAACCCGAATCGGTGTCAAAGCCTGTTTTTAAATAGTTCCCTAACATAGTGCCAGTAGGTACAGTCGAGCCTGTGCTTGGAAACGAGCTAAACCGAGTGCCTACAGCCGCGGCTATGTCCGCCGCCGCTTGTTTTGCGGCTTCCTCTACTGTATCAACCGAAAAATCGCTAACATCATTTACCAAGCTAACCATAGCCCTATTTATGGCAGATTCGGCGGCATAGTAGTGTCCGTCTAGCGTAGGTGTTGCGTTAGACATTTTCATGGAACGGTTAGACACCACCACCATTAGTGTACCTACAGTAGCCATCATAATAATAAACAAAACCACCGTAGGCAGTGCCAAGCCTGCATTTCTTCTAAATTGCTTCCTCATGGG
>Ga0099364_10001224_pt1 | contig 42765 bp, 37 predicted proteins | sample TergutTh196P3_FD_73070 | JGI IMG/M metagenome (GOLD analysis project Ga0099364, IMG submission 73070) | Microcerotermes parvus P3 segment gut microbial communities from Pointe-Noire, Republic of the Congo - Th196 P3 | ecosystem: Host-associated > Arthropoda: Insects > Digestive system > Gut ...
CGAGGTCTTCCTGCTGGACGGCGTAGGAACCTCCATCATCGGAAGACCTCGACCCCACCGACGACCGACGCGCCGCCCCTACCAGCCCTCGCCCGCCAACCCGCTACACCCTCAACTGCGTAGAGCCAGATTGGTACGACGGCCCGGCGGGGAGGTCAGCACACGTTCGGTTCGAACCTCAGTGCCTCGTCGGTATCGCCGCGTGGATGCGGAGTTGTGTTGCGGTGAGGGCGTCCGACATGTAGTAGAAGGGCGGGGCGCCGAATCATGCGTTGCATGACGGCTTCCTCGTGATCTGACGGTTCGACCCAGGTAGGCGACTTGGCTGAGGCCGTACTGTTCAGTCCATAATGCGGGGGGTGTAGGTAATGGTGGCGGCGCCGACGTGGACGACAAGGTTGTTGGTGAGTTCCACCTTTGCCGTGGTCCCGTCGGTGTAGGTCAGCGTGAGGCCGGAGCCGTTCTTCTCCCAGCGGCCGGTAAGCTCTTCTATGTCGATGACTGCGCCCTCGCTGGGCTCGCAGATGAAGTTGTCCTGGTAGAAGGTTCCGTCGCGGTCGAACGTCAGATGTCCGTCGTCCCGGTTTCCGTCGGCGCGGGCGGTACTGGTCCGGTCCCACCCCCAGACGTCTGAGCAGATGTCTTTAGCCCCAGCGAGCACGCCGCAGTCGATCCGCGCGTAGATCACGCGATTACCGTCCTCGTCGGCCTCCTCGACCAGTCGTCCGCTGCTGTCGATGGTGGCCGCGAAGCTCCCCCACTCACCGTGCAGGGCGATGCTGTCGCCGCCGATGATCTCCCAGGTGCCAGGCTCGTCATCGGAACCGTCGGTATTGTCGATCAGCATGGTCATGTCAGCGTTGAGGACGAGGCGGGGAGTCAGCCCGATATCGCCGACCGGGTTGGCGACCGACCAGTAGGTGCCGTCGGCATGCTGGATGTCGTTCCACTCGTAGGTACCTACGACGGACTCGACAGTGACATCGTCAGCGGTCGCGCTGGTGCCCTGCTGGGCCGCTGGAGAGTCGCTACCCGTGGCCGGGTCTGTCGGGGTGTCGTCGCACCCGGCCAGTGTGGTTGCGACGACCGCAGCAATGGTCAGGGGGAGGAATGCTCGAGCCGTCAGGCGTCGCATGACTGCCTCTTTCTGGTGGTGTGGCGGTTGCACGGCCAGCCTGGTCGATCAGACGATGCCCAGCGTCGTCCCTGAGGATGATGGTGACTGATCAGCAGGGCACGTGGATACACGGTCAGTCTCGGCCGACCTGCCATGTCGGGTCGGCGAGGCACGCCTCGACGTCCGGGCACAGGCCGTAGAGGGCGAAAACGTCGACACGGGTCTTGCCGGTCTCCGTCGTGAACTTCACGAAGAGGTTGTCGTCGTCGATCCTGGCGTCCGCCATCGCGCCGCCGGTCGTGGTGAAGAGGTAACCGCTGCCGTCTGCCGTCCACGTGCCTTCCCGGTTCTCGTTGTCCTCCTGCTCGGAGGGCCAGACCCAGCTGAAGGTGCTGCCGACGAAACAGATGTAGGCGCTGTCGTCGCCCGTCATGAGCACCTGGCCGGCGGCGTCTTCGATACCGACGCGGAACCAGCAGGTCGCGGCGTCAGGGTCGTCGATGACGAGTGCTTCGGCTGGTGCCGTCTCGTCCGTCGCGGCGCTGCTCGTGGTCGGTGCGGTGGCTGCGGTCTCGGTCGGGGTCGTGCCACCGTCTGGTGCACAGCCCGCGAGGGCCATGCTCAGGGCGACGGCGAAAACGACGGCGAGAGCGGTCCTCGTCTTGATCAACGGTCTCTCCTCGGTGGATCACAGGTGATGCGGTCATGATGCCCGCGTCAGGACTCCAGTCCCGACGCACAGGTCGGCCCGGCCGGGCTGGCGCGTCACTCACCACGACGCACGAGCCTGCCACGGTGTGACGCGGCAACCTCCGGAGCCTCGGTCGGCGGATTGGGCGCTGGAGGCCGGGGTGTGCGACGATGGCTGGCGTGATGCCCGCAACCCAGTCGATCATCATCGTATAGCGCGTCGGACCAACCGTCCGACGCGCCGACCCTCCGCACCCCGGGGGGTCTTTTTGTTGGTCCCGCCTGAGTGAGGAAACCCATGAGCACGACGTTCCACGTGTACGACACCACCCTGCGCGACGGTGCTCAGCAGGAGGGCATCAACCTGTCGGTGGCCGACAAGATGGCCATCGCGCCGCTGCTCGACGAGCTGGGTGTCGGCTTCATCGAGGGCGGCTGGCCGGGTGCCGTGCCCAAGGACACCGAGTTCTTCAAGCTGGCGGCCAAGGAGCTGGACCTGCGCAACGCCGAGCTGTGCGCCTTCGGTGCTACCCGCAAGGCCGGGGCCCGGGCGGCCGACGACCTACAAGTCCGGGCCCTGCTCGACGCCGAGACTCCCGTCGTCACCCTGGTGGCCAAGTCTGACATCCGGCACGTCGAACGGGCCCTGCGCACCACCGGCGAGGAGAACCGCGCGATGATCACCGATACGGTGCGGTTCCTCACCGACGCCGGGCGTCGGGTGTTCCTCGACGCTGAGCACTTCTTCGACGGGTACCGTTTCGACGCCGCCTATACCCGTTCGTGCGTGCTGGCCGCGCTGGAGGCGGGCGCGGAGGTCGTCGTGCTGTGCGACACCAACGGCGGGATGCTGCCGGACTGGGTGACCCGGATCGTCACCGAGCTGCGCTCCGAGACCGGTGACGGCCTGCTCGGGATCCACGCGCACAACGATTCCGGCTGCGCGGTGGCCAACTCCCTGGCCGCGATCAACGCGGGCTGCGTGCACGTGCAGGGCACCGTCAACGGCTACGGCGAGCGCACGGGCAACGCCGACCTGCTCTCCGTCGTGGCGAACCTCGAGCTCAAGCTGGCCCGTCCGGCGCTGGCGGCACCGGCCGACGGCCAGCCCGGCGGGGGGTTGGCCGAGATGACCCGGATCGCCCATGCCATCAGCGAGATCACCAATATCTCGCCGTTCGCCCGGCAGCCGTACGTCGGCGCGTCGGCCTTCGCGCACAAGGCCGGGCTGCACGCCTCGGCGATCAAGGTCGACCCGGACATGTACCAGCACACCGACCCGTCCGCCGTCGGCAACGATATGCGGATGCTGGTCTCCGATATGGCGGGCCGGGCGTCCATCGAGCTCAAGGGTCGGGCGCTGGGCTTCGACCTGTCCGGCCAGCCCGAGGCCCTGGCCCGGATCACCAACCGGGTCAAGGACGCCGAGGCTGTCGGCTACACCTACGAGGCCGCCGACGCCAGCTTCGAGCTGCTGCTGCTGGACGAGACCAACGGTGGGCGGCCCCGGTACTTCACCACCGAGTCGTGGCGCACCATCGTCGAACGTCCCGGCGGGCGGGGCACCCCCGCGGTGGCCGAGGCGACCGTCAAGCTGGTTGCAGGCGGCGACCGGATCGTCTCCACCGGGGAGGGCAACGGGCCGGTCAACGCCCTGGACCACGCGCTGCGCCAGGCCCTGGTCCAGGTGTACCCCGAGCTCGAGGACTTCGAGCTGATCGACTACAAGGTGCGCATCCTCGACGCCCAGCACGGCACCGACGCCACCACCCGGGTGCTGATCGAGACCAGCGACGGCCAGACCAGCTGGAGCACCGTCGGCGTCGGCCCGAACTTGATCGAGGCCTCGTGGGAGGCCCTGACCGAGTCGGCCGTCTGGGGCCTGCACCACCGCGGCGTCCGACCCCGCTGACGCTTGCGCCGGATTTCCGGCGCAAGACGTTGTGATCTGTGAGGGACGAAGTTCCGGACGAGGGACGAAGCAAGAGGTTCGTCCCTCGTCCGGAACTTCGTCCCTCGGTGGCAGCGGGGTGCGGACCGGGGCTGGTGGCCCGTTCTGGGTAGAGTATGATCAGTACAGAAAGTACTGATTGTAGGGGTGGTACGGTATGGCGTGGTCGGCGCAGGAGGCCCGGCGGTCGTTCAGCGAGGTGCTGCGCCGAGCCCACGACGAGGGGGGGCAAATCGTGACCAAGCACGGGCGGGAGGTGGCGGTCGTCCTCGACATCGAGGAGTACCGCCGGTTGCGTCAGCCTGCCAGGTCGTTCACCGAGCACCTGCTGTCCATCCCGACCGACGACGAGGGCTGGGCGGTCGAGCTCGACGCCGAGGTGGCGCGTCGTCGGGCCGCCGGGCGGCCACGCACCTTCCCCGAACTGACCGGGGACTAGGACGTGGGGGGATACCTGATAGACACCAACGTGCTGTCCGAGCTGACCAAACCGCGGCCAGCACCGAGCGTGGTGGCATGGTTGGTCGATACCGACCCCGACGACTGTTTCCTCTCCGTCCTGACCGTCGGGGAACTGTGCGACGGGGCTCGGCGCAACCGGCAGCGCGGGAACGTGACCCGCGCCGAACGCCTGGAGAGGTGGATCGCCGAGACCGAGACGGCCTACGGCGAGCACGTTCTCCCCGTCACCTCCGCCGTGGCCCACGCCTGGGCCGACCTGACCGCCGAACGCACCCTGCCGGTGGTGGACGCGCTCATCGCTGCCACCGCGGCCGTCCACGGGCTGACCGTGGCCACCCGCAACGAACGCGACTACGTCGACTCGGGCGTCCCGGTCCTCAACCCCTTCAGCTGATCTGACTCTTTGTCTGACCTGCCTGGCGCTCGTGAGGACAAACACCTTGCAGTCTGCCACGCTGGCCGAGCATGATCAGGCTGTGATCCGCCAAGACAGCAACGGGGTGCCCGCTGACAGGTTCAACCGACTGGGTATCGAGGTCAGTCCGAGTCCTTACTCCAACGACCACCAGGCGAGGATAATCGTCGACGGTGCGGACTGGATCGATTCCATCTGGCCCGGTGACCTTGGTCTCGACCCGCCGCACCTGGCGTCAGAGCTGGCGAAACCCGACGGCCGACAAGATCTGCGACGGTTCACCTGGGGCGGGCCAGTCGGTGGAGAACGCCTTGTCGCAGGCAGGCAAGGCCCGCACCGAGTGGTTCGGAGCATGACGGCCTCAGGCCGGTACCGACGCCTGAAGAACGGGCGCGCGGCATGGTAAGCATGAGACGCTTCCGGCACGACCTGCGCCGTGGTCTTGGGGCTGCTCTGATTGCCTTGCAGAAAAGTTCGCACCCTGAGCAGTATGCGAGCGCAGTGCGGTGGGCCTGTCTGAACCTCACGACCTATGATCCCCAGTGCGAGGGCGGGCGGGGTTGGTACCTCCATCAGGCTGCGGTGCTGACCGGTCAAGAAGAAGCCATAGAGGGCGATGTGCGGGAACGGTTCGCGACGTGCAGTCCGGACGGATGGCTGGTCGGCTATCTGTCCGATATCCTCGTGCAGTACGCCTGGAACGGTTCTAGTTCTGCGCGACAAGCTCTCTGGGACCGGTACGCGGACCTCCTGGGACAGTATGTCAGAACTATTCGCAAAGACGGCTGGTGGTCGTCCTCGGAAATAACGCTGGAAGGGCTGGCAACGCTGGAAGGGCTGGCACTCGATCTGGTGCGTCTTGACGGCCAGTCCGCCGCGCTGGCTATCGCGTGCGACTTCGGGAAAGCCCTAGACCTGGTCGGGCCTGGCTCCGAGCACACCCGATGGCAGTACTTCCCTGACTGTTTCGACAGTGCCGTCCGAGACCAGCTCGGCGCCGAAGAGTTCGACCGGCACCTGACAGAGAGCTCCTCGCCCGGCGCGTACGAGTACCTCGAGACGGCGGCCGTTCAGCAGGCGAGACCGTGGCGGGCTGCGTATTCGTCCGACAGGCCTGGCTCCAGGGAAAACCTCGACCCGCTCGAAGAGTTCCGGTCGAGGGTGGAACAAGCAAAACAGGGCGATATCAGCCAGTTCTCGATCCGTTCGATGGCTATGCGCCTTGCCAGAGACCAGGGAGAGGAGGTTGCTCGGATCGGACTGGCCGAGACGGTCCCAGCCATCAGAGCAGAGATACTCTGGCCTTTTCGTCGCCGACCGTTTCCCCTGCCCGACGACCCGCTGGTCGATCTGGTGGATACTGACGACGACACCTTGAGATACGTCGTCCGGTCGATCCTGGGACAGCGACCGGCAGAATGGAAGAGGCAGCACGCCCTGCGCCTGCTGGCCCGGGGCCACCAGGTGTGTGAAGCCCTAGACCTGCTTGGGGCCAGTTACGACCCCGGTGACGAGCCGATAGTAGAACGGGCGGTTCGCGGTGTCCCGCGTCGGGCCGACGAGCTGCACGGCGTCATCATGACGCTCATAGACCTGCTGAGCCCGGAAGATCGGCCAGTGACGGCATCTCTGCTTGAGTATATTCTCCGTGAGACACCCTGCTCGTCGTGTCGAGGGCGTATTCTACGGCTGATGAGAGACAAAGATGTCTTGTCCGACGGGACGATCCAAGAATGTCTCTGGGATTCCAGTGCAGACATTCGAGAGATGGCCGCATCGTGGTATCGGTTACTCGAGTAGCAGGGCGAGAAGCGGGGCGGGTACCGCCCAGACGTCGGTGTCGAGGTTGAGGATGCTCTTGGTGGCGAGAATGCCGCGTCCGTACTTGACCTGCGCTCGATAACCCAGGTCGAACTTGCCTCGGCCGCGAAGCAGGCGGTGCGAGGCCGTCCACGCCGTCGGGCCGCGACCAGACGGAGCAGTGTCCCACCAGGGGTTTGCGCTGATCAGCAGCCGTCGGAGTTCGTCGTCCTGCATGGGCCCACTCTTGCCCAGGCGGACCAGAGGGGGAGGGGTATGGCCGGTCGGGCGGACCAGAGGGGGAGGGGTATGGCCGGTCGGGCGGACCAGAAGGGGAGGGGTGTGGTGAACGGCCAGACGGGCTGGAGCGCCGTCGGCGTGGCCCAACCTCACCGAGGTGTCGTGGGCCTGGCCCGAGTCGGCCGTCTGCCAGGGCGTCGTCACAGGCGAGAGGCTGCTGTCTCGCACCACTGGGATGCGCGGTCCTGGACGGCTCTGCTCGTCGTCGGCTCCATGGCGGCGACATCAGGTTCGGTACGGATGGTGGCGAGGGCGTCGGGAAGGTGTTGGGCCATGGTGCGGATCTGGTCGAGGGTCCAGCCAGGGTCTAGCCGGAGCTCGTCGGAGAAACGCAGCCAGTGCCGGGCCTCGATGCGGTCGAGCCGGTCCTCGCCACCGATCCGCATCGCTGTCCGGTGGGCCCACTGGTCGCCGAAGGGGAAGGTCATGTTCAGGTCGTAAAGGGGGGCGAGGCGGACGTCTCCGGGCGTGAGAAGCAGGGAGTAGTTGCGCGCGTGGGCGTCGGACCCTCGGACCAGGTAGCTGAAGACGACCGCCTGGGCGAACCGTTCGACATCGGGCTCGCAGTGCTCGCGGATGACGTCGCCGCAGCGGGCGACTCCAGGCCCGCCCTGCGACTCGTACTTGCGCATCGGGTGGGTCCCAGATGCCTGGCAGAGGTCTTCTTGGTGGACCCGGTGCCACCGGCCGTCGACCTGGATGCGGTCGTAGCGTTCTACGCCGATCATGCGCTCGCCGCCGAGCTCGGTGACGAAGGCGTGGGCGGTGGGCAGGCCGAGCCGGGAAGCGGTGCGCATGGTGAGGACTTCGGCGATGTCCTGCTCGGCGAGCCCGCTGATGGCAGGTTTGAAGATATGCGTGGACGGCTCGGCTCCGAAAGGTAGCGCCCAACCAGTGTCGGTACGTTGCAGGGCGATCTTGACCTGGGCTCCTGCCAGGGAGAAGCGTCCGGTCGTGCTTTCCTGGTCGTACGGGAGGACGTCGTCGTGGGCCCGTCGGACGATATCGGCCAGATCGTCGTCGGTGAGCGATTCGACGGTTCCCTCGCGTTGCAGGACGGTGTCGAGACGGTCGGGGCGGACGAACTGCGCAGCGCCTGCGAGGTCTTCGCCGACATGCTCCAGCAGGCTCTCCGGGTTGAGGTCGGTGACGCCGAACTGGGCACGCCAACGTCGTATCACGCCGTCTCGGTCGGGCAGCAGCCCTTCCGCCCAGCTGCGGATCGGTGTGCCGCGCCACCGGATCTTGGCGGCAGGCATGCTCATCGACAGAGGAACGAACGTCGGGTCAGTGACCGTGTCGGGGTCGTACCGAAGGCGCAGGCGTGGACCGGTCCCGTCGAGATCCCCGATCAGTCGGCCGTCCATCACGACGTGCAGCAGTGCCACGGTCAGCCTCCGTACCGCTGGAGGATCTGGGTTGCCGTGACGACGGGACGGGCGTCAGCGGGTGCCGGACGGGTCGGGTCCAGCGCCACCGTGAGGTCGAGCTCCCGCAGCACCCGCAGCACCATGTCCAGTGGTGCGGACGCCTTGTCGCCCGCCTCCAGGGCGACCAACCACTGCCGACCTACCTTGGCGTCCTGCGCGAGTTCGGCCTGGGACAGTCCCTGGTCGGTGCGAGCCTGGCGGACCGCAGCGCCGAGCCCTGCCGGGTCGCTCACCCGATGTGTCGCCATACAGCGACATTAGCACATGTCGCTGCATGGCGACACCTCTTCGTGCGCCGAAGCGGGTTCAGCCAGGACTCGCCGCCGGGTAGGGTCAGGGGCGTGATGGACGTACCGACGCGGCGCGACGGGCGGGTCGTGGTGCTGGCCTCTGGTGCCGGGACGACGCTGGCCGCGCTGCTCACCGCGCACGAGCAACCCGACTATCCCGCCCGGGTGGTCGGGGTGATCAGCGACCAGCCGACCGCGGCGGCCCTGGACCGGGCCCGGGCCGCGGGGGTGCCGACGGCGGTCGTCGCGCTCGCCGACTTCCCGGACCGGGCCGCGTGGGACGTGGCCGTGGCCGCCGCGGTGGACGTGTTCAGCCCCGACCTGGTGGTGCTGGCCGGGTTCATGCGGGTGCTCGGGTCGCCGTTCGTCGAACGGTACGCCGGGCGGGCGGTCAACACCCACCCGTCGTTGCTGCCGGCGTTCCCCGGCGCGCACGCCGTGCGTGACGCCCTGGCGCACGGCGTCAAGGTCACCGGCTGCACCGTGCACCTGGTCGACGCCGGGCTGGACACCGGCCCGATCCTGGCCCAGGTCGCTGTGCCCGTCGTCGCTGACGACGACGAGGACGCCCTGCACGAACGCATCAAGACCGTCGAACGCGACCTGCTGGTGGACACCGTGGCCCGGTTCGTCGCCGACGGGGTGGCCATCGACGGTCGCCGCGCAACCTTCCGCTGAGCACCGGCTGTCGAGATCCGGGCTCAGGTCGTCCACAGGTCTGTGGAGAGGATGGGTGGTCGTTGGACTAGGCTGGCCCTGGCCGTGACTGGCGAGGGTGGACCACCACCGGGGAGCGGCCGTGCACGTCCCGTCGGCGCCGCCCGCCTGGGTGCCAGGGTCCCGCGAGAAGCAGCGGGCGCCCGCCCGCCGACCTGGAAGGCACCTGATGTCCCACTCTCTGCCCGAACTGCCTGCCGTCGCTGACCCGACCGACCCGGCCACCCGTCGTCCCGTCCGCCGGGCCCTGGTCAGCGTGTACGACAAGACCGGCGTCGTCGAGCTGGCCACTGCGCTGCGCGACGCCGGGGTGGAGGTCGTCTCGACCGGGTCCACCGCCGCGACCATCGCCGCTGCGGGCGTCCCGGTGTCCCGGGTCGAAGACCTCACCGGGTTCCCCGAGTGCCTGGACGGACGGGTCAAGACGCTGCACCCCAAGGTGCACGCCGGTCTGCTGGCCGACACCCGCCGCCCCGAGCACCTGGCCCAGCTCGAGGATCTGGGTGTCGCACCGTTCGAGCTGGTCGTGGTCAACCTGTACCCGTTCACCGCTACCGTGGCCTCGGGCGCCGGGCCGGACGAGTGCGTCGAGCTGATCGACATCGGCGGGCCGTCCATGGTGCGGGCCGCGGCCAAGAACCACCCGAGCGTCGCCGTCGTGGTCGACCCGGCCGCGTACGACGCGGCCGCCGCCGCGGTCGCCGCGGGCGGGTTCACCCTGGCGCAGCGCCGGGCGCTGGCCGCCGCCGCCTTCGCCCACACCGCCGCCTACGACGCGGCCGTCGCCACCTGGTTCGCCGAGGTCTACGCACCCGACGAGACCGCCACGACCAGCGGCGCCCCGGCCCTGGTCGCCTCCACCTGGACCCGTGGTCCGGTGCTGCGCTACGGCGAGAACCCGCACCAGCGGGCCGCCCTGTACCTGGACGTCGACGGCCAGGCGGGGCGCGGCCTGGCCGGGGCCCGCCAGCTGGGCGGCAAGGAGATGAGCTTCAACAACTACACCGATGCCGATGCCGCCTGGCGGGCCGCCCACGACCACGGCGACGCCCCGACCGTGGCGATCATCAAGCACGCCAACCCGTGCGGTATCGCCGTGGGCACCGACGTGGCCGACGCCCACGCCAAGGCCCACGCCTGCGACCCGGTCTCGGCCTACGGCGGTGTCATCGCCACGAACCGGCCGGTCAGCGCCGCGATGGCCGAGCAGGTCGCCCCGGTGTTCACCGAGGTGATCGCCGCCCCCGGCTACGATCCCGAGGCTCTGGAGATCCTCACCAAGAAGAAGAACCTGCGCCTGCTCGTCGTCGAACCGGTCGCCGCGCCCGTCGACCGTCGGCTGGTCACCGGCGGTCTGCTGGTGCAGGACCGCGACGCGCTCGACGCCCCCGGCGACGACCCGGCGGCCTGGACCCTGGCCGCGGGCCAGCCGGCCGACGACGCCACCCTGGCCGATCTGCTGTTCGCCTGGCGGTCGGTGCGGGCCACGAAGTCCAACGCGATCCTGCTGGCCCGGGACGGCGCCTCGGTCGGAGTGGGTATGGGCCAGGTCAACCGGGTCGACTCGTGCCGTCTGGCCGTCGAACGGGCCAACACCCTGGGTGACGGGACCGAGCGGGCCCAGGGCGCGGTGGCCGCGTCCGACGCGTTCTTCCCCTTCGCCGACGGCGCGCAGATCCTGATCGACGCCGGGGTCAAGGCCATCGTCCAGCCCGGCGGCTCGATCCGCGACGACGAGGTGATCGCCGCCGCCCAGGCCGCTGGCATCACCATGTACCTCACCGGCGCCCGCCACTTCTTCCACTGACCAAGCACCGTCGACCGCATCCCGGTTCGAGGGTTCCACGCCGATCAGATGGTTGGAATCGCCTGATCGGCGTGGGACCCTCGAATCGGGACTCCCTTATCGGCCAGTTGACGGTGGGGGCGGTGCCCAGGACTCGGCAGGGCTCGTGATCGGCCGCGCGATGGGCCGATTGTCCAGTTCTGGGCCAGTCCTGGGCCTGTCTTGGGCCGTTCGTGTCCGTTCCCCGGTAGCCTGATGCCATGGACGTGCAAGAGATCGTGACTGTGCTGAGGCGTGAAGGCAGTGACAACGCTCGCTTCGAGGCAAAACGGGCAGCGGGTGGGTTCCCGGGGACGGTGACCGAGACGTTGTCCGCGTTCGCGAACACACCCGGCGGGGGAACGGTCCTGTTCGGGGTCGACGAACAGGCAGGTTTCGCGGTGACCGGGGTGTACGACACGGCTGCCTGCCAGAAGGCCGTGGTGTCCCACGCCAGGAACGCGCTGGAGCCGCCGGTCACCGTCAGTGTCGGTGTGGAGCAGGTCGACGGTCGTGATGTCGTGGTCGCGGTCGTGCCGGAGGCTGATCCCGCCTCCAAGCCGGTGAGGGTCAAACGATCGAAGCTGGCGTATCTGAGGCAGTACGACGGCGACTATCCGCTGTCGCACCTGGAGGAGCAGGCGTTCGTCTCCCAGCGGCACCGTCCAGTCTTCGACGAGGCACCTGTCGATGGGGCGAGGCTCGATACCGACCTGGATGCGGGGGCGGTCTCCCGGTATGCCGTGCTGCGGCGGGAAGTTTCGCCGGTGCTGGTTGGTGCATCGGACCGCGAAGTCCTGGTACGCACGGGGGTCATCACTCGCGAAGGGGTGCCGACCCTGGCGGGGCTGCTCGCTCTGGGTGTATATCCGCAGCAGTACATCCCGAACCTTGGTATTCAGGCCAGCCTGCTGCCCGCCTCTGACGTTCACGGGACGTTGCGCGCTCTGGACCTGGCAAGTTTCACCGGTTCGGTACCTCGGATGCTCCACGACGCACAGGCATGGGTTCGCAGGATCACGCCGACCGCTGTCGTCGAGGACTCGCAGGACGGTCGGGTCGTGTCCCGGCCAACTTTTCCACAGGTCGCGGTGCGCGAGCTGGTTGCGAACGCGCTGGTCCACCGCGACCTCGGCTCGTACGCCCTGGATGCGCCCATCACCTTGAAGATCGACCCGGAACAGCTGTTGATCAGCAACCCGGGAGGTCTGTACGGCCTGCACGTGGAGACGCTCGGCCTCACACCGTCGCACCTGCGTAACGCTCGCCTCGCGGAGATCCTGCAGTATGTGGAGTCGCCCGACGGTGCAAGAGTCATCGAACGGCTCGGGACGGGTATTCCTGCGATCCGGCGTGCCGTCGCCACCGCAGGAATGCCGCCTCCTGTCTTCGTCGACCAGGGGATCCGGTTCACCGCCAAGCTCCTGCGCCAGGCCCAGTCTTCCGCCTCTGAGACCAGCCCAGCCAAAAACCGGACAGCGAGTGTCGCAGCCGCTCTCAATACACTGGGATCTGCCACCTCAGGGCAGATCCAGCAGGCCACAGGGATGACGGCCCGACAGGTGAAATACGCTCTGTCCAGGCTTACTGCCTCAGGTGGCGTCACCGCCGAGCCGCTCGACGGGCGTTCATTCGTCTACACGCTTGTACGCGGGACCACCTGACCCCTCACTCACGACTGAAACCCTTCGTCAACGGGTCGGCCCGGGCTACCAGGGGCCGACTGCGGTGACCTGGAGGGTGACGGTGCCCGACGCTGCCGTCGCCGTCAGGTCGACGACGGCTGCGAGGCGCCAGTCGTGGTGGCTGTCGGGGTCGTCCAGGGTCTGGTGCACCAGCCACCGGGTGGGTTCTTCGGTGACCTGGAACAGGTCGGGGCCGCGGGCGGCGGGGCCGGTGAGGATCTCGGGGTGGTCGTCGTAGTACGGGTCGAGGGCGTCGGCCCAGCGTTCGGCGGTCCAGGCGGTGCCGTCGGTGTCGGTGTCGCCCAGGGCGGCCAGGGCGTCGTAGGCCTCGCGGGCGGCCAGCTCGACGCGGCGGAACAGGGCCTGACGGACCAGGGCGCGCCGCGCCCGGGGGCTCATCGCGGGAGGTGCGTCGTCGTCGGTCGGCCGGACGGTGGGCGCGTCGTCTCCGGAGGCCAGGCGTTCCCACTCCTCCAGCAGCGACGAGTCGGTGCGACGGATCACGTCGCCCAGCCACTCGATCGTCTCGTCCAGGTCTTCGGTGCGACGTTCGGCGGGTACCACCTGGCGCAGCGTCCGGTAGGCGTCGGTCAGGTACCGCAGCAGCACACCCTCGGTGCGCTGCAGCTGGTACGCGGCGACGTAGTCGGCGAACGTGGCGCCGCGTTCGGCCATGTCCCGTACCACGGACTTCGGCGACGGGACCAGGTCGGCCACCCACGGGTTGGTCCGCCGGTAGGCCGTGAAGGCCGCCGCCAGGGGTTCGGCCAGCGGCTGCGGGTAGGTCACGTCGGCCAGGGCGGCCATCCGCTCCTCGTACTCCAGCCCCTCGGCCTTCATCGCGGCGACCGCTTCGCCCTTGGCCTGCGACGCCTGGGCGGCGAGCACCTGGCGCGGGTCGTCCAGGGTGGCCTCGATGATCGACACCACGTCCAGCGCGTAGCCCGGGTCGGCCATATCCGCCAGGTCCAGGGCGGCGTAGGCGAAGGGGGACAGGGCCTGGTTCAGGGCGAACTCCTCGGGGATCTCGGCGGTCAGCCGGATGCCCAGGCGGCGGCCGTGCGGGGCGTCCGGGTCGGCCACCCAGGGGCGTTCCACGACGCCGGAGGCGCGCAGCGACCTGTAGATCTCCACGGTGCGACGGACGAGTCGGGCCTGTGCCGCGGGTGGTTCGTGGTTGTCCAGCAGCAGGTGCCGCATCGCGGCGACCGGGTCGGCGCCGGTGCGGTCACGCCGGGCCAGGACGTTGAGCACCATGGCGTGGCTGACCTGGAAGTGGCTGGTCAGCGGCTCGGGCGGGGCGTCGCGCAGGCGTTCGAAGGTGGCTTCGGTCCAGTTCACCTGGCCCGGCGGGGCCTGCTTGCGGACCACCTTGCGCAGCTTCTTCGGGTCGTCGCCGGCCTTGAGCAGGGCCTTACGGTTCTCGATGACATGCTCGGGCGCCATGACCAGCACCTCGCCCACGGTGTCGAAACCGGCCCGTCCGGCCCGACCAGAGATCTGGTGGAACTCCCGGGCGGTCAGATGACGCGACTTCTGCCCGTCGTACTTGACCAGGCTGGTCAGCACCACGGTCCGGATCGGCACGTTGATACCCACCCCGAGGGTGTCGGTGCCGCACACCACGGGCAGCAGCCCGCGCTGGGTGAGCCGTTCCACGACCCGCCGGTAGCGCGGCAGCATCCCCGCGTGGTGCACCCCGACGCCGTGCCGCAGCAGCCGGGACAGGGTCTGGCCGAACCCCCCGGCGAACCGGAACCCGCCCAGCTCGGCCGATATGGCATCGCGCTGCTCTCGGCTGGTCAGTGCCGCAGAGACCAGGCCCTGGGCGCGTTCCACCGCGTCTTTCTGCGTGAAGTGGACGACGTAGACCGGGGCGCGGCGGGTGGTGACCAGCTCGGCCAGGACGTCGTTCAGCGGTTCGACCACGTAGCCGTAGGTCAGCGGCACCGGACGTTCCGCGTCGTCCACCACGACGACCTCCCGGCCGGTGCGGCGGGTGAGGTCGTCGGCGAAGAACGACACGTCACCCAGCGTCGCCGACATCAGGACGAACTGGGCCTGGGTCAGCTCCAGCAGCGGCACCTGCCAGGCCCAGCCGCGCTGCGGGTCGGCGTAGAAGTGGAACTCGTCGGCGACGACCTGGCCGATATCGGCGTCCACCCCGTCGCGCAGCGCGATATTGGCCAGGATCTCCGCGGTGCAGCACACGATCGGCGCGTCGGGGTTGACCGCCGAGTCGCCGGTGACCATACCGACCTGGTCGGCGCCGAACACCTCGACCAGGGCGAAGAACTTCTCCGAGACCAGGGCCTTCAGCGGGGCCGTGTAGTACGACCGCTGCCCCCGGGCCAGCGCGATGGCGTGTGCGGCCACGGCTGTGAGCGACTTGCCCGAACCGGTGGGGGTGGAGACGATGACGTGCGCGTCGGTGACCAGCGCCAACAGGGCTTCTTCCTGGTGCGGGTACAGGCGTAGACCCTGGTCGGTGACCCAGTCGACGAACGTCTCGACCAGGGCGTCGGGGTCGGCGGTGGCAGGCAGGCGGGCGGTCAGTGCACCGCGTGGCAGTGGGAAGGGCAGGGGCTGCGGACGATCTGGCACATAACGATCGTGGCACGGGTGAGGCTGGTTGCGCAGAACCCTCCCACGGCACCGCTGCGATTGCTACGGTCGGTGCCAGTGTCGGGGCGCTACAGCCCATGCGACACACCACGACGGAACAGGACCCAGGGGCACACAGATGCGCGAAGGACTAGCGGAGTACGTCAAGACGGCTGCCGCCCACCGCGAGGCGGTGGAGCAGCTGCACCTAGCACGTACTGCCCTGGGGCACGGCCAGTGGCTGCCGATTCCTGAGCGACACACGCTGCTCGACGAGATCCGTCAGCAGCAGACCGTCGTCCGCCGGTACGAAGAGCAGCTGCGCGTCGAGCCGACCGCGACGGCGATGCTGCAGGCCCTGGTGGACGACGCCCTCGCGGACGTGTACCGGGAGGGCGCCCCCGACGGTCCGACCCGGCTGGCCGACGCTGTCGTCATGGTGCTCGCCCGGCCCGGTCGGGCGCCGCTGCCTGACGACTACCCGGTCGGGCTGATCCACCTGCCGGGCCTGGAGCCCCGGCTCACCCGCGAGACCGTGCACCACCTCGTCGCCGAGTCGGTCGGCGTCCAGTAGCCTTCGCCGCGCGTGGGGTCGCCAGCCCCCTCAGGGCGTGGACTTGGCAGCACGCCCTAGGCTTGGTCCGTGCGCATCGCCAGGTTCACCCAGGGTTCGGATCCCCGCTACGCGCTGGTCGAGGGGGAGGGGGACGCCGCCGAGCTCGTCGTGATCAGCGGCGACCCTATCTACATGCCGGTCCAGCCGACGGGCGAGCGGGTGCCGCTGGACGACGACGGGGTGCGGCTGCTGGCCCCGGTGATCCCCCGGTCCAAGGTGGTGGCGGTGGCGCGCAACTACGTCGCCCACGCCGAAGAGCTGGGTAACGAGGTACCAGAACGTCCGCTGCTGTTCCTCAAGCCGAACACCTCGGTGGTGGGGCCAGACGACCCGGTGGTGCTGCCCGACTGGTCGGACCGGGTCGAGCACGAGGGCGAGCTGGCCGTGGTCATCGGCAAGGTCACCAAGGACGTCTCCCCGGAGGCGGCGCTGGCCTGCGTGTTCGGGTTCACCTGCGCCAACGACGTCACCGCCCGGGACGTACAGCGCGCCGAGTCGCAGTGGGCCAGGGCCAAGGGTTTCGACACGTCCTGCCCGATCGGGCCGTGGATCGTCCCGGGCCTGGACACCGACGACCTGGAGGTCTCCGTCCGGGTCAACGGTGACCGGCGCCAGCACGGGAGCACCGCCCAGATGGTGTTCGACGTTGCGTACCTGGTCTCCTACGCCTCGGAGGCCTTCACCCTGCTGCCCGGGGACGTCATCCTCACCGGCACGCCCGCGGGGGTGGGGCCGATGGTGCACCGGGACGTCGTCGAGGTCGAGGTCGAAGGCATCGGCACCCTGCGCAACCCGGTGCTGCGCCGGTGAGCGCCCAGCGCCCCGCGGGTGCGGCCGAGGGCCCGCCGGTCGAGCTGTGGACCGACGGGGCCTGCAAGGGCAACCCCGGGCCCGGCGGCTGGGGGGCCCTGCTGCGGTTCGGGGCCCGCGAGAAAGAGCTGTACGGCGGGGAACCGGCCACCACCAACAACCGCATGGAGCTGACCGCGGTGATCGAGGCCCTACGAGCGCTGAACCGTTCCTGCCAGGTGGTCGCCCATGTGGACTCGACGTACGTCATGAACGGTGTCACCCGCTGGATGGCGGGGTGGAAACGCAACGGCTGGAAGACGAAGGCCCGCCAGCCCGTCGCCAACCAAGACCTGTGGCAGGCCCTGGACGCCGAGGTAGCCCGGCACCAGGTCAGCTGGGTCTGGGTCAAGGGCCACGCCGGAGACCCAGGCAACGAACGCGCCGACGCCCTGGCCAACCAGGGTGTACCCAGCCGCGAGGGCTAAGAGTCGGTGGTGTCGATGAGCTCTTCGTCCCCGCCTGGCCGGTGCAAGGGTCTGCGGGCCGATGCAAGGGTTCAATGCCTTGCGCTGGCCCGCGAACCCTTGCACTGGGGTGCTGACCAGTAGGGTGGTCTCGTGTCCGTGTCTTCTGCGCCTGTGCGCGTCCGGTTCTGTCCGTCACCGACCGGGACGCCGCACGTCGGGCTGATCCGTACCTGTCTGTTCAACTGGGCGTACGCCCGGCACACCGGCGGGACGTTCGTGTTCCGCATCGAGGACACCGACCCGGCGCGGGACTCGGACGAGTCGTACGACCAGCTGCTCGACGCGCTGCGCTGGCTGGGCCTGGACTGGGACGAGGGGGTGGAGGTCGGCGGGCCGTACGCCCCGTACCGGCAGTCCCAGCGCATGGACCGGTACGCCGACGTCGCCGCGCAGCTGTTGGCTGGTGGCTACGCCTACGAGTCGTTCTCCACGCCCGAGGAGGTCGAGGCGCGGCACAAGGCGGCCGGGCGGGACCCCAAGCTGGGCTACGACGGGTTCGACCGGGACCTGACGCAGGAGCAGAAGGCCGCCTACCGTGCGGAAGGCCGGGCGCCGGTGCTGCGCATGCGCATGCCAGACACCGATGTCACCTTCCGTGACCTGGTGCGGGGTCCGGTGACGTTCCGGGCCGGGTCGGTGCCGGACTACGTCATCGTCCGGGGCACCGGGCACCCCCTGTACACGCTGGTCAACCCGGTGGACGACGCGGCGATGAAGATCACGCACGTGCTGCGCGGCGAGGACCTGCTCTCGTCCACCCCGCGCCAGGTGGTGCTGTACCGGGCGCTGGTCGAGCTGGGCCTGGCCGACACTGTCCCGCAGTTCGGGCACCTGCCGTACGTCATGGGGGAGGGCAACCGGAAGCTGAGCAAGCGCGACCCCGAGTCGAACCTGTTCCTGCACCGCGAGCGCGGGTTCACCCCGGAGGGGCTGCTGAACTACCTGGCCCTGCTGGGCTGGTCGATCGCCCCGGACCGGGACGTGTTCACGCTGCCGGAGCTGACCGAGGCGTTCGACATCGCCGACGTCAACCCCAACCCGGCCCGCTTCGACCTGAAGAAGGCCGAGGCCATCAACGCCGCCCACCTGCGGCAGCTCGAGCCGGCCGACTTCCGCGACCGGCTGGTGCCGTACCTGCACCAGGCCGGTCTGGTCCCCGCCGCGTCCTACGCCGACCTGGAGACCCGTGACCGGGCGCTGCTCGACGCCGGGGCCCCCTTGGTGCAGGAGCGCATGACCCTGCTCGGCGAGGTCGTGGGGATGCTCGGCTTCCTGTTCGTCGCCGACGCCGACCTGGCGGTCGACGCCGAGGCCCGCGCCGGGCTGCGTGAGGAGGCCGCGACGGTGCTGGACGAGGCCGCCCGGGTGCTGGAGCAGGTACCCGAGTCGTTCCTGGCCGCCGACACCCAGCCGGCACTGTCCGCCGCGCTGGTCGAGGGCCTGGGCATCAAGCCCCGCTTCGCGTTCACCCCCCTGCGCGTGGCGGTGACGGGCCGCCGTGTCTCCCCACCCCTGTTCGAGTCCATGGAGCTGCTCGGCAAGGCGTCGACCCTGGCCCGCATCGCCGCCCTACGGACCACCCTGTGACCCCCTGGTCGGTCACGACCGGCATCTGGTACGGGTTTTCGTGAGCCCACGGACGAGTCCGATCGGACCTGTTACAGGCTCTGGTTGACGAGCAGGGCGGATGCGTCCTCGGCTCCTTCCAGCCGACTCGTGCTGGCGGACTGGGACGACGATCTGGCTCGTGGGCGTAGGGTGCTGGTAGCGGGCCGATAGGGTGCCCTCTTGGACTCTGGACAGGTGCTGATGATGAAGACGACGGTCAGGACCGTCACGGTGGCGCTCGTGACAGTGGTGGCGGGCACGTTGGCGGGGTGCGGCGGCTCGGACGGTGCTGCCCAGGAGACCACACGGAACGTCTACGACCAGCTGGCCGACGAGGTAGCAGCCGAGGCGTCGGCCGCGCCGTCGACGACCGCGCCGACGGCGGGACCCACGACGGGACCGACGATGGGGCCCACGACGGGGCCGACGATGGGGCCCGCGACGGGGCCGACGATGGGGCCCGCGACGGGACCGACGATGGGGCCGGGCACCGGCGGCGGGTCCGGCGTCAGCGCGACCGGTCGGCTGGTTCCGCCGGGGGCGACGGTCGTGGGCACCAAGGCGACGGGAGAGATGGTGCTGGTGTCGTCCGGCTTCGACGCGCTGGTCGCGTACTACGAAGACGTGCTCACCCAGATGGGTGCGCAGGGCTCAGGTGCCAGGGAAGGGACGGTCTGGGGGTACGTCGGCACCTACGACGGCAGGGACGTCCAGGTCGAGGTTGCGATGATCGACGCGGCCGGGAACTGCAGAATCTCTGTCAACTTCTGATCCCGCCCGAGGGGCCGCCCCGGTCCGGCGGTCTGGACGGACCACCGGACCGCCGGACCCCAGGGGTCAGACGTACAGGGGGGTGAGACGGTCGTACTCGGCGACGTCGGCGTCGTTCAGGCACGCCTCGATGATCTGCCTGCCCAGGGGGTGCAGGTCGTCGGTGAGGTACTGGACGAGCTCGTGCTTGAAGAAGTTGGTCAGCACCCGCGCGCCGGTGTCGTAGGCCTTCTTGCCGACCTGCGACTGGGACTCGGGGGCCAGCAGGGTCGGACGGATCTGCTGGCCGTCGAGCTTGACCTCGGTGGGTCGGTACCCGAACAGGGGGCAGCGGGCCTCGACCAGCTGGTCGCGGTAGATCCGTCCGCCGCCGCGCCGGGCCAGGTACTCCCGGGTCAGCCACTCGGCGGCGAAACCGATCTTGTACGCGCCGATGTGCTGGTTGGGTACCAGCACGTACCGGGTGCGGTCGTGGTCGATCAGCTGGTCGAGTAGCAGGTTGGCGCCACCCACCTTGGTGCCGGTGGAGAACGGCCAGAACGAGCCGACGCCTTCGGAGACCAGGCCGCCGTGCTTCAGCGTCTCTTCGTCCTCTTTCGCCTCGCCGATCGACGGGTTCTTGTCCCCGCGCGGTGCGATGAGCCGCCACAGCCAGGCCAGCGACGCGGGCACGACGTGCATCATGCCCATGATCCCGTAGGTCGGGTGGGACTTGGTGCACAGCGGCATCCGCACCCCGAAGGTGCGGACGTCGACCTCGACGGGGTCGTCGACGACATTGCGGACCGAATGCCGGGGGACGACCACGCGCGGGTTGGGCGTCGGCTGGCCGTTGGAGTCGAAGGTGTGCTCCCAGGGCAGCGTCGTCGCGTCGGGCCGACCCTGCAGCGACAGGAACAGCAGGGGATCGGCCGGCTGGATGGCGACCCGCTCGAACGCCGGGTCCATGCCGTACTCCTTCATACCGTCCACCCGGACGAACCAGCCGTCCTCAGCGTCGGTGACGACCAGACGGCCGTCGTTGAGCTGGATCGACGGGTGGCACAAGGTCATGTCGTCGGTGATCGGTGCCAGCGTGCAGGCCTCGGACAAGGTGATGTGGTACGGCTCGTCGCGCACCACGTTGACCCCGACCAGGATGCGCCCGTCGTCCTCGCGGTGGATGTCCTGGCCCATCTCCGACTTGCCGCCGCCCGAGGCGCCTTCGTGCATCACCACGGTCGAGTTCTCGTACGGGGTGGTGACCTTGACCGAAGACGCATGGCAGGTCAGCCAGCTCTCGTGCTGGCCGATGTCCAGCAGCACGGAGAACACGCCTTTCTTCGCCGACGGCCCGGGGTAGAGGTTGTAGGAGAAGATCTCGTGCAGGGTGTGCGAACGGTGGTGTACCACGACCTGCCGACCCTCGAAATGGGTCTGCCGGAACGGCGGCGCGGTATACAGGACGGCCCGGGGCGTGAACGGCCCGATCTCGGCGAACGTCACCCAGCCCTGCAGATCGCCCAGGGCCACGGCGAAGAACGCGGCCGGCACCGGCACGATCGCCAGCGACGGGTAGCCGTACACCGGACCGCCGGCCTTGAACGGCACGACGATCAGCTCTTGGGTGCTCAACCAGCGCAGCGTCTCCTCGCGCAGCGGGGCGAACGGCTTACCGTACACATCGGCGTACCGGGGTTTGTCGGTGGGCAGGTCGTCGCCGATCCGCATGGAGTCGGGGTCGCGGCGGCGCATGTAGTCCTCGGGGTAGTTCACCGCCAGGCCGTTCTTGGCCCGTACCACGGTGGCCTCGTGGACCGAGGTGCCGGCGGCGTCGAACCGCACCTCGAACTCCGGCTTGCCGCCGCCGAGCGCCAGGTCGTACAGCTCGGCGCGCGAGGCTGGGACCACGATGCGGGGGGCGGCGTCCAGCGCGGCCCTGACCTCGGGGGCCAGGGACACCTGGTCGAGCGCAGAGATCGTCGATGTGCTCACGGCGGCTCCTTCGTATCGGTCCGGGCCCTCGGACGTCCCTCGGACCCGGCTGCTCGGCTGCGGCAACGTTGCAGCGGCCGGGCGGCGGGGGACAGCTGGTCCCCCCACTCACTATCGCGGAGAACCAGGGGCGGCGCACGACGGCCGACGGGTGAGCCGGTCAGCGTGGGGGCGAGGGAGGTCAGGCGTGGCGTTCGGGGTCGCCCAGCAGCTGGGCGACGTGGTCGGGGACGTAGGTCGACAGGTCGCGCGGCGGGCGGATGTAGCCCTTGGACTGGGGCGGACGCTTGGGCAGCACGATCTTCTGCTGGGGGATATCGGTGTAGCGAATGGTCGACAGCAGGTGGGCGATCATGTTCAGCCGGGCGTGCTTCTTGACGTCGGACTCCACGACGTACCACGGGCTGGCCGGGGTGTCGGTGTGCACCATCGTCTCGTCCTTGGCCCGGGAGTAGTCCTCCCAGCGGGCGATGGACTCCAGGTCCATGGGGGACAGCTTCCACTGCCGCACCGGGTCCTTCAGGCGGGAGCGGAACCGGCGCAGCTGTTCGGCGTCGGACACCGAGAACCAGTACTTGCGCAGCAGGATGCCGTCGTCGATGAGCATCTGCTCGAACAGCGGGGCCTGGCGCATGAACCGGGAGTACTCGGCGGGCGTGCAGAACCCCATGACCTTCTCGACCCCGGCGCGGTTGTACCAGGACCGGTCGAACAGCACGATCTCCCCGGCGGCGGGCAGGTGGGCGACGTAGCGCTGGAAGTACCACTGGCCTTTCTCGCGCTCGGTCGGGGCGGGCAGGGCGGCGATCCGGGCCACCCGCGGTGACAGGTACTGGGTGATCCGCTTGATCGACCCGCCCTTGCCGGCCGCGTCCCGGCCCTCGAAGAGCACGACGATCCGGGCCCCGGTGGCCTGGGTCCAGCGCTGCAGCTTGACCAGCTCGGACTGGAGGCGGAACAGCTCGGCCTCGTAGACGTCGTCGGCGATCTTCGGCGTCGAGCGCTTGTCCATGACGCTGAACGTACTCCTCCGGCCTCCCAGACGTCGGTTCGAGAGGCTCAGAGCGCGGCCGAACCCACCTCCGCCGGGATCTGCGCGCTGTGCCCTGCGGCGGTCAGCGCTTCGCGCAGCGCCGCCGCGGCGGCGTCCAGGGCGGCCGGGTCGGGGTGGGTGTCGGCCTTGGCGAACGACAGATCACCCTCCGAGCGCGCTGGGACGACGTGCACGTGCAGGTGCGGCACCTCGAACCCGGCGACCAGCACCGTGGCCCGGGTGCCCGGCCACGCCTCCTCCTGGGCCCGGCCGACCGTCGCCGCGACCGTCGCCAGGTGGGCGAGCAGCGCGTCGTCGGCGGCGGTGAAGCGGTCCACCTCGTCGCGCGGCACCACCAGGGTGTGCCCAGGTGTGATCGGGGCGATGGTGAGGAAGCCGACGCACAGCTCGTCGGCCCACACGAACCGGCCCGGCAGCCAGCCGTCGATGATCTTCGTGAACACAGTGGTCATGGCGTCAACCTACCGGTCGTCGGCAGACCTGTCCTGGGTCTGTCTGCTCACTGGCTGTGCGCTACGGCCGCACTCGCCCGGCTGGCGCACCGAGTGGAGACGCTCCCCTACAGGTAGGCCGCCGGGTCGAACTCGTCGACCGGGATGATCCGCAGGCGCGGCAGCCGCACGTTGAACGCCTCGACGTCGTACTCCAGGTCGTACACCGTCAGGCCGAGCGTGGTCAGCGACGAGCTGGTGAACTCGCGGAACGCCAGCAGCCCGATCTTGCGGCCCAGCTCGACGAGCCGGGCCGCGCCGGGCGCGAAGTCGCCGTCGTGGCTGGCCAGCAGCACGTCCCCGCCGCGTTCGGCGATAGCGTCGAGCATCTTCGACACGCCGATGTCCACGACCTTCTGGTGCGGCTCGCCGGCCAGCGGGACCGGGGTGAAGCCGATCGCGACCAGGGCCTGGACGAACGGCATCGGCAGCGAGCCGGACGAGGCGTTGAGGAAGAACAGCCCGCGCACCGGCTGCGACCACACCTGCTGGGCGAAGGTCAGAACCCGTTCCCAGCGTGGTCGTTGGTCGGGGTTAGGCCGACCGCCCAGGATCGACGACCCGAGGGTCGCGTCCAGGTTCTCACCGTCTACAAGCAGGTATGTCGTAGGCTCGTCCACCCCCGACAGACTAGGGCATGTCTCCCGGTTCCGTGCGCTCACGGGCGCCCGCGTCGACCGGAGCAGGACGGCTGGTTCGGGCGGGGGACTTCGGGCCCACCGTCCGGACAAATCGTCCGGCGACCATAGCCGGTGGGTGTCGGAACTCCCGTTCCGGACTCCCGTCATGGTCGTCCGGTACCGCGTCGAGGTGAGAGGCGTTGCGCATGAGGGTGCTGCTCGCCGTGGCCTCGCGGCACGGCGCGACCTGGGAGATCGGCGGATCCGTCGCCGAGGTGCTGCGCGCTCGCCAGCACAGCGCCGACCTCGTCGCCCCCGAGTCGGTGACCAGCCTGGAGGGCTACGACGCGGCTGTCGTCGGGTCGGCGGTCTACCTCACCCAGCTCCTTCCCCCCGCCCGGCAGCTGCTCACCCGGCTGCGTCCCGAGCTGTCCGCCGTGCCGCTGTGGCTGTTCGCCTCGGGGCTGGCCCGGCCCTCCTCCGGTGCCCGGACCGCCGCCGACCTGGCCCAGCTCACCGAACGGCTGGGTGCACGCGGGTTCCAGCTGTTCCGCGGTCGGCTGGAACGGGACGGGCTGAGCTTTGCCGAACGGGTCGCGGCCGCCGGGGTGCTCAACCGCGAGGGCGACCACCGCGACTTCGAGGTCATCGAACGCTGGGCCGGGCGGATCGCCGATACACTCGACCAGGTCGCCGCCGGACCAGACTCCGAGGTGCACGCGTCCTGACGCTCCGCAGCGTCGGACGGGACGAGATGCAAGCCACAGGTGTACGGGTTATTGGTACAAGGAGACCGTCGTGCGACGTCTGATGCCTCACATACTCACCTCGCTCGTCGTCGGCACTGTTTTCGTCGGCGCCTTGGCCGGGTGCGCCGACAGTGCGCCGACGACTTCTACCAGCGGTCCCACCTCGAACGCCGCGACCAGCGACCTTGAGGTCTCTGACGCCAGTACAGCGGCACTGGAGGGTGCTGTCGAGCGGGTTCTGGTCGCGTTGCGCGATCGGGACCACGCGACGTTGGCTGAGCTGGTCGACCCTGACGAGGGGGTTGTCTTCCTGCCCTACTCGTACTCCTCCTACGCTCCGGACGTCACTGCTCAGATCGTGGACGCTCATGACCGGATGTCGCCGGAGGAGGTCGGTCGGCTGGGCACGTCTGGCACGACCCGCGTCTGGGGCACCTACGAGGGTCGCGGGGACCCGATCGAGCTGACCGTCGACGACTACTGGGTGCGTTTCGTCTGGGATCGCGACTACCTCGACGCTCCGTCCGTGGCTGTGGACCACAGCCGGGTGCCGTCTGCGTGGGCGGGTATTCCTGATGTGTTCGGCCCGACGGCCCGGTGGGTCGAGTGCGCTTTCCCCGATGGTGAGGACCCCGACGTAGGGGGGCTGGACTGGTCGGCTCTCAACCTGGTCTTTCGCGAGACCGTCCAGATAGACCCCGCGACAGGGACTGTCGTCGGTACGACCTACGGCCTCATAGCTGTCATCCACGGCGAGCACGAGGTGTGACGGCCCTGGAGGGACGGTTCCTACTGTCCCACCTGGTTCGTCGCGGCCCTGGGCTGGGACGGTTCGCGCTTCGTGCGGAACGCTCCCCACTTCGCTCGCAATCCGATAAGTGTGTGCTAGTTCGTGGGTTCCACGCCGTTCCACCGTTTCGAAACGGTGGAACGGCGTGGAACCCACGAACTGGAGCACTCTTATCGGTTCTATGATCTGAGGTGGGCGGGTGGGCGGGTGGGGGACAGGCGGGGGCGGAGAGGGAGGGGGGACGGTCGGTCGGTCGCGCACCGTCTGGACGGGCTGCCCGGCAGGCCAGCGGCTCTGTGCCATGATCACGGGGTGTCCGATCACCTGCTCGCCCCGTACGGGGCAGTCCTGATCGCCTCGTTCGGTGGACCCGAGGGTCCGGACGAGGTGATGCCCTTCCTGCGTCGCGCCACCGCGGGGACGAGCGTGCCGGAGGCCCGGCTGGCCGCGGTCGCCGAGCACTACTACGCCCGGGGCGGGATCAGCCCGATCAACGCGGCCAACGAGGCGTTGCGGGCCGCGCTGGCCGACGAGCTGGCCCGCCGGGGCGCGCCCGTGCCGGTGCTGTGCGGCAACCGCAACGCCCCGCCGGAGTACGCCGATGCGCTGGACGCCGCGCAGCAGGCCGGGGCACGGCACGTCGTCGCGCTGGTGACCAGCGCTTTCGCCAGCTACTCGGGCTGTCGGCAGTACCGGGAGGACTTCGCCGCAGAGCTGGCCGGCCGCGACCTGGTACTGGACAAGGTGCGGCCGTTCTTCAACCACCCGGGCTTCGTCGCGGCCAACGTCGACGCGGTGGTGGCCGCCTGCTCCGAGCTGGGCGAGGTCGACCGGGTGGTGTTCGTCACCCACTCGCTGCCGCTGCCCATGGCGCAGGCGTCTGGCGCGTGCGGACCGGACTACACCGCCCAGCACCTGGACGTGGTCGGGCTCGTCGCGCAGACGGCGGGCCAGCGGCTGGGCCGCACGCTGACCTGGGACCTGGCGTACTGCTCCCGGTCCGGGCCGCCGCGCCAGCCGTGGCTGGAACCGGACGTCAACGACCACCTGGCCGCGCTGGCCGCCGACAAGGTGCGGCGCGTGGTGCTGGTCCCGGTCGGTTTCGTCTGCGACCACATGGAGGTCGTCAACGACCTGGACGACGAGGCGGTCGCCACGGCCCGGGAGCACGGTATGACCGTGGTGCGGGCCGCCACCGTGGGGACCCACCCGGCGTTCGTCTCCGGCCTGGCCGACCTGCTGGTCGAACGGGCCGCCGCGGAACGGGCCAGGGCCGCGGGTACCGCCGCACCCGACCCGGCCCGGACCGGTGCCCTGCCGGTCCGGCCTGACCGCTGCCCGGCGGACGGCTGCCGTCGTGAGGCCGGGGTCGACCCGGGACGACCCGCCGCCTGCACCGACGAGGCCGGTACCTGACGGCTGTCGCGGGCTCGTCAACCCGGTCGCCCCGGACCCGTAGGCTGGTCTGGTGCCGACCTTGTCCGCGCTGTCCCAGCGCTACGGGCCGCTGCCTCCCGCCGACCTCGAGTGGTTGCAGCTGCTGACCGGAGACTGGCAGGTCCTGTCTGACCTGGCCTTTGCCGACCTGGTGCTGTGGCTGCCGTCCGAGGGCGGGTTCGTCGCGATCGCCCAGTGCCGTCCGTCCACCGGGTCGACGGTGTACGACGACGACGTGGTCGGGTCTGTCGCCTCGCCCCGGCAGTGCGCCCAGCTGCAGGCCGCGCTGGACGAACGACGGCCGCTGCGGCTGAGGTCGAGCTGGGGCCCGAGCACGGCGACCGCGCCCTGGCCGTCGACATCGGTCGTCTGGTCGGCTCCTGACCGGCAGCCGCACTGGTACGGCGATTTCGCGGTGCGCGAGGAGGTGGTGCCGGTGGTGCACGACGGTCGGCCGGTCGCCGTGATGTCCCGGCACGCCAACGTCGGTGGGGCCCGCACCCCGAGCCGGCTGGAGCTGAACTACGTGGAGGCGGCCGACGACATGGTCGGCATGGTCGCCCGCGGCGAGTACCCGCTGCCTGTCAGCCGGGCCGGCAGCGGTTCGCCGCGCGTCGGCGACGGGATGATGCGGGTCGACGCCGAGGCGACGGTGCTCTACGTCAGCCCCAATGCGCTGTCGTGCCTCCACCGGCTGGGGGTGCAGGACGATCCGGTCGGGCGTTCCCTGGTCGATATCTCGGCCGCTCTGGTCGGTCTGGAGGTCGGGAAGGCTCCACCGATGCTGAGCAAGGCGCCGTGGTGGGTGGACGTCGAGTCGCACGGGGTGACGGTGGCGGTCCGGGGGCTGCCTCTGACCGAGGACGGGGACCTGACCGGGGCGGTGCTGCTGTGCCGGGACGTGTCAGAGCTGCGGCGGCGCGAGCGTGAGCTGGTCACCAAGGACGCCACGATCAGGGAGATCCACCACCGGGTGAAGAACAACCTGCAGACCGTGGCCGCGCTGCTGCGGATGCAGTCGCGCCGGGTGACCTCGTCCGACGCCCGGGCGGCTCTGACCGAGGCGATGCGCAGGGTGGCGACCATCGCGCTGGTGCACGAGGCGCTGTCGCAGAACCCGGACGAGACCGTGGACTTCGACGACGTGGTGCGTCTGGTGCTGCGCCTGACGGCGGACGCTGCGGCCTGCGAGAACCAGGTCAGCACCGTCCTGGAGGGCACCTTCGGGCATCTCTGCGCCAAAGGCGCGACGGCGTTGGCGCTGGTGCTCACCGAGCTGGTGACCAATGCTGTCGAGCACGGGTTCGCCGACGGCGGGTCGGGGACGGTACGGGTCGTGGTGGACCGCGACGACGACCAGCTCCAGGTCGAGGTCGTCGACGACGGTCGGGGGCTGACGGACGGCCCTGGCGACGGGCTGGGCACCCAGATCGTCTCGACGCTGGTCGCCAACGAGCTCGGCGGGTCGATCGTGTGGCGCTCCGGCCCGCAGGGCGGCACGTCGGTGGTCATCCAGATGCAGGTGTGCCTGTCCCGGGACGAGCCCGTGGGCTAGACCTCAGCCAGCGGCGCGGCGCTGGCGGGCGGTACGCCGCTTCAGCGCCCGGCGTTCGTCCTCGGACAGGCCGCCCCACACGCCTGCGTCCTGGCTGTTCTCGATCGCCCAGGCGAGGCAGGTATCGACGACGTCGCAGCGGTGGCACACGGCCTTCGCCAGCTCGATCTGCTGCAGTGCCGGGCCGGTGTTCCCGATCGGGAAGAACAGCTCGGGGTCCTCGTCCAGGCATGAGGCACGGTGACGCCAGTCCATCGGTTGTTGCTCCTAGCTCGAGGCCGCATGAGGTCCACCACAGGGGTCAGGGGACGGAGATGCGGCCATGAAGGTCAGTGGCTCCGGGGACAAGCCTCACATGTCGCGGAAGTCCGGACAACCGCATTCGGCTCGCAGTTCGGACACAACAGTGTGAGATTCGTCACACTTTACGGATTCATGACCCAGTCCTGGCCCGCATCAGGGGGATTGGCGCGCCACGACGCTTGTTGGACGAGGTGACCTGCGTAGACCTGTCCGAGTCAGCTCGCCGGACCGGGGGCGGTCGGGCCGTGGCGGTGACCGTTATGTCCACTATTTCGCCCGCTGGGCTTCACTCAAACCTGCCCGCGAAGCCCGGAGAATCTGGTATAAGCGGCGCGGCTGCGGCGATAGGTCGGCGCGCGCCAGCCGCCGACCTGAGGGTCGCCCAGCGGCGCTCGGGCCGGCGCGGGCGGGCCGCGGTCCGGTTCGGCGGCGGCTCCTGCGGTGCGGGAGAAGACTGGCGAAGGTTGTCGGTGGGTTCGTCGGTCTGGGTCACCCGGCATGTCCTACGATGAAGCAGTGACCCGTGTTCTGTTGGCTGAAGACGACCCTGCCATTGCCGAACCTTTGGCTCGAGCGCTGTCTCGGGAGGGCTATGACGTACGAGTCCAAGGGACAGGTCAAGGTGCCATAGACGGCGCTTCTGGCGTGGACCTCGTCGTGCTAGACCTCGGTCTGCCCGATATGGACGGTCTGGACGTCGCCCGGGCCATCCGGTCCCAGGGCCTGACCACGCCGGTGCTCGTGCTCACCGCCCGGGCCGACGAGGTCGACCTCGTCGTCGGGCTCGACGCCGGGGCCGACGACTACGTGACCAAGCCGTTCCGCCTGGCCGAGCTGCTGGCCCGGGTGCGGGCCCTGCTGCGCCGCACCGGCGGCGAGCCCAGCGACGAGGAGGAGCTGCACGCCCAGGACGTCCGCGTGGACGTCGCCGCCCACCGGGCGTTCCAGGGCGAGGTCGAGCTGCACCTGACCGCGAAGGAGTTCGACCTGCTCCGGATGCTGGTCGCGGCGGCGGGCACGGTGGTCGCCCGGGAGGCGATCATGCGCGAGGTCTGGGGCACCGACCCGAACGGGTCGACCAAGACCCTCGACATGCACGTGTCCTGGCTGCGCCGCAAGCTGGGCGACGACGCCAACGCCCCCGGCTACATCACCACGGTGCGGGGGATGGGCTTCCGGTTCGAGGAGTCCGGGCAGGTGTAGTCCGGTGCGGCGCCGCGTCCTGCAGGCCACGATCGCGACGGTCACCGTCGCGGTGGTGCTGCTCGGTGTGCCGCTGGCCTTCTTCGGCGCCCAGCTGGTGCGTCAGACCCAGATCCAGGAGATCGAGGCCGCGGCCCAGTCCCTGGCCCTGGCCGTGGACCTGCGGATCGAGCAGCAGGTCCCGTTCGACGAGGCGCTGCTGGCCCGGTACACCGCCGGGCAGACCGTCCGGCACGTCAGCGTGGAGATGCCCGACGGGCGTCACCTCACCCAGGGCCAGGAGGTCACCGGCCGCAGCCTCGACGCCCGGGTGCGCTCGGCCCAGGGGGCGCAGATCGTGGTCTCGGCGTCCTGGTGGGACGTGTTCTGGCTGTCGGCGCGGGTGATCGGGCTGGTCGTGGCCGCGGCGCTGGTCGCCATCGCGGCCAGTATCGCCCTGGCGATCTGGCAGTCGGACCGGCTCTCCGCGCCGCTGGTGTACCTGGCGGCCTCGGCCGAACAGCTGGGGTCGGGCCAGGTGCGCCCGCACCTGGAACCGTCCGGGGTGGAGGAGATCGACCTGGTCGCCGCCGAGCTGGCCCGCAGCGCCGACCGGATGGCCCGGCGGCTGGCCGCCGAACGACAGTTCGCCTCCGACGCCTCCCACCAGCTGCGCACCCCGCTGACCGCGCTGTCCATGCGGCTGGAAGAGATCACGACCGCCACCGAGCGCGACGATGTGCGCGAGGAGGCCCGGATCTCCCTGGAGCAGGTGGAACGGCTGGTCGGCGTCGTCGACGACCTGCTGACCAGCTCGCGCCGGGCGGCCGGTGGCACCACCGAGGCCGTCCCGCTGGCCGAGGTGCTGCACCAGCAGGAAGAGGAGTGGTCGGTGCCGTTCGCCGACGCCGGTCGTCGCCTGGTGGTGCAGGTCGACCCGGGCGTGGAGGTGCTCGCCACCCCCGGTGCCCTGGCCCAGGTGCTGGCCACGCTCGTGGAGAACTCGCTCAAGCACGGCGGCGGCACCACGACGGTACGGTCCCGGCCGGGCACGTCCACCCGGTCGGTGGTCGTCGAGGTGGCCGACGAAGGCCCCGGGGTGCCCGACGACCTGGCACCGCGGATCTTCGAACGCAACGTGACCTCCGGTGCGGGCACCGGTCTGGGCCTGGCCCTGGCCCGTGACCTGGCCTCGGCCGACGGCGGTCGGCTGGAGCTGGCGCAGCGCCGCCCCGCGGTGTTCGCGCTGTTCCTGGCCCAGGTCCCGGCCGCGCTGCGCACCGACAAGGTGCTGCCGATCGGCCCGGCGGTCGCGACCCGGCCGGACCGTCGTCGCCACCGGGGCGACTGACCAGGCCGACTGATCAGGCCGGGGTGGGAGCCGACCGGGCGGGGAAGGCCCACAGCTTGTAGCCGGTGTAGCGGACCACGGTGCCGATACCGATCCCGAGGACCTTGGCCACGTTGGCGGCCAGCGGGCCGGTGGCGCCGATCCAGTACGTCGTGACGTACAGCGTCACCTGCGGGACGAGCAGGGCGACGAGGTTGATCGTCGCGTAGATCGCCAGCTCGTGCGGGCCGCGGCGGGACCGGCGGTCCGAGAACGTCCAGTGCCGGTTGCCCATCCACGACACCAGCGTCGCGACGAGCGCTGCGATGATGCTCGCGGTGACGATCTTGTGCGCCAGCAGGTGACCTGGTCCGTGCGCCAGCAGGTTGAACAACCCCATGTCCACGACGAACGCGACGCCCCCCACGGTCAGGAACTGGGCCATCTCGGACCACCAGGCCCGGCCTGGCCACAGTGCCCGTCGTGTCGCGTCCTGTCGTGTCGTGGTGACGTCGGACGGTGCGTCCTGCGCTGCGCTGCGGGCACTGGTCACTGGACGATAATAGGTCGTGATCGTCGCCGGTGCGGTACGTCGGTACCCAGGAGGCGGCCCGGACGGGTGATGCCATGCCATAGGGATGCCATGCCCTAGGCTCGTCGTCTGTGGACTCCCGATCGAGCCGAGGGCGCGCCCCGGTGGTCGCTGTGGTCGGTGGCGGACAGTTGGCCCGGATGATGGCGGCGCCAGCCACGGCGCTGGGTCTGACGCTGCGCGTGCTCGTCGAGTCGGACGAGGCAGCGGCGGCGGCCGCGGCGCACCAGACGGTGGTCGGCGCGGCCGACGACGTCGACGCGGTGCTGGCCCTGGTCGAGGGGGCCGATGTGCTGACCTTCGAGCACGAGCACGTCCCGGCGGCGGTGCTGGCCGCGGTGGCCGCGCGCGGGGTGCCGGTGCGTCCGTCGGCTGCGGCGCTGCTGCACGCGCAGGACAAGCTGGCGATGCGTCGGCGGCTCACCGCGCTGGGCGTGCCCTGCCCGGCCTGGGCCCCGGTGCCCGACGCGGCGGCCCTGGACGCCTTCCTGGGCGAGATGGCCGCCCGCTGGGCCCGGATGAGCCCAGCGGAGCACCAGATCTGGGCCCAGCAGGGCGACCGGCCTGGGCCCAGGGAGATCTTCGGGTCCGCCAGCCTCGGCGTCGTCAAGACCACGCGCGGCGGGTACGACGGCAAGGGTGTGCGGCTGGTCCGCGAGGCGGGCGACGTCGCCGACTGGCTGGCCGCGGTGGCGGACGGTTCGGGTCCGCCGCTGCTGGTCGAGCAGGCCGTGCTGTTCACCCGCGAGCTGGCGGTGCAGGTGGCCCGGCGCCCGTCGGGTGAGCTGCGGGCCTGGCCGGTGGTGGAGTCGATCCAGCGGGACGGGGTCTGCTCGGAGGTGATCGCCCCCGCCCCGGACCTGCACCCGGAGACCGAGGCGCAGGCTCTGGAGGTCGCCCGCACGGTCGCCGAGGGGCTGGACGTGGTGGGTGTACTGGCCGTCGAGCTGTTCGAGGTGCCGAGCGTCACCGGTGGTCCGCCGCAGGTGCTGGTCAACGAGCTGGCGATGCGTCCGCACAACTCCGGGCACTGGACCATCGACGGGTCGGTGACCAGCCAGTTCGAGCAGCACCTGCGTGCGGTGCTCGACCTGCCGCTGGGGACGACCGAGGCGCGCACGCCGTGGTCGGTCATGGTCAACCTGCTGGGTTCGGCGCTGCCCGACCTGACCGCGGCGCTGCCGCAGGCCCTCGCCGTGGGGTGCCGTCGTACGCCCGTCGACCGGCCGCTCGCCGGTGAGCAGGACGTCCCCCGGGACGCCAAGGTCCACCTGTACGGCAAGTCTGTACGGCCGGGCCGCAAGCTGGGGCACGTCACCGTCTGCGGGGACGACCTGGAGATGGCCCGGACCAGCGCCGGGACGGTGGTCTCGTACCTGCGCGGAGATCCGCTCAACGGGAGGACGGAACGATGAGTAGTGCACCCTTGGTGGGAATCGTCATGGGGTCGGACTCGGACTGGCCGGTGATGTCGGCCGCGGCCGAGGCGCTGGCCGAGTTCGACGTGCCGGTCGAGGTCGACGTGGTCTCGGCGCACCGCCAGCCGGCCAAGATGCTGGCCTACGCCCAGCAGGCGGCCGACCGGGGGTTGCGGGTCATCGTCGCCGGGGCCGGGGGAGCGGCCCACCTGCCGGGCATGCTGGCGTCGGCCACGGTGCTGCCGGTGATCGGGGTGCCGGTGCCGCTGGCGTACCTGGACGGCCTGGACTCGTTGCTGTCCATCGTGCAGATGCCCGCCGGGGTGCCGGTCGCGACCGTGTCGGTGGCCGGCGCCCGCAACGCGGGCCTGCTCGCGGTGCGCATCCTGGCGGCAGGGACGGACCCGGAGGCCGAGCGGCTGGCGGCAGCGCTGGCCTCGTTCGCCGACGGCCTGCGCGCCACCGCCGACGCCAAGGGAGAACGTCTGCGCGCCCAGGTCGTCGCCCCCTCGGTCGGCTTCACCCCCTGATCTCGTCGCAGTTCTGTGCCGTCGAGCGCTGGCTTCGATCCCAGTTCATAGGTTTCACGCCGATCAGGTGGTTTGAACCGCCTGAACGGCGTGGAGACCTCGAACTCGTGCTGCCTTATCGGCTCGCTGGTGGGGGGAGGTGGGATCGGGTGGGAGCGGGCGCTAGCAGGCGGGAGCGGGCGCTAGCAGGCGCTAGCGGGCGGGGTCGGTCAGCCTGGGATGCCGCCGACTACTCCTGGGGGCAGGGTGCCACCGGCGACGGCCTGCCAGAAGGCGGGGGAGGTGTCTGGGTCTAGCAGGACCGTCGACCCGATATTGCCGGGCCGGTAGTCCAGGGACTTGATCGGGGGTGTGCCGGTCACCCCGTCGGGGCCGTTCGCGGCCCGGAAGGCCAGGGCCAGCCGACCCAGGTCGACGACGTTGGTGCCCTGGCCGACGCGCAGCGCGGCGGTCCCGGCGTCGGCCAGCGCGATCTGCTGACCGGGGTGCCAGACCAGCGAGCCCGGGTCGACCTTGCTCATCACCGCGCCCACGACCTGCCGCTGGCGCAGGCCCCGACCGATATCGCCGGTGGGGTCCGACTTGCGCATCCGGGAGAACGCGAGCGCCTGGGCGCCGTCGACCTGGTGGCACCCAGGGGTCCAGACCATGCCGGAGTCGGGGTCGTCCACGTCGGCGTCCCAGCACAGCTCGACCCCGCCGACGGCGTCGACGACGTCTTTCACCCCGCCCATGCCGATCTCGACGTAGTGGTCGACCTTCAGGCCGGTGATCTGCTCGACGGTCTGCACCAGCAGCGACTCACCGCCGTAGACGGTCGCCGCGTTGAGCTTGGCCGGGCCGTGCCCGGGGATGTCAACGTAGGTGTCCCGGGGCAGGGAGATCAGCGAGGTGGTGCCGCTGTTGGGCACGTGCAGCACCAGGATGGTGTCGGCGCGCGACCCGGTCGTGCCGTCGTCGGCGATCCCGCCGTCACGGGCGTCCGAACCGGCGATGAGGTACGTGGTGCCCGGCCCGCCGCCGGTCAGCCTCAGACCGTCGATGCGCTGGATCTTACCGTTGGCCCAGACCGCCAGGCCGACCGGCCAGGCCACGGCGAGGGCGAGCAGGACGACGAGCGTGCCGACGACCCAGCGCCACGGGCGGCGACGGCGCGGCGCACCGACCGGGGGAGTGCCCGACGGGCCCACCGCCGGCCGTCGGGCAGGTGGGGCCGGGGCCGGTGGTGCGGTGGCGGCCGGTGCGCCACGGGGTGCGAACGACGGCGGGGCGGCAGCCGGACCGGGCGCGAACACCGCGGGTGCGGCGGCCGCCGGTGGTACGGCTGGCGCGACGTACGGTGCGGCAGGCGGCACGACCGGTCCGCCGGACACCTGGGCGGCCGGTGGCGCAGCCGACCCGTCGCGCGGTCCGCTGCCGGGCGCGAAGCTGGGCGGGGTGGGGTCAGGCATCAGGCCCCGCAGACCTGGTTCGCGGACTGCTGCACATGGTCGACGGTGGTGACTCCGGTGGGTGGGTCTGGTTCGGCCGTCGGGGGGCTGTCGACGGTCGGGCTGCCCGACGGCTCGGGTGCGGGCGGGTCCAGCACGTCGAGGATCGGCCGGTCGGTGGCCAGCGCGGCCCAGACGTCGTCGGCCTGGGACGACCAGCGTATCCGGTTGGGGTTCCGCGAGTCCGGGCCGGACGGGACGGTCGTGAAGACGATCTTGCTGGTGTCGATGCCGCGCATGCTGTAGGCGATACCGACCGCGTTCCGCGTGTCCTTCAGGTCCGGGTCCATGTGCAGCGAGTCGGTCACGGCCCCGACGAAGCGGGTCAGGGCGAGGGTGTCGGTGAACACGTTCTTGGACAGTACCTCGGCGGCCAGGGCCCCGAGCAGCTGTTGCTGGCGTCCGATCCGGGACGTGTCGGACCCGTCGGTGCCGGTGACGTGCCGGGCCCGGGCGTACTGCAGCGCCTGCACCCCGTCCAGGCGCTGCATCCCGGCGGGGAGGTCCAGCCCGGTGTACCGCGCGTCCTTCATGGCCTTCTCGAGGCAGAGGTCGACCCCGCCGACCGCGTCGACCATCTTCTGGAACCCGGCGAAGTCGACGATGACGACGTGGTCGATCCGCAGGTTGGTGTTGGCCTGCACCGTGGCCACGGCGCAGGCGGCGGCCGAGTCCATGTCGCCGCCGGTGTCCCAGCCCTTGGCGAACGCCGAGTTGAACATCGCCTCGCGCACCGCGGGGATGGTCTTGCCGTTGGTGGTCCGGCACTCCGGGACCTTGACCAGGGAGTCCCGGGGGATCGAGACCATCTCGATGCGGTTCCGGTCGGAGGAGACGTGCATGACGATCGTGGTGTCCGAGCGCATCCCGGGGTCGGCACCGCCGATCGTCTCGTTCTCGCCGGAACGGTCGTCAGAACCGATCAGCAGGATGTTCAGCGAGTCGCCGGCGGCCGGGTCGACCGGCGGCGGGTCGCCGGCCAGTCCCTTGAAGCGCACGGGGTCGATCTTCGAGCTGGTCAGGTACTGGAACGCCGACACCGCCGAGAACCCGAAGGTCAGCAGCGCCACGGACAGCACTCCGACGGCCCGCCAGAACGGGTGCGCCCGGTGGTCACGGCCGTGCCGCGGGCCGTGGGCGCGCAGCATCGTGCCGTGTCGTGGGTTCACGTATCGATGGTAGGGGGCACGGGGCACCGGATCTCGCGGGCCGGGTACGGGGGCTGTGGAGATCCGGTGGAGAGCTGAGGCTCAAGGAGGACATACCACCGCATGACGTACCTGGTGAGAGCCCTGCCCGCCCCGCGGCACGACACCGACGCGGGGCTTGCGGGTGGACGCCGCCAGAGATCAGGCCGGGCACACCGTCGCCTGACGCATCTGGCCGCCGACGCTGGTCGCCTGCTCAGGCAGGGCGGGCGCCGGTTCGGGCGGCGTGGTCTGGCTCGGCCCGGGTGACCCGTCGGCCGCTGGTGGGCTCTGGTCGGCCGGGTGCAGGGCGTCGACGACAGGCGTGTCGGTGGCCATCGCCGCCCACACCGCGTCGGCCTCGGACGTCCACACCACCCGGTTGACGTTCTGCGGGTACAGCTGCCACGGGATCGTCGTGAGCACGATGTCGTCGGTCCGGACACTGCGCAGCGCCCAGGCGAGGCTGCCCGGGTCGAGCTTCTTGTCGATGAGCAGCGAGTCTTTGGTCCGGTCGACGAAGCCGAGCAGCCGGGCCCAGTCGGTGGTCATGTTCTTCGACAGCGCCTCGGCGACCAGTGCGGCGAGCAGCTGCTGCTGACGGCCGATCCGGGAGGGGTCCATCCCGTCGCCGCCGTCCACGTGCCGGGCCCGGGCCAGCTGGAGCGCCTGCGTCCCGTCCAGACGCTGGTACCCGGCCCGCAGGTCGAGCCCGGTGTACCGGGGGTCCTTCAGGTCTTGGTCGATGCAGATGTCGACGCCGCCCAGCGCGTCCACCATGCTCTGGAAACCGACGAAGTCGACGACGACGAAATGGTCGATCGTCAGCCCGGTGCTCGCCTGCACGGTGCTGACCGCACAGGCGATCGCCGAGTCCCGACGTTCGTCGTCGGTCGTCCCGCCGTGGTCCCACCCGATGGCGAAGGCCTCGTTGACCATCGCCCCGGTCCGGGGGCGGGTGGTGGAGCCGTCGGCCATCTGGCACGCCGGGATGTCCACCAGGGAGTCGCGCGGGACCGAGACGAGCTCGACCCGGTCCCGGCCCGCCGAGACATGCATGACGATCGTCGTGTCCGACCGCTGGCCGACCGCGTCGCCGCCGATCTGCCCGTTCTCGCCTTCCCGGCTGTCAGAGCCGAGCAGCAGGACGTTCAGGTCCCGGCCCGCCGCGGCGTCCGCCGGTCCGGCGGGCTTGCTCGGCTGGACGACCAGGTCCATCGCCTCGCTGCGCGGGATGCTCGCCTCCCACCGGCGGGCGAGAGCGGCCACCGAGACACCGAACGCGAGTACCGCGACCATGACCAGCCCCACGCCGCGCCAGGCCGGGTGGTCGGGACGGCGCCGGGCATGGCGACAGGCATGGCGCCGGGCACGGCGTCGCGAGGGCATGCCTGCCAGGCTAGGCGGCCTGGTGTGGTGGTCCGAGGGGGGCGATGTCAGAGCGTCGTGCAGATAACGTGGAGAAGCTGTCAACGTCCCAGCGTGGCGTACCGGGCCTCGGTGGCGTCCTTCTGGGGTCGCCACCACGCCTCGTTGGCGCGGTACCAGTCGACGGTGGCGGCCAGGCCGTCGCGGAAGCTGGTGAACCGCGGGGCCCAGCCCAGCTCGTCGCGCAGCCGCGTGGCGTCTATGGCGTAGCGCAGGTCGTGGCCGGGACGGTCGCAGACCAGGTCGTAGGCGTCCGGTGACTGGCCCATGAGCTCCAGCAGGGTCTGGACCACGGTCTTGTTGTCCACCTCGCCGTCGGCGCCGATGAGGTACGTCTCGCCGATCTGGCCGCGGGTGAGGATCTCCCAGACCGCCGCGTTGTGGTCGTCCACGTGGATCCAGTCGCGCACGTTGTGTCCCGTCCCGTACAGCTTGGGCCGTACCCCGTCGATGACGTTGGTGACCTGCCGGGGGATGAACTTCTCCACGTGCTGGTAGGGCCCGTAGTTGTTGGAGCAGTTCGAGATGGTCGCGGCCACGCCGAAGCTGCGCACCCAGGCCCGCACCAGCATGTCCGACGACGCCTTGGTGGACGAGTACGGGCTGGACGGGTTGTACGGGGTGGTCGGGGTGAACTTGGCCGGGTCGTCCAGCTCCAGGTCGCCGTACACCTCGTCGGTCGACACGTGGTGCAAGCGGGTGCCGTGCCGTCGCACCGCCTCCAGCAGCGTGTAGGTGCCCACGACATTGGTCTGCACGAACGGCCACGGGTCGGCCAGCGAGTTGTCGTTGTGCGACTCGGCGGCGAAGTGCACCACGGCGTCGGCCGCGGCGACCAGCCGGTCCACCGTCGCGGTGTCGGCTATGTCACCGGTGACGAAGGTGATCTGGTCGGCCACCGGGTCCAGGCTGCGCCGGTCGCCGGCGTAGGTCAGCGCGTCGAGCACGGTGACTTCGGTCCCCGGGTGCTCGCGGACGACGTGGTGGACGAAGTTGGCGCCGATGAACCCGGCACCCCCGGTGACGACGATGTGCACGGGCCAGATCTTTCTCTCAGGGGGGTCTGTCTGCGCTGCGGAGTCTGTCTGCGCGGCGCGCGGACCAGCCTAGTGGTCTGTCGCGTCTGGTGCCCGAACCCGTCTGCCGGGTGCCCGGTGGACCTGTCGAGCCGGTGGTACCACCCCGGCGGCGTTCGTGCACGTCGGACGTCATCCAGACGGACGTAGCCCGGTCGGCCGAACCGGGTTCAGGCTGCGTTTGCCGGGGTCGATGAGCGGTGGTATGCGCTTTCGACCGTCACCTCGTGCGGGTCTTGTCGCGGCTGTGACGCTGGTCGCGGTCGCCGTGCCGGGCCTGCCTGCCGTCGCGGACGACGGTGTCGTCCAGGTCTCCGCCCGGCTGGTGCAGGTGCTGGCCGAAGCGGCCGACGACACCGGGACCATCGACACCGGCACCGAGACCCATGAGACGTCCGTCGACCTCGTCAGCATGGTCGAGGTCGACGGTCGGCTGGTGGCGCTGCCCGACGGGGTCACGGTCGACGGTGCCACCGGTGCCGAGGTGCTGCTCACCATCGAAGGTTCTGGTCGCGCCTCAGGGGCCGACGCCGTCGCCGCCGCCGGGGACGCGACCAGCCCGGCGACCGTGGTCGAGGTCGAGATCGTCGCCGACGGCGAGGTCATGGCGGCGAGCGCCAGCAGCACCCTGACCATCCTGCCGGTGTACTGGAGCGGCTCGCCGTCCCCCACGACCGCGGGCCTGCGGACGCTCGGCCAGGCCACGGCGACCTACTGGTCGCAGCAGAGCGGCGGGGCGATCTCCACCAGCGTCGAGGTCAAGCCGTGGATCGACGCGCGGACCGCCTCGGGCGTCACCGTGCCCGCGTCGTGCTCCAACGAGGCGATGGCCACCCTGGCCACCCAGGTGATGGCGGCTAGCGGCTACTCCAACCCGTCCGGGTCACGGGCCACCGGGCCGTACCGCGTCTCGGTGTACTTCCCCCGCTGGAACGCCTGCGGCTGGGCCGGCCTGGGCTCGGTCGGCGGGGCATACAGCTGGATCAACGGGTACACCGACCCGGAGGTCCTGGCCCACGAGTACGGGCACAACCTCGGCCTGGGGCACGCCAACTGGTACGACTGCGGCAGCGTGTCGCTGACGCTGCCGACGGCCTCGTGCGCCAACCGTGAGTACGGCGACACCGTGGACGTCATGGGCTCCGGGACCATGACCGGCAAGCCGGGCAACCTCAACGCCGCCATGGCCGACTGGCTGGGCCTGGCCAGGGTGGTCAAGGCCCAGCCGGGCAAGACCACGACCGCGACGCTGTCCCCGCTGGGTTCGGTGTCCTCGGTACGGGCCGTGTCCGTCCCGGTGCCTGGCGGGACGGTGTACGTCGACTTCCGGCCGCACGTGTCGCCCGATACCCGCCAGGCCGCCTGGGCCGGGGTCCAGGTGCGCCTGCAGGTCATGACCTCGTACTACCCGACGACGTACCTGCTCGACATGCACCCGGCCCAGAGCTTCGCCAACCCGACCCTGAAGGCGGGCGAGAGCTGGCAGGTGCCGGGTAGCGGGCTGAAGATCACCGTCACGGCGGTCAACGGTACGACCAGCGCCACGGTGAAGGTGAGCCCGGTGAGCTCGGTGACGCTGGGCTCGGACCTGGGGTTCGTCCCGGTGAGCCCGACGCGGCTGGTCGACACCCGCGGCGGCAGCAAGGTGGGCGCGGGCAAGACCCTGGACGTCCAGGTCGCCGGGGTGGGCGGCGTCCCGTCCGACGCTCGGGCGGTGGCGCTGAACGTCACCGCGGTCGACGCGACCGGGCGGACGTTCCTGCGGGCCTGGCCGCTGGGTGTGACCGAGCCTTCGTCGTCGACCCTCAACGTGCATCCGGGGGCGACGGTAGCCGCCGCGACCGTCCTGGGCGTGGGCAGCGGGGGGAAGGTCCGGCTGCGCAACAACACCGGGACCGTGAACGTCATCGTGGACGTGACCGGGTACTACGTGTCCTCGGGGGGTGCGGGGTTCAGTCCGCTGCCGAGCGCGGTCCGGCTGTACGACAGCCGGACCTCGGGTGGGCACGCGGCGATGAGCACCAAGCGGCTGCAGGTGACCGGGAAGGGGGGGATCCCGTCGAACGCCACCGCGGTGATGGTGAACGTGACGGCGGCGTCGGCCCGGGGGCCGGGGCACGTCTCGGTGGTCCCGGCGGGCGGTGACGTGCGCGGTACCTCGGCGGTCAACCTCTGGCCGGGCGCCGACGTGGCCAACCGGGCGACGGTCCCGCTGTCCGGCGGCAAGATCGACGTCTACCTGCACAGCGGGCCGGCGGGAGTGATCATCGACGTGGTGGGCTGGTACGGCCCGTCCGGCGAGCTGCGGCTGACACCGGTGGCACCGCAGCGGCTGGTGGACACCCGCGTCAAGGGCGGTGCGCTCAAGGGGCGCGAGAGCCGGACGGTGGCGCTGCGCGACGCGGTCGTGACCACCGGTCGGCCCGCGGCGGCGCTGGCGACCATCACCGCGACCCAGCAGACGACGAACACGCATATGACGGTAGGTGCGGCCGGGGCGGCCCTGCCGACCACGTCGGACATGAACACCGGCCCGGGACGCGACCAGGCGGCGCTGGCACTGTTCGTGTGGAACGCCTCGGGCCGGTCGGTGGTCTACAACAACGCCGGATCGACCCATCTGGTCATCGATGTCACCGCCGTGTTCCGGTAGGTCTCCCACCTGGTCGTTGACATGGTGTACGGTGTCCGATAGGCCCAGGTAAGAGCGGTACTGCGCCCTTGGCCTGAGATATCGGAACGGGAGACGCGAGATGCGCCGGAGCACTGTCGCCGCACGTGCGGTGGTCGTGCTGGCGGCCGGTGCGCTCGTCACGACGCTGAGCGCCGCGGGCGTGCCGCCTGACTCCCTGCGCTCGTCGGCCGTGCGGGCCGAGCTGGTCCCGGTCGGCCGGGTGCTCAGCGCGGGCGTCGCCGACCGGGAGGTCCTCACCGTCGACGCGCTGACCCCCAGCGCGGCCGTGCTGCACGGCGAGCGCAGCGGAGCGTCCGTCGCGTACGGGACGGCGATGGCGTCGCGCCGCACCCTGCCCGACGGTCGGTACTACCTGGCCGGGAACAGGCTCCTCGACGTACGGTCCGGGTCGGTGGCCGCCCAGGCGGTGGCCGGAGGCACGGCGACGACCCACCAGATGCCGTCCGGGTCCGTCTTCGTGACCTCGACGGCGAACGGCTGGGTCGAGGCGTCGCCGCGGACGGGTACCACGACGCGTGTCGGCCTGACCGAGGTGGTCCTCACGGGCACCGCCTCGGTGGTCCGCAAAGACCTGGGGACGGTGCTGGACGCACCGGGTGCCGACCCGGTGCTCACCGCGACGTCCGCGGCCCGCGCGGTCCAGGACGCCTCGCACGTCGCGTTCACCGTCTCGGCCCGGACCGGCGGGACGACGGCGACCGCGGTGGTGCGCCTCACCGTGGCCGGCAGCACCGTCACGGTCCTGTCGGCAGGCGTGGTGACGGGGCCGGTCACGGTCGCGGCGGTCAACGGTGCCGACGTGCTGGTGACCTACCCCGGCAGCGCGCCGGGCACGGCCCGGCTGGTGCGCTACACCGGCGGGGGCCAGGTGACCTGGACCGTCCCGGCCGGGGCGGACCCGGTCGACCTGGGCGGGGTCACCGGGTGGACGGTTTTCGCCGCCGGGCCCTATGCCACCGCGGCCTCGTCCGGTGTCGTCGGCAACACCGCGGGCGGCGCGAGCGACCAGGGCGCGGTGTGGTGGCGCACGGCGGAGGGCCGGTCGGTCGTGGCCTCGTCGGGCAGCACGGTGTGGGCGGTGGCCGACGGCACCCTGGTGCGGACCGACCGGGACCGGTCGGCGCCCGCGACGCTGGTCGTCGGCGCGGCCCGGGAGCGGCGGGGCGGTTGCCCGGGGGGCGCCCGGGCGGCGGGCCCCCGGGGCCAGCCCCGGCCCCCGGGGGGGGGCCCCCCGCGCCCCCCCCCCCCCCGCGTGGGGGCGGGG
>Ga0099364_10001225_pt1 | contig 42754 bp, 42 predicted proteins | sample TergutTh196P3_FD_73070 | JGI IMG/M metagenome (GOLD analysis project Ga0099364, IMG submission 73070) | Microcerotermes parvus P3 segment gut microbial communities from Pointe-Noire, Republic of the Congo - Th196 P3 | ecosystem: Host-associated > Arthropoda: Insects > Digestive system > Gut ...
TAAATCCCTTCTTGTTTCGGTATTTTTACTACTCTTTTCCTTACCCGTTTATTCACAAAGTTTTAGCGACGGAAACCTCTTTTTTTCGGCTGCCTTTGGCAGGGTTTTTTTCTCGGAAAATAGAACCCTGGAATTAATCGATCATTTACATACAACAAAGCTTGACTACCTTATAGTTGGCGGTAATTGGGAATGGCCCTTCGGTATTGGTTACGCTACTATCGGTCTTGAAGCCGGATACAGTCACGGTTCAACCCTTTTTAGCGGCAGACATGTAGATAAAATCCCTGTGAACATTCGAAGTTCCTGGGTGTATCCGGTATTTAATTCTTTTTATATTGGCCCGAGTGTTAAACTGGGCGCTTTGGGTATGCTGGGCCCTGACAGAAACAGGCTGCTTCTCCTGACCGGGGCACGGCTTGAAGCCGAGCTTAGGCCCCCTTCCTGGCCTCTGGGTATTTTTATCACAGGCGGCTTTGATGCACACCCGACTGCAATTGAGCCGGATATTATTCCTGTCTTCGAGGCAGGCCTGCGCTTCCCTCGCAGAGAGCCGGGGGCTCGGCAGACAAGGCAAACTGCCGCGGCAGTTACAAGACCTGCAGTTGGGCAACAATCAATACAGGCAGATGGTGTTTTGGCAGCCCTGGCAGAGATGAATCCCGAACCGGCGCTTATGACTGCTCAACAAGAGATACAGGCACAGGCGGCAATGGCAGAAATTGAAGCTCAAGGGGTACAGGTTTTACAAGCGGATCATAATGAGTTTGTCGATGTTGTATATGTGCAGGGAGTTGAGACTCAAGGAATTATGAGGCCTGTATACTTCGAGCCTGATACAGCAGTCCTAATAGAAATATATCGTCCGGTTCTTGAGCTGGTAGGGCAGAAGCTGATTTCAGACCCCGAATTGCGCTTGCAAATTCAGGCCTTTGCTGCTCCCTTCCGTACAGAGCCCGGCAGATATGCCGTAAGCGAGAACAGGGCAATTTTTTGCAAAGATTATTTTATTCAAAACTTTGGTATTGATGCAGACAGGATAACTTATCAGGCCTTTGGCTCATTCAGGTTGTCTCCTCATGTTGAAGTTGGCCACTGGGAAACATATAGGTCTGCAGAGTTGATCGTGTATAGGAATTAGTGCCGGGAGTCCGACAGGTTTACGGAAACCTTCGAATAACCCTTACTTCAACTTGGCTCATGCCCCTGTTTGCATGAACCTCGCCGTTAATTTCAACCCTGTCTTCGGGGCCTATGTATAGGCCCCGCCAGACAGCTTGGTTTATTTCAATAATAATTTCACCCGATGCATCCCGGAAGGTATACTGACTCCCCCCGGGAAGGGCATTGATGATATTCCCTACGAGTATAACCCAGGAATCGTGGGGGAGATTTCGGGCCTCGGTTACCGTTACAGGGGCAGTCAAGGTAATAGGCTGCCCATTCCTGTTAGTTGACCTGCCGTTACCTGTAATCGCCCTTACATTAATGGAAATCTGCCCCCTGTTCATTCGCAGTTCCCCGCAGATCTCTACCGGGTCGGAAACTCCCACGGACATTCCCCTCCAGACCCTGCGGTCGATCTCCACGGTAATATCTCCCGATGAATCACGGAAGGTATAGTTTATTCCCCCGGGAAGGGCATTGATGATGTTGCCCGAAAGCACCACCCACGAGTTCTGCGGCAGGTTTCTTGCCTCACTGACTGTTATGGGACTTCTTGCCGCGACCAACTGTGCATCGACAGCTACCGGGGAGAGGAAAAGTATTAAAGCGCAAGCGCCAAAAAGGAGGTGCTTAAATTGCTCTTCGGATGACCTTTGCATCAAAGTACTTTATCCATCCATTTTTTTCACGTTTTAGTTCACCGCCGATTTCCACAAGGTCGTTCGGACCAACAGAAAGGCCCCACCATCTATCATGCTTGATTTTAATCATAACTTCCCCTGTTGAATCGCGGAACAGGTATCTGTCACTGCCAAGATGCTGGACAATATTTCCTGTCATAACTGCCTGTGCTTTATTTGGGAAGGTCATGACCACCTGATTAACGGAGACAGGTGATGAAGGCCCCATGAATCCCTGAAAGCCCGGCACTGCAAAGCTTGCCGGTTGTTGTCCGAACATCATGGGCCCTGTGAATCCGCCCTGCTGTGCATGGACCATAGTTGCCGAAAAGAGCAGAATCAAACTGCAAATTGCCAAAACCTTAATTTTTTTCATAAATTTCCTCCTAAATTCTCTTATCTCATCGTAATACTACAGCATGAAAAACACTCCGGCTACCTACAAAATCCGGTAGGTTTCCGAAATTCTACATTAATTATTGCTTTTTACATGTAAATACCTTGCAAACAACTCTGCCCTGCTTTGAATATCCAGCTTCCTGTATAGATTTTTCTGGTGGAAGTTAACCGTGTCGTAACTTATCTTAAGGGTATAGGCGATTTCCTTTGGTGCTGAACCGCTTAAGAGCATTGTAAAAATTTCCTCTTCCCTTGCTGTCAGATTTAGATGTTCTCTTGCCTTAAGTTCTGCGGTTTCAGCCAGGGGCTTTGAGTATTCCTCGATGTCTTTAAGGTAGAGCCCGTCTGTCCAATCCTGTTCAAAGAGTCTTTTTTGAATAAAAGGCATGAATACGAGGCAACCGCTTACCAAAACAAGAACTACCCCGAAGGCAAGGAATCTGTCAGGGGCCTCGAAATAGCTAAAGTAGAAGGAAAAAATGCCTGAAATTACAAAATACTGAATGAAAACCGCAAGGCAGAAGAATTTAAACATGCGAAGAGACCTGCTAAGTTTAATTGCTCCTGAGCACATATAATAAATGATGATATAACCAAGGCCGTCCCCGAGGCCGTAGGCGAATGAGCCGGAAATCGCTGTTATAGGGGCATCGTAGAGGAGGGCTCCAAGGCCAAGTAATGAGAAGGCCAGGAACATGAGCCAGATATACAGAGCGCTGCGACCCTTCAGCATTTGGATGATTACCACAAGGCTAATCGAAGTAAAACTGCCAAGCCCAAAGGCCAGGGAAGAGACACTGCTTTCTGCCCATTCGATCTGATTACTCATATAGGTTATCACGTAATAAATGATGCAAAGAGCAATAATAAGGGGAACTCTTGAGTCCTTACCGCCTTCCGGTTCATTTCTCTCCGACTCCGGGACAGGCTTTCTTAGGCAGATGACGGCAAGCAAAAGAAATACAAGGCTTATTACAATGTTTCCTTGAAAATTTATGAATGTATGAACAGGAGGGAATAGGGACATTGTGGAAAAATAAAAGCCATAGTAGAGCTGAATAAGGGCGAGGCCAAAGAGTCTTTCTATATTGTTTAATGTAAAGCAGAATATATAGAATGCGCAGGCAGCACTTAGACCGTTAAAAAACTTCAAGGCAAGATAAATCGTAAAGCGTCCCGGGCCAAATGGCATGAAAACCTGAAATGTTGTAAGAGCTGCACAGGCTATGGCTGTAAACAAAAGGGAAGGAATAATGAACCTTTTTGGGATAAAGCTTAATATAAGCCAGCCAAATCCCAGAGCAAAAAAGCTTAACTCTGAAGATCTGATACCTGAAAGTGCAATACTATGGTCAAAGTAACGCAGGTTCCCTGCAATGACTGAAAGGGGGAAAATAAGGACGAGTGCCCAAAGGCTGCCTCGAATATTGCCGAAAGATAGCTCGTCTCTTGATTTAAAAAGCCTAGAAATTACTGCCTTCAAAATTATTCATACCTTAGGGCATCTATGGGATAAAGGCCTGCCGCCTTATGGGCCGGATAAAAGCCGAAGATAATACCTACGGAAGCAGCAAACATGGCGGAGATTGTCACTATTACCGGATTTATTGCCGTGGGAACTCCGGCATTTGAAAGGAGGTGACAGGCTAAAAATGCTATGAAAATTCCTAAAACACCCCCCATTAGGCTCAATATCATTGCCTCTGATAGAAACTGTAATAGGATGTCTTTCTTCCTTCCCCCGACAGCCATGCGTATGCCGATTTCCCTTGTGCGCTCGGTAACCGAAACCAGCATGATGTTCATTATGCCGATGCCGCCAACAAAAAGAGATACCCCTGCAATGGCCGCAAGCAAGCCGGTTAGGGTTCTGGATGTATCCGTGGCCATGCTAATCATATCGACTTGGTTGGCAATCGAAAAATCCGATGCTATGCGATCCGGAATCCCTCTTGCCTCTCTTAAGATCAAATTGGTTTCCTCTATTGCCGCATCCATGAACTCTCTGCCAATAACATTAACAAAAATATGGCTCACTTCCCTAGTATTTTGTAATCTTGTCATTGCCGTATCCAGCGGAACGAGGACAATATCATCCTGATCGTTTCCGTCAAGACCTGCACCCTTCCTTTCAAGAAGGCCTATCACCATAAAATAATTTGTACCTATCCTTATCTGCTGCCCGAGGGCATCATCTGCGTAACCAAACAGGTTCTCGGCGGTTGTGCGGCCTAGCACTGCTACCCTGTTTCTTGCAGTAATGTCATCTTCGTCGAAGAAGAATCCTGCATCAACGGCATAATTTCTCGCGATGCTGAAACTCGGTTCAACTCCCTGAACCCGAATCCTCACATTTCCTTCCCTGCCTGTTATATCATGATTACCCTGGATATACCCCGATATGGCAATGGCATAAGTTGATTCCTGCCTTAAATAATCAAGGTCCTCTTTTGTAAAGCCCGTTCTCCTCGGGTATGCTGCCTGAACGCTGCGAGCGGCCGGCCTCCGATACTGAATCTGGAGCACATTGGCTCCCATTGAGTTGATCCTGTCTTCAATCAGCCTCTGCGAGCCCTCTCCCATTGCAACCATTATAATGACAGAGCATACTCCAATAATTATGCCCATTGAAGTTAAAAGGCTCCTCATTCGGTTCTTGGAAATTGAGCGTAAACAGGTCTGGAACAACTGACTTAAGTTCATTAAAGCCTTTCCCTTGAAATAAACTGTCTGCCTTCAAGGTCTGCACTTGTTATAATTTCCGTTGCAGACGCCGTTATAATTCCTATCCTTACCTGCATTACTTCCAAGCTGCCTGAGTCGTTGAAGTACCAGAGGTATCGTATACCCTCCTGTGAACCAATGGCACGGGCCTGAGCCTGAACCGCAACAGCTCTTACATTGCGAGTACCGCCTGTGAGCAGGGCGATTATACCTGTCCTCTGATTCCCGTTTGTGCGTGTACTGCCGTTTGCTTGCTCCTGCTCCCTTTCTGCAAGGGCCCGCTCTCGCTGCTCGTAGTCCATTAATTCAAGGTCTGCGAAAAATACCTTTTCTTCAATCTCTTCCCTGCTTAAGCTCGAGGGCTGGAAGCGCAGGGCAGCGTTTGGAATAACAAGAGTATTCTCCGAGCGAGCCACGATGAACTCAACCGCACAGGTCATCCCCGGATATAGGGAGCCGTCAGGATTATCAACCCTGATTATCACCGTATAATTTACGATATTGTTTATCATCACAGGGACCATTCGGATATTTTCAACCACTCCGTTAAAGCGGCGGCCGGGCATGCTCTCAAGTGTAAAGCGGACTGCCTGCCCCCTATAAATCGAGGCCACGTCCAGCTCCCCGATATTCGCCTCGATCCGCATTTCTGTTACATTCTCTGCAATGGTAAAAATGCCGGTAGTCCCCGTGGCCGAGCTGTCAGAGACAGTGTCCCCCTCATTAATCCTGCGATCAAGGACTACCCCGTCTATAGGAGAAGTGATAAAGGCAAATTGATTTATTTCAGTGTCAATCGATCTTAAGTTTGCCTCTGCTACTGCGAGGTCTGCTTCAAGGTTTTCAAGGTTAGTTTGACTTGTCAGCAGCTCAAAGTCCGAAATTAGATTTCTCTCTGCAAGGGCTAGTTGGTTATTATAGCTGATTAACTGTAGCCTATAATTTGCCCCTGCCCTCAAAACTGCCGCATGCTGCTGCTCCCTCCTAAGCCTTAGAATATCGGTGTTTAGCTCTGCAAGTAAATCGCCCCTGCGGACAGTATCATTAAAATCTACGAAGACCCTTTCGACTTTGCCGCTCATTTGGGGAATTATCCTGACAACGGAAACAGGATGAATGGTCCCCGAGGATAGCACGCTGCGTTCAAGGGTGTTTCGGCGCACAGTGGCGAATTCATAGGTAATATTTGAATTATTTACGGAGCAGGAGGCAGTAAGAATCGTTATAAGTGTCAGAAAAGCCGGTCATTTCCATAAATAGCTCATTTTCTTCACCATACAGTTATATTATAATACATAAAGACCGGTGCCTACCTACTAAAGTGGGTAGGTTTTTATTTTTCCCCCGGTTTATCTGAGTAATTCCCGGGGATTTATCAGCATACCATTCCTAAAAACGCCAAAATGCAAATGAGGCCCTGTGCTTAGACCGGTACTGCCGACGTTGCCTATCTGCTGACCCGTTGCCACGTATGCTCCTGCACTGACACCGGTGGCGCTTAAATGAGCATACAGGGTCCTAAGGCCCGAATGGTGAATTATCATTATATAGTTACCATAGATATTATCCCGGCTCACTATGCTCACCCTGCCGGACATTGCCGCCCATACGGGGCTTCCCATGGGGGCAACAATGTCAATGCCGGTATGGAATTGCTGTCTGCCGGTTAAGGGTGACCTGCGATTTCCAAAGGGCGATGAGACACGGCCAATCACAGGCCAGATAAACAGGTATTCCAGTTCCCGGGCCCCTCTTTCAAGGGCAGTACCCGGTCTTCCGATGCTTTTTACATCCAGTTCCATGGTCCAATTTCTGTCATCTTTCTTTAAATCGCCGGTTACCTCAACACGATCAAATTGGCCTATATTTACTCCGTTCCATAATTCTTCTTCTATTTTAAGTACCATATCTCCCGAAGAATCACGAAAAAGGTATCTGTCAGTTCCAAGGCCGAAGATGATATTCCCCCTTAAGGCAAGCGGAGTGTCATGAGGCAAAGTTTGTGCATGTGCCGCCGTGACAAGCTGTTCGGCGAAAACTTCGGGGGCAGATGCAGGGAACAGTATAAAAATGCACAGGAAAAAGATCCCCGGGTGTTTACTTTCTGATGACTCTAGCAACAAGTGAAGGCTGCCCTCTGTTTGCGATGATTTCACCGGTAATTTGAACTGTGTCGGATTCGTTAATAAACAAACCGCGCCAAACATTCGGATCAATTTCAACTACCATTTCCCCTGAGGAATCACGGAAAGTATAATGCCTGCCATTTGGGAGAACATTGATAATGTTGCCTGACAGGATTACCCATGAGTCATGGGGGAGGGTTCTAGCCTCGCTAATGGGAATAGGGTAGGTGTATACAATTGTCTGCCCCGGTCTTGTTATTATCGTTTCCGAGTTTACTATGACCCTTGCTCTAACCGAAACCAAACCCCTGTTTTGGTTTAACTCACCGTGAATCTGCACCAACTCCGATGGCGCGATATTAAGCCCCCTCCAGACCCTCCTGTCAATTTCAACGGTAACATCACCTGAAGGATCACGGAAGGTGAAGTTTATCCCACCGGGAAGCGCATTGATGATGTTTCCGTTAAGAATGACCCAGGAGTTGTGAGGGAGCTGTGTCGCTTGGTTAACTGTTATGGGGCTATTAATCGTAACACCCTGTGCATAAGCCGGTATTAATACTAAAATTAAGCTATAAATACATAAAATAAAGTACTTCTTCATAAGCTAAACCCCTTGTATCAGTTTATTCCCTTATGACTAAATAGCTCTTCTGATGGCCTTTGCATCAAAGTACTTAATCCATCCGTTTTTTTCGCGCTTTAATTCGCCACCTATTTCAACAAGGTCATTCGGGCCTACAGACAAGCCCCACCATCTGTCGTGCTTGATCTTTATGACTACATCTCCTGTGGAATCCCGAAATAAATACCTGTCGCTTCCAAGGTGCTGGACAATATGCCCTGTCATAACAGCCTGTGCCTTATTTGGGAATGTCATGACCACTTGCTGTACGGATATCGGGGATGAGGGTCCCATGAATCCCATAAAATTCGGGCCCGCAAAGCTGGCAGGCTGCTGTCCGAATGCCATTGGCCCTGTAAACCCGCCCTGCTGGGCACTGAGTGTAGCTGTCATGAGCAAGACCAAAACGAAAATGATTGCATACTTTTTCATAAGTATTCCTCCTAAAATCTATATATTCAGATATTACGGTGAGGAATACTTGCCGGCTACCTACAAATCCCGGTAGCTTTGCATGTTTTTGGCCAATTTATGCCTACCAATATTGGTTGGATCTAATAATTCCTGTCAAAAGCCCCTATGCTCGGTTCTATTGATAATCTCGTTCTGCAGGGCTTCCCCAAGGTCATTGAAATAATCCGAGTAGCCTGCAACCCTTACAATCAGGTTAGAATACTTTTCGGGGTTCTTCTGCGCTTCCCTTAGGGTGTCCGCATTGCAGACGTTAAATTGAATATGATGACCGTCCATTCTAAAATAGGTGCGTACAAGTGCCATCAACTTTTCGATTCCCTCTTCATCAGCTAGAAGGGAGGGGGTGAGCTTTTGGTTCAGAAGGGTGCCGCCTGTTTTGAGGTGATCCATTTTCGCTGCGGACATAAGAACCCCGGTAGGGCCGAGCCTGTCAGCACCGTGGGCAGGTGAGATTCCTTCGGACTGGACCTCATGGGCCCCCCTGCCGTCAGGGGTTGCGCCTGTGACTGAGCCAAAGTAGACGTGGCAGGTGGTCGGGAGCATGTCGATGTGGTAAGTTCCGCCGTTTACAGCGTCCCTCCCGTCGACCATGCTAAAGTACATATTAAAGGCACGCACCATTAAATCGTCGGCATATTTATCATTATTGCCGTACTTCGGTGTTTTATTCTTGAATAATTGCCGCTGAGCTTCGTATCCCTTGAAGTTTTTACCTAGAGCATCTTGCAGCTTAGCCATCGTAATATTCTTATTATCGAAAACATTGTACTTAATCGAAGAGAGGCTGTCGGTAAGGGTGCCGATTCCGACCCCCTGGATATAACGGGTATTATACCTTGCACCACCTGCATTGTAATCCCGGCCCTTTATAATACAGTCGTCAATAATTGTAGAAAGGAAGGGGCAGGGCATATACTTTGAGTATAGGGTTTCAATCACATGGTTCCCTGCGATCTTAACATCGACAAAGTGCTTAACCTGTTTCTCGTAAGCAGTAAAAAGCTCGTCAAAAGTCTTAAACTTAGCCGGGTCGCCGGTCTTTGGTCCAAGCTGCTTTTTAGCGATTGGATCAAAACCGTTATTCAAGGTAATCTCCAGCACCTTTACCAGGTTAAAATAACCTGTTAGCGCATAACACTCTTTACCGAAGGCCCCTGCTTCTACGCAGCCCGATGTCCCGCCATCCCTTGCATCTTCGATCTTCTTTCCGTGGCGAACGAGCTCTTCGACAACGGCATCCGCATTAAAAACCGATGGCTGACCCATGCCCTGTTTTATTACCTTGCAGGTGCGGTTTAAAAACTTATCCGGGTTTTTCTTACTCAATTGGACATTACTGCTTGGCTGGACGAGCTGCATTTCACCGATTACATCAAGGACAAGATAGGTGACATCGTTAACGCCGTCACTCCCGTCAGCGGTAAGGCCGCCCGAGTTGATATTGCAAAAATCTGTATAGGTGCCGCTTTCTGCAAGGGTGATCCCCACCTTCGGAGGTGCCGGCTGGTTATTGAACTTTACCCAGAAGCATTGGAGCATTTCCTTCGCCTTCTCTTCGGTTAAGGTGCCCGCTTCCTTTTCCTTCTTATAGAAGGGATATAAATGTTGATCCAGCCTGCCCGGGGAAAATGCATCCCAGGTATTAAGCTCTGAAGTTACAGAAATATGAACAAACCAGTACATCTGCAGGGCCTCGAAGAAGTTCTCCGGTTTGTTACCGGGGATATTTCGGCAGTTCTTTGCTATTTCAAGCAGTTCTGCCTTGCGCCCCGGTTTTTTTTCGATCTTAGCAAGGCGCTCGGCTTCTTCTGCATAGCGCTTTGCAAAAATGATAATCGCATCGCAGCAAATTTCCATTGCCTTGAGCTGTTCCTGCCTGTCAAAGGCATTCGGATCTTTTACATAGTCTATCTTTTTTAATTCGGCCTTTATTGTTTTCTTGAAATCAAGGAAACCCTCTTCGTAAATTTTCCCGTCACAAACAGTATGTCCCGGGGCCCTCTGCTCCATGAACTCGGTATAGATGCCTGCCTCATAACAGGAGACCCATTCGGTGGTAACATAATTAAAGAGTTTGTCCCTAATCGATTTTCCCTTCCAGTACGGGATGATGACTTCTTTCTGGGCTTTCAGGGTTTCATCATCAACCCTAAAGAATACCTTTTCCCTGTCGTTAATAACCTTAAAGTCTTCAAGGGTATGACAGCAAAGCTCAGGGTAGGTGGGTGCTGCCTTTGCCTTATGGCCCTTCTCCCCGACTATAAGCTCCCCGTCATAAATTACAACGGTCTTCTTTTGACAGAGGGCCTTAAATGAAAGAGCCCTTAAAACCGGGATTGAAACCTTGCCTTCATATTGCTTATAAGTATCCGTTATGATCAAAGCCCGCTCGATTGACAGACTTGGAACTGTATCAAGGCTCTCCTGCCTTAATTTGCTCACCCTCTCAGTCATTTTAGCCTCCTACTTTTGTTCGGAACTTTTTGCTGAATATTTCTAATAGTTCTTTCATATTCGGGCTCTCATCCCCGGGAAGCTCATCTAACTCATACTTCATTCCGAGCCTTTTATACTTATCGCCTTGAATATTATGGTAAGGCAAAAGGTGAACAATTTCAATGCCGTTTAAGCCTTTAATATAATCGAAGATACCTTTCATCTCAGCCGGATCGTCATTAAGGCCGGGAACCACGGGTATCCGGATTAAGATACGGGGCCTCCCTTTTTTCATACCCGAAAGGAGTTTAAGGTTCTCCAAAATAAGGTCATTCGGAGCGCCGCAGTATTTCTCGTGTTTTTTGCTGTCAATGAACTTGACATCATATAGAATATAATTCGCCATTTCTGCAGCTTTTAAGAGAAGGCCGGAATCACAGTGGCCGGAAGTATCTATGGCGGTGTTTATATAATCGTCTCTGCATTTTTCCAGAATCTCATAAAGGAAGTCTCCCTGAAAAAACGGCTCCCCGCCCGAAAAAGTAACTCCACCCCCCGACTGCTCAAAAAAAAGCAAATCCTTCTTTATTTCTTCCATTAATTTGGGCACAGTTACTTCATAACCGATTGTTTCCTTTGCGCCTGAAGGGCAGACTTCGCCGTGTCCTTCGAGGCCCTCGGCGCATTTCCCGCATTTTATGCACTTATGCGGATAGAACACCTGTTGAGGTTTAAAATCAAGACTTTCCGGGTTATGACACCAAATACAGGACAGGGGGCAGCCCTTGAAAAAAACCGTAGTCCTAATCCCCGGCCCGTCATGAACCGAGTAATGCATTATGTTAAAAATAACAGCATTATTCAAACTTACCTCTTAAATAACCGGTAAACAAGGAGCAAGAGGCCGAAATACATAAAGGGAAAAATTTTCAAGATCCTGAGCGGGTTTCGCAGGAAAAAACCTATACCCTCAAGTCCCTTATCAAAAACAGCATCTGTCGGGCGCTTCCTTTTATCTGCAAGTATATCAAAAAGATCGCTGCACCAGAGGCGAAAGCCTGAGTTTAGCTCTGCGGAATTTCTTGCAATCCACAGCTCTCCCCCCCTTACGCCCTTACCTGCAAGAAGCATATCAGGCAAAGATTTTCTTATCGCCTGAATAACTGCCGTCTCATCTTTTCTATAATTCCTTGCATCTGATCTTCCCACTATATTTAAATGCGGAAAAGTTGTACGCAGATTTTTTTCAGCCTTTTTAAGAACGCTGCCCGAGCCTCCAAGTAAAAATAGGGAGCCCTCCCTTTTTTCAAGAATTGAAAGGACATTAATTATGAAATCGAATGGCATATAGCGAACAGGCTTCTTCCCTGTTAAAAATTTCGCCCCGCTTATAATGCTTTTGGAAATCGGAATAACAAGAGCTGCCTTATAAACATACTCCCTATACTCGGAGTTCCTGCGTGCCTTTAGGAGGTCCCAAAGAGAAAGAAGGATGATATTCGGACTCTGATGAAATGGAGCTTTCTCGAGTCTCTTTGATTTAAAGTCTAAAATTATATCCGAAAGCAATTCCCGGGGCAGAATATCAAGCGGAACATTCAAGAACAAAATTCTTTCGCTCTTCAAGTCCCCGCGCTCGTTATCCCCGCGCTCGATGTCCATGCATCGCTCTCCAAAAGTAAAATACGAATCGCCGCTATGCCATGCGCAGCGGCTGTTTCCGTTCTTAGAATTGTTTTGCCCAAAGTCAGCGGTTTAAATCCTATCGCTAAAAAGACTTTAAGCTCTTGGGGTGAAAATCCCCCCTCAGTGCCCACTGCCAGTGCAGTAAAGTCAGGCCTATTACCAAGATAGTCATGAAAGCATCCTTTTTCAAGGGGTTGTTGATGAAGAATTATTCCAAGGGGCTTTTTATACTTTGCTTTCATTTGTGTCCAATAATCTTCAATTTCTTTCAAGTCCACAGATGGCCGTATTCCGGTCTCTGTCAATGAGCCGCTCTGCTGCCTTGCCTCCCTGACTATTTTTTCCCAACGCCTGTGTTTTTCACTATTCGGCCTTGCTTCGCAGTATTCCCCAAGAAAGGGAATTATCTCGTTGACACCTGCTTCGGCAGCTTGCCGAACTATCAAATCCATTTTGCTTCCCTTGGGAAGGCCCTGGATAAGAGCTATTTGCGAAAGTCCCGGCTCCGTTCCGACTTCACTTACAGTATCCTCTTCATCAAAACACTCTCCCCTAAGGCTCTTCCCTTTTATGGAAAGAATACGAACAGTAGTTTTCTTTCCTCCCGGAAGCAGTGCTTCAAAGCAATCACCCGTTTTTAATCGTCTTACCCGAATTAAGTAGTGATAATCCTCCCCATTTAACCGAATCATTCCCTTTGAGTCAGGTTCATGGGGCAGGATAAATTGTTTCATCGTCTATACTATGAGGCTATAAGGAAGGTCTCTTCCTCCCTCTCCTGCAGTTCCCTAAGAGTGGTAGAGTTCTGCATCAGGGCCCTGAAATTTTCTTCTCTTAGAATTTTTACCGCTTCCTGTAACTGCACATCGTATTCAAGATCGTATACCGGCTCAATGGCAGTTCTATTCTGCTCGTTTCGGATTAACCTCGAGAGCAGGACCACATCAAGACCGTAATCCCTCGATAAAATCCTTGCAAAGTTCTCCCTCTGTGATGCAGTTGCATCAGGGTTTTCTGCAACAAAATCGATGATTCTTCTTGAATTAATAAGCTCGCCTAACTGCTCTGCATCCGTATCCGTGAAGTCAGGGAAATGTACCTCCCTGTCAGGGGGTACTCCGACACCGTCTATACTTGCATTGCTTGGGGTATAGTAGCGGGCCGTCGTCAGCTTAAAGCCGACACTGTCCAGGGGGTATACCTGCTGAACCGAGCCCTTACCGTGGGTTCTTTCTCCGACCAGAAAAGCCCTGCCCCTATCCTTCAAAGCACCCGCAACAATCTCCGATGCAGAAGCCGATCCCCTATTTATAAGCACTATTATGGGAATATCAGCCTGTACTATAGGACGGCCCCTTGCCTGAAAGACCTGGTTTTCCGTGGGTATCCTGGATCTGGTGCTTACCACGACCCCCCCGTCAAGGAAGAGACTGCTCACAGAAACTGCCGAGCTTAAAAGGCCCCCTGCATTGTTTCTTAAATCAACAATAAGCCCCCTATAACCATGGGCCTGAAAGTCATTTATCGCATCCCTCGTCCTGTCAACGGTCATAGGAGTAAAGGTGATAAGCCTTACGTATCCGATATCATTGCCTATCATTGAGAATCTTACTGTCGGAACTTCTACAATTGCCCTTGTTAAAACGACAGGGAACTCAAGCCTTTCACCGCGGCGTATCAGGATCTCCACATCGGTTCCCGGGATGCCTCTTAACCTTGACACAGCCTCGTCTGAGGAGAGCACGTCGGTATTTTCACCGTTAATCTGTATGATCTGGTCTCCGGGGCTTATACCGGCCCTCCAACCCGGGGTCCCTTCTATCGGGGAAGACACTTCAAGGAAGCTTGGCCTTCCGTCAACAGGTGCAGGCTTAAAGACATAGAGCCCGACGCCTCCGAAATTGCCCTGGGTGGTATTAGAGAGATTGCTCATTTCCGATTCGGGGAGAAAAGCTGAATGGGGATCTCCTAAGGAATTCAACATTCCTGTCATAGCCCCCTCAAAAAGAATATTCGTGTCAATTTCCTCCACAAAGTTTCGCTGTATGAACTCGTAAACAGTCCCGATTACCGATACATGCCTATTTGGAGGGGCCTGCTCCCTCCCCTGGGCAGAAACCCGGGGAGCAATTGAAACGATATATACGACATATAGCAAAACAATGGGGATTATCCATGCACTTGATACGGGAAATTTTCTTTTCATGAGTTAATTTTACTCTAAGCGCTTAGAGTAAACAAGAGGCCCATCGGAGGAGGAGGAACCGGGAGATAGGGCATTTCTTGATGAGCTCTGCTTGCCTCAAGGTATTGGAGCCTGCTTGCATCAACAATTGAATCAATACCGTCAAAAAAAACGGCATTCTCCTCCGCTTGATTCAATCTTCCGATAAGCACGTCCAGGATATGAAGAGCCGAGATTGAAACCCCGCTGCTCCCCTCGGGTGCAGGTATACCTGCAACATGCTCAAAATTGGAATACATCAGGGAAGAGGGGTCTACCGGAACGGGCATTTTTCCGCTGCCGGTTTGTGCAAAGTGAATACCGGGTATAGACATACTTGATACACTATGGACCATACTTCTCCTCCTGGTACTTTAAATATCGGTTTTTAATTAAAAAGATTTAGTTAGGCGATAAAACTCCTCAGCAATTCTGATTTTGCGGACTGCCTTAACTGTTTTAGGGCTCTTTTTTCAATCTGGCGCACCCTTTCCCTGCTCAAATTATGGCTTGCACCGATTTCCTTTAAGGACATCGGGTACTTCCCCTCTAAACCATAGCGGCAGCGGATTAATTCGGCATCTCTTTCATCAAGTTTTGCCACTTCTTCCCTTAACTCATCTCTTAGAACGCTGTTTATTGCGAGTTCTACAGGGCCCTTCCCCGATTCATCTTCGATAAAGTCTCGAATTACAGCCGCATTTTCGGATGGGATTACCGGTTCATCCATGGAAAGAACATCCCTTCGAATCTTCATCAACTCATTAGTTTTCTTCTGCGAGAAGTCAAGGAATTCAGATATCTCCCTTATCTCATCACTGCTGTTTATGCCCACCCTGCCTGAAATTATCTGGCGGGTTCTGTCAATCCTGTTTAATTCAACGAGCTTATTCCCGGGAAGACGGATGATACGGCTTTTCTCGAAAATGGCCTTCATAATGGACTGACGAATCCACCATACTGCATAGGTGATGAACCTATAGCCCTTATCAACATCAAACTGCTTTGCCGCATGCATAAGACCAAGATTGCCCTCGCTGATCAGGTCTTCCATCGGGAGGCCCTTTCCCTGATGCTGCTTTGCTATTGAAACCACAAAGCGAAGGTTCGAGTTTATAAGCTTATCTCTTGCCTTTAAATCGCCCTTTGCAGCCAATTTCGCAAACTGTTCTTCTTCATCTTTTTTCAGTAATGGAATCTTATTTATCTCCTTTAAGTAAAGGAGCAGGGTATTTTCTTCGGCATTGTTTGGTCTTCCTGCCGAGCCGGTTTTGTTCTTTTTTGTTTTCATTTTCTTAATCTCCTCTTAACCCTATAGCTGCAAAATGCGTGCCAAAATCAGAGGAAATTTCAGTTTTTTATTTCTTTACAATACAATGAATTATATTATTAATGATGATGATAAAAACCTCCCTGATCCCGAATGACCCACCATCCTTGCTTCTTGAATATTCAGGGTCAAAAATACTCCTGTTTTCTTACATGTACTTGACCCAGAGGAAGAAGATTTGTATTATCTAAAATAATATTAACAACGGAGGAAGATATGAAAGTGAAACCTTTAGCAGACAGGGTCATCGTAAAACTGGACAAAGGCGAGACAAAGTCGGCAGGAGGAATCATCATTCCCGATACTGCACAGGAAAAAACCCAGATTGGAACAGTGGTCGAAATTGGGGATGATAAAGATGCGATTAAGGTCAAGACAGGGCAGAAGGTCATGTACGACAAGTATGCAGGGACCCAAGTAAAAATTGGCGGTGAAGAACACCTCATAATGAAAATGTCCGATATTCTTGCCATTATCGAATAGACTTAAACAGGGGAGGGGGATTAAAAAGGAGGATCCTTTATGAAAATGCTTCTCGGCATTTTTCTTGCTCTCTTATTAACCGGTTGTTGTACACTCCCGAGCGGCGACGACGACCCGCTCCCACTCCCACTGCCGCTCCCCAATGTTGTTACAGTGACGGAGTATGTTTATATCGACCGTCCGGGTGCAACCATAGAGAATATTGCCAACCTTCAGCCGGTAACTTCAGAAATGATAAACGGCTTTGACAGGGAAGGGGCAGTATCTGTTTTTCAATACTATCTTTCAAGTCCCCTCTTAATGATAAGCGAGGGCAGAGCTGTAACTACAGGCGTAAACAACCTTGGAGCCCTTTCACTTTCCACCGATTTTAATGCCCGGGTTCTGACAGTAGATGCCATTACCCCGGGCAGGGTTATAAATATTGACAGTACAGGGAATAGAAGGGTTCTTGAAGTAGTTTTCGAGCTGCCCAATGATAATCCCGTCCTCCGCTTTATTGAAAGCAGTACCGCAGGGGGATACTTTGATCTGTTAACCGTTAACGGAATGACGAGCTATTGGGGCCTTGATTATAGGGTAAGAGAAAGTGCAGAGGGACCAACCCGTCTTATGATAGCCATTGAGCATGACACTTCTCCAATTTTAACAAGGCATATACCCGGCAGGGTAGCCGATGACAGGACCCCGGTATATGTCGAATTCCTCGAAAGTTCGGCACAAACAACAAGGCCTGTGTCTCCTCCCGTATCCACCCCTGTGTCTCCCCCGGCAGGGCCCCCGGCCCCGGGACCGAGAGCGGAACCCATAAGGCCTGCACCCACATCCTTCATCATTCAGGTTGGAGCCTTTCACAGCACTGAAAATGCGCGTATTGCACTTAATCAATTGTACGATGCAGGTTTTAGACCTTCAATGGATATATTTGGTAATTTTCACAGGGTCTTTATCCCGGGGGTTCCCCAAGCTGATCTTGAAATTACGAGGCAGAGGCTTACAGCCATAGGCTTTCCCCTCCATTATATAAGGCATTGATTCCGGTACCATAGACCCCCAGTACCATACCTGCGGCCCTATTTGCAAGGGCCGCAGAGTCATAAAGGCTCTTCCCCCTAAGAAGGCCTGAAAGGAAGGCTCCGCAGAAGGCATCTCCTGCTCCAACGGTGTTTTTCGGAATTATTGCCTTTGTTTCTGCAAAAAATGATTCACCTTCCGAATATACTATACTCCCCTTGGGCCCTAGTTTCACTGTGATTTTTAGGAGGGGCCTTTCTTTGGTTAGGGAAAGCAAGGAAGAGCTTTTTATTTTTCCTTCAAATACGGCAGCCTCATCCTCGTTCATAAAAAGAATCAGCTCGTTTTCCGTTTTTTCGAGTATTTCAGGGGCATATCGCTCTGCAATTTCCTTAGAGCTAAGGTCTATTGCGCAGATGATCCCGTTTTTCTCCGCAAGTTCGATACAGGTTTCAACAAGGCCGGGCCTCATCAGCATGAAGCCGTCTATGAGTACAATCGAAGCCTTCGCTATGGCTTCTTCGCAAATATCCTGTAGGGAAAGTTCAATAGCTGCCGAGGGAGATGCTGCAATGCGAGTGCGTCCTTCTCCACCCTCAAGATAAAGGCAGAGCCCTGTGGGAAGGCCGGCTTTTTTTAAGAGAAGCTCCACCCCTGATTCAGCGAGGCTTCTCTCGAAGAATTCCCCCTCTTCATCTTCTCCGATTGAGCCTATGAAGCAGGTCCTTATCCCCATAAAGCCTGCAATTTTAGCTGCATTTGCTGAGCCGCCCCCGGATACTTGGGTATAGTCGTTCAGCTCATTTTTAAGCGCTTTAAGTTTGGTTATATCCACATGCTGAACAGGGTCTTCTATCCCGTACTTCGAGGAAATCAGGTACCCCTTATCAGGGGCAAAAACGTCGACTATGGCATTCCCTATGCAAAGCAAGAAACTATTTTGGCGTTGCAATTATATCCTTTAATTCAGGTGTCTTTGCTAAATCGCCCTTTAGCCCTTCGGCTCTGCTCTTATTCACATAGTCCTTGCTCTGGAAGGTATATGTGAACTTCGTGTGAATATCGTACTTTCCTGCCATAAGTGCATATGCATCCTCTGTCATTACAAGCTCTTCATCTGTAGGAATAATGTAAATCGGGATTTTTGATTCCGGCTTGCTTATAATGGTTTCTGCATTCCTTGTGCGGGAAAGCTCATTTCTCTTAGGATCGTATACAATACCCATCTCCTCGAGGCCCTTAAGCACCTTCTCCCTAATAAAGAAGGCAAACTCGCCAACCCCTGCGGTAAAGACAAGGGCATCCACCCTGCCCAGAATGGCTGCATAAGCGCCAATATACTTCTTTATCCTATGGGCTTCCATGTCCTGTGCAAGCAGGGCCTGCTTATCTCCCTTGAGGGCGGCGGCCTGAATGTCCCGTCTGTCTGCAAGACCTCCTGTTATACCGATAAGGCCCGACTTTTTGTTTAATGCACTCTCCACATCTGCCTCGTTCATGCCGGTTTTTCTCATTACATAGAAGGGCAGGGCGGGGTCCATGTCCCCTGAGCGGGTCCCCATTACAAGGCCCTCAAGGGGTGTAATTCCCATGGAGGTGTCATAGGAGCAGCCGTCCTTGACGGCATTTACCGATGCGCCGTTACCTAAATGGCAGATTATAAGGTTCGTCTTAAAAGGGTCCTTGCCAAGGAGCACGGCAGCCCTCTTAGCAGTATAAAGATAGCTTGTGCCGTGGAAACCGTATCGCCTTACCGAATACTTTTGATACCATTCGTATGGAACAGCATAGAGAAAGCTCTCGGGCGGCATGGTCTGGTGCCAGGCAGTATCCATAATCGAGCATTGCGGCACGTTTGGCAGTACCTTCTTTGCCGCCTCTATTCCCATGATATTCGCAGGATTATGCAGGGGGCTCATGTCCTTCATCTCGTTAAACGCGGCCATCGCTGCATCATCAACAATAACACTCTTTGTAAATTTATCTCCGCCATGTACAGTCCTATGACCAACGGCTTTGATCACGCTCATATCGCTGATGACACCTGTATTCGGATCAGTTAGGGTTTTTATGATGAGCTCCACAGCGTCTGTATGGGTTGGACAGTCATGATTTACTGTATATTCTTCCTTGCCCTTGGCCTTATGGCTGATAAAAGAACCCCCAATGGTAACCTTCTCAACTACGCCAACTGCAAGTACATCCTTATTATCCCAATCATAAACCTGATATTTGGCCGAAGAAGAGCCGCAATTCAATGTTAAAATAACCATTATTTACCTCACTTTGTATATTGATTGTATCGTTATATCATAGTAGCATAAAAAACATGGCATATCAATCACATTTATCCAGGGAAGAAGCCTGGAAGCTTTTTACGACCTATAATAAGGACCCCTTCCACATCCAGCATTCACTCACCCTTGAAGCGGTGATGAAGTGGTTCGCCAAAGAGCTGGGCTATGAATCGGAAGCCGATTTCTGGTCTATTGTCGGGTTGCTCCACGACATAGACTTTGAGCAATTCCCCGATGAGCACTGCGTTAAATGCCGCGAACTGCTTTCCGCGGGCGGGGTGAACGAGGAAGTAATTAACTCAATATGCTGCCACGGCTGGAGCCTGATTCCTGCCTGCCATAAGCCTGAGCATCTTATGGAGAAGGTGCTTTTCGCCGTAGACGAGCTAACAGGGCTAATCTGGGCGGCGGCAATTATAAGGCCATCAAAAAGTGTGATGGACATGGAGCTAAAATCCTTAAAAAAGAAGTTCAAGACTTTAAGTTTTGCTGCCGGCTGTAATAGGGAAGTGATCGAAAAGGGTGCGGCCCTTCTTGAATGGGAACTTGATACACTCTTTGAAAAGACCCTTAATGCAATGCGTGCTTGCGAAGAAGAAGTAAATGCCTTTATGGCTGCATACCGGAATTAGTTTTTAGCCATTTTTGAACTTCGTTCACCAAGGTTTCTGCATCAATAATAAACGAATCATTCTCGGCTAAAACCCCCTCAAGGTCGCCTGCCTTCGCCATCATTTCGAGCTTTAGGGCCCGCTTGTTTATTTCCTTTGCGGCAATGGTTCCGCATACGCTTTTAATGCCGTGAACAATAACAGCATAATCGGACAGGTTTTCTGTTGTGACACTGTGCATCCTCGTTAAAACCCCCTGAGTATTAGCCGCAAAGGATTCAAGTACGCTTATAAGGATGTCCATCTCTCCTCCGTAAAGGTCAAGGGCGGCATCCATGTCAACACCCGGAATTTCACCCGAAGGTATCGCAGGATCAGCCGGGGCGCTATTTTCTACAACTCTTTCAATATGGTTCTCTTTTTTCCTAACCCATTTTTTTACAATGGAATCCAGCCGGAAAATATTTATCGGCTTTGATAGAAATGCATTAAACCCTTCTCTTAAGAACATTTCTTCATTTCCGACAAGGGCATTTGCAGTAAGTGAGATAATCGGTATTTTTTTTGCATAATCTGAATCCAGCTCTCGGATCAATTTTGTTGCCTGGATTCCGTCCATTTCAGGCATCATATGATCCATAAAGATCACATCATATACAGGCTCCCCTGCCTTGATTAAATTAATTGCTGCCTGCCCGTTCAGAACACAATCAACCTGCATCTTATACTTACGCAATAATCCCGATGCCACATCCAGATTCGTAGGGAAGTCGTCAACGACAAGAACCCTTGCATAACTCAAGTCCGGGCGCACAAGCTTCGAAGAGCTGTTCTGCTTATGATCGATATAACGGAAGGATCGCAGATTTTCAACAAGCTGAGGGCCAAGGACTTTATCATTCTTAAGACCCTGCTTTATACATACCCGGAAGGATGTACCCTTACCGTATTCGCTTTCAACCGAGATTTCCCCTTCCATTGAATCGATAAGTCTTTTTGTTATTGCAAGACCAAGGCCTGTCCCTTCAATCTCACGGTTTGCCTCTGTATCAACCTGATTATATTCGGAAAAGAGTTTTTTAATGTCTTCTTCTCTAATGCCAATACCTGTATCGCTTACTGTGGCATTCATCAGAATTTCGCTATCACTTAACTTAGTACTGCTTACGATAAACTTAATCGTACCTTCCCTCGTATACTTAAATGCATTGGAAAGGAGATTATTGAAAATCTGCTTTACCCTTAGCTCATCGCCCTGCAGTTCTTCGGGGAAATTCTCGTCAATTTCTACAATAAATTTGATTGGCTTACTCTCAAGGCGTATTATATTCAGGGATATTATATCGTTAAATAAGCTTGCAGTTTGATAATTCACAGATATTATTTCAAGCTTGCCTGCTTCAATTTTGGAGATATCCAGAACATCATTTACTATGCCAAGGAGCAGCTCTCCTGCCGCATTTATCTTCTTTAAGTCTTCTTGTACCTCTCCCGGAAGACCATCATCTTCCATCCTAAGATCGGTAAGGCCCACAACCACATTAAGGGGAGTTCTCATCTCATGGCTCATATTAGCAAGGAAGCTGCTCTTATAACGGGAGTTTGCCTCCGCAGCTTCTTTAAGGTTGGCAATTTCTACGAATGGTTTTTTCACAAAAGTGGATGCAATAAAGGCGGCAATTATGCTCAAGACCACAGCAACTATCCCCACGACAAGGAGCCCCCTGTCCAAATCCCTGAAAGGACTCTCGGGCAACGGCGCAATAATCCCCATGCCCCAGCCATTTTCCGACGCAGTGACCGGCCTGAATGAAGCAAGCCTTGGAACGCCGTCGGTGGAAAAATACCCGGTTCCGGTCTCTTGATTTACCACCCTGCTTGAAACTGCTCCAATTGCATAAAATGATTCATCATTCTCTGCCATTCTTATAAAATTAATGCGGTTCTGCACCCATCCTTCGCGGATATTTGCAATAATATGCCCGTTTTCATCCATCATAAAGATATGGCCCGTATCCCAAATTACAAAAGTGGAAAGCCTTTCGCTAAAATACATCCCGGGCAATGTCAACACCAGTATGTTGTCTGAATTAGGCAGAGGAGTTGCAAGATAAAATACCATACCTGCATCGGAGGGGTGGGTGGAAGAGAATGCCGTAATGCCCGAAAAAGCTTTCCGTATATGGATATTGTCTATTATGCTTGAAGGAGACGGAACCTCTCCGACACTTGTCATAAGCTGCCCGCTTGAACTAATTACAGTCATGCCTAAAAATTCAGGGTTTAACCCTTCCTGTATGGAGAGAATGCTTCCCCATTCATCCTCTTCTGCATCTTCAAGATGATGTGCAATTATTGCCGCTCTCAATTTAATGTTTTCAATCTCACTTGAAATGAAGTGGTCTGCAATATCTGCAACGACTGCAAGGTCTGTTTCCTGCGACCTTCTAATACTCTCCCTAATAAAGATTATACCTGCCGAAACACTGAACATAATGATAAACAGATTGGTAAGAATTATAAGCAAAATAGCTCTTAGTCTAATTGACATACAGTAGTCCTCCTATGACAGAAAACCGGTGAGTTCCCTAAGGCTCTTAATACGGCAGTGGGGGTAGTCTTCATAAACATCATTTTCATCAAGAAGTATTCCCCTGCCTCCAATGGCAGTATAACCTTCCACGTATTCCGGGAAATCGTCTATAAACAGTACATCGTTTGGGCCTAGATTTAAATTATCCAGCACCCGTCTATATGATGAAGGGTGAGGCTTGCCCAATTGCTCGAAGTTATCTATTGAAAAAATATTTTGGAAAATGCCCTTGAGGTCAAGAAAATCTATTACCCTTTGGGCATGGAATAGGGGTGAGTTTGTAAGTATTGAGCAGGGCAGGTTAAGCCCCTCTATTAGGGAGCGCAGATCAGGGTTTTTGGGCACAAAATCCACTTCATTTTCCGGATGAACATAGGCCATAAAAGCATTAATATCCGTAAAATCCTTCTCTTTCATAAGCCATTCCAGGGTGGTGCCGTAACGCTTCCTTACCCCGTTTAATAGGGGCGTACACTCCTCTTTAGTCAGTTTAAGGAAATCACATGTAAACCCTAAAAGCCTCTCCCTGAAGAATTCCTGCATGCCGGAATGCATCGGGTATAGTGTGCCATCAAGATCAAAGAGAATGTGCCTTACCATAATTCGATTATATATCATTTTTTTTCTTTCTGCTATAATCTGATACCTATGAAAACCACATTTGTTTCTGATTTTGATGGCACTATAAGTGATGATGACTTCTTTGAGTATGTCAAAGAGGCTTTTTTTGATGATGATGTGCTTGAGCCTTGGCGTCAGTATCGCAGGGGTGAACTTTCTCATTTTGAAGCTCTAAAGCAGATTTACGGCACCTTAAGGGCCGGCGAGGAGGAGATAAGACAAGTTATCAATCAAGTAAAGATTGATGAATGGGTCATTCCCACCTTCAATCTCTGCCATGAAGCTAAGATTCCCATCTATATTGCAAGCGCAGGCTGCGATTACTATATCAATATTTTAATTGGAAGTTATATAGAAAAGTATGATATCACCCTCGTAACAAACAGCAGCTCCTATTCTCCTGCAACAGGGCTTTATATGGAAAGACCCTCCAAAGAAAGCCCATACTATGATGAAAAGGTAGGAATATCCAAAAGGGAAATTGTAAGGCAGCTTCAAGAGAAGGGGGAACGTGTCATTTTTGCCGGAGACGGTCCGCCTGATATTGAAAGCGCACGAATAGCAGACATAGTTTTTGCAAAGAAAATACTGCTTGAGAAATGCAAAGCTGAAGGAATCAAAACTCAAAACTTTTCCTCCTTTAAGGATATTTATTCATTTTTTGAAAAAGAGAGTGTTAAATGAAACCTCGAAGTCAATTAGGTGATAATACAAGTAGACAGATACAGATTCCCTATCTCCTTAAAATCGGAAACGGCAAAATTTCAAGGGTGGGGAAGTATCTCTATGATAAAAACATTCTAAAGATTGCCCTCTATTGGGGGGAAGGTATTGATACTTTATTGGGAAAACCCCTAAGAGAGGGCCTTAGTGAATGGAGCATAGAAATTGTCCATGAGCAAACTGTCACTACAGTTGATATTGATGATATTACCCATTCCGCCTTTTCTGTCCCGCCCATAGCGGCAATAGTCGGAGTAGGAGGCGGAAAGGCATTGGACTTTGCAAAGTACTCCGCCCATCTATTAAAAATTCCATTCATTAGCATTCCCACTGCCATTTCCAATGACGGCTTTGGCAGCCCCCTATCATCATTAACGGTGCTTGGCAAAAAGAAATCGGTGAAGTCAGGAAGCCCCTATGGAATTGTCATAGACCTTGATGTAATAAAGAAAAGCCCCGATGTGTTTTTATACTCAGGCATTGGCGACATGCTTTCTAAAATTACGGCCCTGATTGATTGGCGGAAGGCCTGCGACAAGGGCCTCGACCGCTTTGTCGACTTCTCAGCCCTGCTTGCATACAGGTCCCTCGACCTTTTATTCCTAAAACATTCTTTTGACATTCACTGCGAGAACTTCCAACGCTCCCTCGCATCCTCCCTAATGATGAGCGGGCTTACAATGGAAATTGCAGGGTCTTCTAGACCCGCAAGCGGCTCTGAGCACTTAATCTCCCATGCCCTTGATGCAATTTGCGAAAAACCAAAAATGCACGGCATTCAAGTCGGGGTGGCAACTTATCTATGCGCACTTTTACAGGAAAATGAAAACGTAGAAAACATAAAAGAAGTTTTTGAGAAAACAGGTTTCCTGCATCATGTGCAGAAAGAGCCCTTCCGGCACGATGAGTTTGTAAGGGCCCTGGAGCTCGCTCCTTCAATTAAGAGTAATTTCTATACGGTCTTATCGGAAGAGAAGAGCTTTGACAGGGCCCTAAAGTTTATGTCAAACGACAGCTTCTTAAAGACCGTTATAAGCTAACTTCCCTGCAATTTTTTCCTTGCTTCCTCATATTCCTTTTCTATAGGATGGAAGTAGGCAAAAACAACCATGATTAATCCTACGAAACCGGGCATCCAGCCAAGTATCATATTGATTATACGAATGGCTGAATCAGGTTGAACAGTCAAGTTCGGATCGTAACCTGCAAACTCAAGCATAAATGCAGTAAGAGCTGTCACGGCGGCAGTTGATAATTTCGCTGCAAGCCCGTCTGCAGTGGCAATCATGCTGTCTATCCTGCGGCCTTCCTTCGACTCAATTATGTCGACTATACTGTTGCGGTTTGTATTAAAGAGCACAAAGCAGAATGCAACAGAAATTCCTACCGAGACTGCATTCATGTAAATTGCTCCAAGAGAGAAGGGGTTTATCACAAACCATACCTTGCCAAGTAGAGCAATGACAGGGCCTAGAATCATTGCCCTGCGTCTTCCGAGCATTTTATCAACGGGACTCACAATAAAAGAAGCAAGTAATGTTGCAATAAGATATGCTGCCTGTATCATTGTAACCGCTGCAGTTCTCCCAAGTACGTATGTTGCATGATATGCAAGACTCTGCATAAGAAGCATGTTTATAAGACCATAGCAGATGACATAAACAGTATTAAACCGCCAGGATCGGCACTTAATGAGCATGCGTACTACCTTTTGAAACGATAATTTTGTCTCTTCTGTCGATACCTGTTTAACCCTCTCCTTTGTTGTCACATAATGCATAATGCTCCCTGCAATCACTATGGAACCCATAATGCAGGAGACAAGGAAAAAGCCCATCGAGGCACCCTCGGGATTCAAGTTCCCTTCTGAGTTCAGTGCTCCGAATAGCATTAAAAGGGGCAGGCATGCCACTGCGCCAATACCTGAGCCAAGGCATGCGCCAATATTGCGGAATACATTAATTGAACGTCTGTCTATATCGTTATTTGTTGCAAGGCCGGCCATTGCATTATAAGGCAGTACAACGGTTGTATTAAAAACCTGAAAGGTCATATAAAAAATATAGGCCAGGACTATCGTTAGTGTTTGACTTACTCCGAAGTCAGTAAAAACAAGTACCAGGATTATTGCCCAGGGAACAGAATGCCAAAGGGCGAAGGGCCGCAGTTTTTCGCCATTCTTAAACTTTCGGTTTAGTGCCCAATAACCAATTAAGGGATCGTTTACCGCATCCCATACCATGCTCAAAGCCACAATAGCCCCTGCAGTTGCCATGCTCAGTTTTAAGACTTCTGTAAGGAAGAATAGATAATATGAGCTTCTAAAAAGGTAGACAATATTTATTGAGCCGGAGAAAGCTAAAAACCCCATTTTTTCTTTAAGTTTTACTTTAGGTATTACCTGAGAGATCTCATTTCCTTCCATATTAAACACTCCTTTATCTATGGCCTTCTCCTAATTTTACATCTTAAAAAGCTTCTATAGCAACAGGATTTTATAGTATCTTTATTATATGGAAATGCTGTCATGCTCCGATGCCAATCTCGAAAGAGCTGCCCGAGCCCTCGCCTCCGGCTTAATTGTCGCCTTCCCTACAGAAACCGTTTACGGTCTTGGTGCAGATGCCTTTAATACAGCCGCCCTTGCAAGGGTATTCGAGGCAAAAAACCGCCCGGCTTTTGATCCTTTAATCGTTCACATAGCCGATATTGACTCTCTTACCCGCATTGCCGACACCGCCTCTCTTGGGAGTGTCGGAAGCCGGCGGCTTGCGATTCTGACAGAGAGATTCTGGCCCGGCCCGCTCACAGTGATTTTGCCGAAACAGAAGGCAGTGCCCGACCTTGTTACTTCAGGCCTTCCCACTGTTGCTGTCCGTTTCCCTTCACATCCTGTCGCACAAAAGCTTATCCGGCTTTCTACGGGAGCCATTGCTGCGCCAAGTGCAAACCCCTTTGGGTTTCTTTCACCCACAAGAGCAGACCATGTAAGGGATCAACTCGGGAATAGGGTGGATTTTATTGTTGACGGTGGGAAGACAGAGCTTGGCCTTGAGTCAACTGTGGTCGATTTAACGAGCGACCTATTGGTCGACCCATCGGGCGTTGCTCCTATAATACTCAGGCAGGGGAGTATATCTATAGAAGAAATTGAAGCAGTTATAGGTCCTGTCAGAGTTGGAACTTCCGAACTCCCCGCATCTTCAGGCAAACCCAATTCTCCGGGTCAGCTAAAAAGTCACTATGCTCCCGGTATTCCTCTTTTTCTTCATGAACACGGTGAGCTTGCATGTCTGCTCCAAGAAAATGGAGAAGGCCGGCTTTACTTTTGCACTCCCAAAAATATTCCTTCGTTAAATAATGATATTTCTCCTGAAATAAAGGTACTTTCCCTGAGCGGAGACCTTATAGAAGCTGCCGCAAACTTTTTCGATATGCTGCACGAATTGAATGCTCTTGATTTAAAACTAATTAGAGCAGAAGAAGCTCCTGGTTATGGCCTTGGCTTAGCCATCAACGACCGTCTGCGCAGGGCTGCTTCTATAGAAGCTTCATCTTAAGATGCGACTCGAAAACTTGAAAGAAATTCTTTTCGACTCTTACTTCCAGCTCTTCTTTGGAGGAGCCGGTGCTCCCCGCATCTTTTCTTAAATGTGCCAAACAAGAGCATATTTCTTTAAGGTCTCGCCAGGAAGAGAAACTTTTCCCTCGCAGGCTCTGATACGGAGCATCGGTCTCAAGGAGTATCCTTTCAGAGGGGAAATGGGCGGCCGAAGCAATTGCCCTGCGGTGGTTTTTTAGGATTGTAGTACCGAAGGAAAAGTAGGCATTTATCCCGCGCTTTAATAAGGCCTCCCCTTCGGCCCTTGTTCCCGGCCAGGAATGGAAAACTATGGCAGGGACTTTCTTTAGTTCTGCTGTTAGGGGAAATATTTTATGCATTGCCCTGCGTGCATGAATGACCATCGGGAGTTCGTATTTAATTGCAGTTTCCAGATGGCAGGAAAAAATCTCATCCTGCACTTTCTCACCTGCCTTATATTCTTCGTTATATAAATCAAAGCCTGCTTCTCCAACGGCATCAAGGCGATCTTGTTCAGCAAGAGAAATGAGCAGCTCAAGGCCTTCATTCTTAAAGGCAGAAAAATCTTCATCACCCGTTAATTCAGGGTGCAGGGCGAAGCAGCAGAAAACCGGCGGAGCGCCATCCTCCGCGGCCTTCTTTGAAAGTGCCTCATGGTATTCAAACTGTTCAATGTTCCAGGAGCTTGCCGCTATTGCAGTTTTTGTTTCTCTGCGTTCATTTTCAGGATCATCAATGTATTCCCTTAGATTCCAAGGATGGCAGTGTGCATCTGTCATTCTGCTTTTCCATTATTAATGATTAAAATTAAATAAAAGCTGCTTTTCATAACCGTATTTATAGTGTCGTATTATGTTTCTCATATCAAATAATAGGTCAAGGCGTGCACACTCAGCAGTGAATACATCCCATAGCTTTTTTGATCTTGGTGATATACAGCTATATCGAAATCCGAATCGTTTGATATATTTTTCCTTTACTCCGGGAAGTATATTATCCAGATGCTTGTAATAATATTCCCTGCTGCCCGCTCTTAGGGTCATACCCATATAGGTGTGGACAAACTTGGCCCCTGCCTCTTTAGCCATGTTTAGGATTCTTACTATATTTTCTTCAGAGTCATTAATATATGGTAATAATGGTATCATTTGGACTCCGCAAAAAATCCCCTTGCTTGAAAGCCGGCGCATTGCTTCAAACCTTTCTGATGTTACAGACACAAAAGGCTCCAGTTTCTTGCATAGTTCATCATCTGCAGTCGAGATGGAAAACTTTACTATAGTCGGGGAATGGGCCTTAATGTCCAAAAGTATGTCTGCATCACGTGCGACCAAGTCGGATTTAGTGCAAAGTGATACACCAAAACGAAAGGCATTAATTAATTCCAAAGAATTTCGGGTAAGGTTAAGCTCTTTTTCCCGGGGATTATAGGGGTCACTCATTGCGCCATTTCCTACGACACCTGTCACGACCCTTCGTCTTAGATCATCGCGGACAATTTGAAGTGCGTTTTCTTTAGCCTTCACCGTATCGAAGTCAGTGTTCTTAAAACAATCACTCCTGCTGTCACAGTAAATGCATCCGTGAGAGCAACCGCGATAAATATTCATATTATAGTCAATTCCAAACCATGCATCAGGGCTTTTAGTTTTAAATACTATATTTTTTGCAGGAACTGTAGGTATTGATTTACTGTCCATACTAATTACCTAACCCTTTATATTGCATTTTAACCTTATCTTTAAAGTATATTGTAATAATGCTGCTATATATTTAGAGTTACCTGTCCCCGAAAAATATATAATTATCATGTTCAACACATTTTATTTTGGATTGCCTATTTTGTCAATTATTACTCGCCTCATATATTAGAGCAAGAACTGTCTCCAGGGCATTCATACCTTCACGGTTAAAATGGTCAGGTTTAATACCTGCTTCAAGAGGGTATCCGGTACGATCTGTTAAATAAAGCATGTCGAACTGGAAAAGTATTCCTGTATTTGGCAGTGAAGAGTATGATCGATACCCGCCCCAATATCCGCCTGTGGTATTGCCAACTAAAGTAGCAAAGCCCATTTCCTTGACAACCCAGGGAACTATGTGAGCTGCTGACATGGAATATTCACTTATTAATAACCAGATTTTACTGTTGATTTCCATTTCAGAACTTAGCGTGCCCGGATTAGCTCCAATTTCAAGTATTACGGGAAAACCATAATCCATACGATCCATATCGGAAAGTTTTATTTCAGGTAAGTTATAACCGGATAAAATTTCCGGAACAGTTAGAAGATCATCATCAATAGTTCTAAGTCTTGATATGGGTGAAACAGTTCTGCCGATTACTCCTGATTGCCTTGCGTTTAAAAACTCGTCTGTATAGTCACCATGTGTAAAAAATGCAAAACCTTCGATTGCTTGACGGCTTAAAATATTGGTACTTATAAACAGGTCAAAAAAGTAATATGCATTGCCGCCTGCATTTGTACGTATGTCTATAATAAGGTGATCATAGTCCTTAACAGAAGATATAAAGTCAATGATCTGCGCTCTTTCCAAATTTCCTGCAATGCTTCCGGGTAAATTCATGAAACTTTCAAGTGATAAATATGCTATTCTTCCCTCTTCGATAATATTTGTATGAACATTTGGTATACTTTGAATCAGACTCTGAATTTGGGAAAGGTAACGATAAGCATCAGTATAATTTTCTTCATGAATGGCTCTTTTAAAACTATTGCCTAGTTCTTTTTCTCCATATTTTTCTGCTCTAAATATAAACTGTTCATAAATATAATCCTCCCATTCGCTAATGTCTATTGCTTCTCCAATTGCAAGTGTATTAGAATACCTCGGTTCATAGAAACCAAGTACTTTCGGCTCCCTTAGCCGCAAAGGGGAGGACAGGGGAAAATGGGGACTATCAGGAAGAAAAGCCCGGTTTAAAGCAATCATGTTCCCCTGTGTACGATTATAATGGTCGTTTGGGGAAATTACAGAAAAGTGTCCCGTTGAGTTGTGCAAAGGATAAAAACTTCGCCAAAGGAGCTCAAAAAAAGTGTCTGTTTCCATATTAGGGTCTGATAGAACGATCGCTTTTAAATCGTCGAAAATGGCATTAATATCAATTCCTTTAGACCAGTTTGCAAGATCGTAGAGGGAAAAATTATTCTCAAGAACATTAAGCATATAGTCCAAGTCTTCAATGAAATGAGCACAGGTAAGACCTTGATCATCAGTCTTTTGACTTAAGCAGGCTGCAAAGAGCAGGGTAATAATGGTGATAAGAGTTATGGCTCTTTTCATGGCTGTCATTTGCTGAGTGTAACTTCTTATTCCCAAAGAAAGTGAACATTTTCGGACATTTTTTGGGATGAGGATGGATAGGATAGCGACTTAACTCCATTTTCTCCCAATGCACTTGACATTTAGTTACATAGAAAGTGTATACTGCAAGCACATAAAACAGGGGTACAACGTGCTTAGACCATACGATTTACTGAAAAATGTGCTATTAGACATAGAAAAAGGGATAAAGAAGGGCATCAGTGCCCCGGATTTGGCAAAGAAACACAAGATTACAGAGCGGCATTTACGGAGGCTGTTCCAATTTTCATTTAAATTGACTATAAGTGGATATATACGTTCCCGAAAACTGGCTGCAAGTCTTGATGATCTGCTAAAGCCTGAAGAAACTATCTTGAATATAGCTTTAAAATACGGGTTCGATTATGAGCAGTCCTATATCCGGGCTTTTAAACGAGAATTTGGCTTAACACCGGGAGGACTGCGTAAAACCGGGAGAGTTGTTAAGGTTAAACCTCCAATTCATCTGTTTAACGAGAATAAACTACCCGATGGGATTTTATTTGGGCCCGATATTGTAATGGTTCCTCAGTTTCATTTTATCGGGAAACCGAGCCGGATTCCTTTTTCTGCACCTCATGAACTGGCACCGAATCTGGCTAAAGAGTTCTGGCATAATGAGCGTTCACTTATAGAGTCTATAGCAGACTCCAATGTATATATTGGTTTTACGAGTAAAATTGACCGGGAAACTGCCTCCTCTGAATATATGCCGTCTGTTCCGGTAAAAAATTTGAAGTATATTCCGCCCGGGTTAAACGGTTATACCTTTGATTCCTCGCTGTGCGCCAGGTTCCGCTATATCGGGCAGCATCATTATTATGACATAAGCAGTCATGTAGCTGGAGCTATGTATAATGCTATTAGAAAATTTGAACAGGATGGATACGTCTCTTCGGAACCGACAAAATACGTTTTACAGAACAATAGGGTTCACTTTGAGAAAATAGACATTGGGTTGTATGATGGTACCTATTGCCAAATGGAATGGTTTAGCCCTGTGCTGGAAAAGGAAGGTTTATAGCACAGGTTACCTACTTTACATAGGCTTTAAGTTATTATTAAGCCTGACAACAATCTTTTCAAAATCTCTCTGTCGAGCTTCTTCGCTCTTAAAAGAGAGATACCTTCCGGTGTATATACGCCGGACAGACGGGGGCATTTTTAAAAAATTTTCATAAGCCGGCGATATGCCGATCAGTTTTCCGGCAAATATTTCAATCTGTTCGTCAGTTATAGGGTCAGGTTTTCTAGCGTTCCATGTACCATTATCAACAGCAGCCTTCACCGCCTTTTCTCCAAATTCTGTCATTAACTTTTTTTCACGAAGCGTTTCAACAAGCTTTTTATTTTTTTCAGACCATACGCTTTTTATACGGCGGCGAGTAAAATACTTTACATACCTTGTACCGTCAATGCTTTTCATTTGACCATCTATCCATCCATAACAAAGTGCTTCTTCCAGTGCTTCATTTGCAGTGAGAGTAATTAGCTCTTTTGTCTTTCCGAATACCAGCCATACGCCATCACTGGTTTCACAGTTTTTTTGTAACCACTTACGAAAGTCAATGCGGGTCGTAAAGCTCAATTCAAGAATATCTTTTTTCATCCATCGCTCTCCTTTTTATACTATAATACAAGACAAAGAAAATGAACATTTTCGGACATTTCATAAAAAAGCTTATTTTCATCAAATAGATGGTTCTTTTGCCAAATCATCAGCGTATATAGTTCCTCAATTTCCCATAAATTGTTCCAATATCAATCGGTTTTCCAATGTGATCATTCATTCCGGAGGAAAGGCAGTTTTCAATATCCTCACGGAAAACATTTGCTGTCATTGCAATTATGGGTATATCCTTTGCCCGGGAAATATTAAGAGCTCGTATTGTCCTGGCAGCTTCATATCCGTTCATTTCCGGCATTTGGATATCCATAAAAATCAGGCAGTATTTTAATGGATTTTCACTAAACATTGAAACTGCGATTTTTCCTGTTTCAGCAAAGTCAATTGAAACTCCGGTAGTTTCTAATGTAGCTGCCAATATTTCCCTGTTTATCTCATTGTCCTCTGCTGCCAAGATCGTATATTCGCTTAAGTCCAAATTATTTTGATCATCCAAAGAAAGATTTGGAGAATCAAAATTAAATTCCGGTTTTTCCTTTAATTTCTTTACTTTTACCGTAAAGATAAACCTTGCACCTTTACCTAATTCAGACTCAATCCAAATACATCCGCCCATCATCTCTATTATGCATTTTGAAATGGCAAGGCCAAGACCTGTTCCTCCGAATCTCATGGAGATACTGCTGTCGGCTTGTACAAAAGAATTAAAAAGATGCTTCTGCTGTTCTTTGGATATCCCGATACCGGAGTCTGCGACTTCCATCTTTAGAGTGATATCATCACCTGCCTCATCTATTTTTTCAATATTTAATGAGATTATTCCATATTCAGGCGAGAATTTAACAGCATTTGAAAGCAAGTTTGTAATAACCTGCGATAACCTTAATTCATCACCATATATGGATAAAGGAACATTTGTGCTAAAATGAACTTCAAGATTCTGATTCTTTGCTTCGGCACGTACATTAGCCACCATGATAATTTTGTTCAGCATTACATCCAAATTAAAACCGTTATTTAACAGTTCAAATTTATTCGCTTCGATTTTGGAGATATCAAGTATGTCATTGATAACCTCAAGGAGGTGCCTTGAAGCGTTATCTGCTTTTTTTAAGCAATTTTTAATTTTAGCGGAATCGTCTGTGTTCATTGCCATATTTGTCATGCCGATTACGGCGTTAAGAGGGGTACGAATTTCATGGCTCATCCTCGCAAGAAAAGTGCTTTTCGCTTGGCTATTCTGCTCAGCCTGCTCCTTGGCATGCTTCAGAGCTTCTTCTATCTGCTTTTTCTCGGTTATATCCATGAGCGCGCCTGAAACTCTGAGTGGAACCCCCTCACTGTCTCTCTGTGATGTGCCAAATGTACGGAAGTGTCTGTAATGCCCGTCTTTCATCATAAGACGGCATTCAATATCATAAGGAGTATTTCCGGTACGATTGTCCAAGTGGACTGCCACTGCAGCAAACACACTGTCCTTTTCATCAGGGTGGATTGTATTGCTCCAGCTTGAAAGCACATTCGGAAAATCAATCTCGTCAGTAAAGCCCAACATATCGCGAAATTCCTGCGACCAAGAAAACTTGATATTCGGATTAAAAGGATCTTTCCCAGTTATATTTGTATCCCAAAGTGCAATATTCAGGGCATCGCATGTAAGCTTGTACTTCATCAAGTCGTAATCCGTCGCTGCTTTATAGTTACGATTAACCTCGTTTAATAAACGAATTATCTCTTTGTCTTCATTATATAAAGAATCCTCACTTAAGACAATGTCAAAATCACCTTTTTTGCTTGATTCGACAAGCCTTTCGAGTTCGCTTATCAATTTATTTGAATGCTTGTTCATCTTCCTTCCCGCCTTTTAACACATATTTTATTTATATCTAACCCCATTCTTATTGTGTTTTACCTTTCTAAATAGCCATATAGTCCCAAGGCAGCGTTAAAGACAACGGCACTATACACGGAAAAACGCTCTAGGATTCCGAAATAAACAGGTGGTACAGTATTTACTCCGATTACACCCATAACCATGAACCCTAAAGAGAATAACGCTATTATAGCCAAAGGTTTATGGCCTTTGCTTTTTAATCCGCCTACAGCAATCAAGCCAAGTGAAGCGACTGACAGAACAACGACCAAAGCAGTCACTACATACAGGTGAATAATGTCTTGAAAATTACCTGCATATCCGCTTCCCGATAAAGGAAAAAGCAAATAGCCAATGGCTGATATGAAATTCATTGCAGTGAACAAATAAACACCAAGCCGTAAAAATTTATTAGCTCTGTTTTGTACAACAATGCAAACCATTGAACAGCACAAACAACTGAATATACCATATATAGAAGAAAGCCCGCTTGCAATCACGAAAGACGGCGCATCAATCGCTGTCAAATCACTTACTGCTTGACTCATCCGGTTATAGTTCGGGTAGTACATTGCTCCGACAAGATCATGGAGTATGTAAAATACAAGTCCGATTATGCCGGATAGGCAAAACCGGTTTGCAAGATTTCTGTTTTTCATCATTTCCTCTGCCATTACCTGCACCTAACTTGAGCGAAGATATAACCTTCCCTTCCGGTCATTTCTACTCTATTTATGCCGGTTGGGGTACTTAGATATATTGAGCCTGTATACTCGATTCCATCCTCATTGCCTGCACGGTTGGCAAGTAGTAGCCATGTTTTTATATGCCGGGGTCTAAGGGGATAAAAAAATGCCGGAATTCCGGTGTTTACTGCCGCAGGGAATAAAACCAGTTCTGCACCTGATGCTTGAATTTGCCCGTTTACACGTTTACTTGCAGAATCGTAACAAATAATCGTAGCAACTTTAATATTATCAACTATATCTATTGAAATGCTGTTTCCTGTTGAAAATCCGCTTTCTTTATCTTCTCGGTTTAAGTACTGCTTTCGATAAACCGATTCAATTTCACCATCCGGATTAATTAAGATTTGAGAATTGTAAATATTATCCCCTGATCTTTCAACCATACCGAAGGAAATATAAACCTGATGTTCTATAGCTTTTTGCGAAATTAAACCGGTAGTTATGCCGGGAATGGTTTCCGCTATTGAGTTTTGATATTCTGACGGGTTTGATGGCCTATAATAATATCCAAGAGAAGTTTCTCCAAATAAAATAAGCCTGACAGCAGGCTGCTCCGATACGATTTTTTCAATGAAGGCTATAATCTTGTTCCGGTTTACATCCGGCACAGGGTCTAAAATAAGGCTTACAGATGCTACATTTAATATCCTTGTTGCTCCGCTGTCATCATATTCCTTTGGAGAGTTCAAATGCTGTGAAAACGGGGAGAAAATATAATCATCATCAAGAATTTCACATGATGAAACACTGAATAAGAGAATAAAGCACATAATTAAAAACATTATGATTTAGAATATAATATAATCCCGTCTTTTAACCATCACCCTTCGGGGTAGTTTTGGGGTAATTTTAGGGTGGTTACGGCTATTGAAGCGGTTTATACCCGCGAAAAAGGGCTGTAAGGGCATTAATATTGGAAACGCCTGTTTTTTTATAGATGCTCTTTAAATGGGCTTTCACTGTATTGCCGGAAACATTAAGGACTGTCGAAAGTTCTTTATAACTATAACTACCTGCAAGCACAGCTTCAACAACTTCGAGCTCACGCCTGCTTAAAACCTCAATGAACTTCATGTAGTTGCCAACGTATGCCGGCTTTACTTCATTTACACCCGGAGCCGGAATATCCGCAGCCAATCGAGAATACAGATAAAATAAAAACAGCATTAATCCCACTATAAACGCACCCATAATAGCCGGGATAAAAAAAGGTATAGACAACACTGCCAGTATTTCTTCATACAACGTAAGAACCATTGTAGGGAATAGAATAAACACCAGGTTGAAAAACACATATATTTTTAGAGGCGGTTTTAACTTGGTTTCACGGAGCCATCGCGCAGCCAAAATACAGCAAACAACAATCAAACTATTGCTAAAAACAGTTAAACTATAGTATATATGTGTATTTTGCTGTAAAAATTGCGGCCAGCTTAACGAACCTATAAAAGGATGAAATAAAAAAAGGAAAAAATAAATGAATGGCAGGTGCGCTAAATTAATTAGTGCATAAGTAAAGGTGGCAGAAATAAGCGCCCTTTGACGGTTATCACCTAATAAAACAGGAATAAGAAGATAAGCGGCTATATGGATAAGGGTAATATCTATGAATGTAGGCTCCTGTACATGTTCAAACATGTATAATCTCTGCCATAACAGTGAAAGAGGGCGTCCCAGAACAAGCACCGTCAAAAGGGCAATAGACCGCAACCGGGACTGAGGTTTATTCAGCTTGTAGAAAAGGGCGTATAATCCTATAGAGGAAATTAATCCTACAAAGAAATTTGGAATAGTATAACTCCTATTTTCTCTAATATATCTAATAATGCCAATTTGTCAACTCTGCAATATCAAAGAAACATGCTCAAATTATACCATTAAAAATAAAAATGTGTAGAGAAAAATTTTATTGCTATCACTTAAGTCTCTATGCGTCATATACGACGCATATATGACGTATATATGACGCATATATGATGTCATTAATAATCACTATATAGTATATAATTCCTATGTTTCAATAGTTTTTCTTGATCATCTGTCTCTCATTGGAATGTATTTATGCTTTTTTGCCTTTCCCTCTTTTATTGTGTTCTTCCTCAGCTCTATCAGTTTTTCTATACATTCAATAGCCTTTGTGCCGGGATTGGTAAAAACAATGGACTTTTCACAGGCATAGTCATATTTTTTCCCAAAAACCGTACTGACCGGCAAGGCGCATTTTCCGCAATTCTTGCAGATTCTTTGGTTTGCCCAAACGATTTCCTTAAAATCATCAGGCAGAGTAGAATCATCGGATTCGCCGATAAAAGGTATTATATGCCATGAGTTCGGTTTTAGGTCGTGATAATTAGCAGCCCCATGCAACCGTATAAAACACACACTGAATGTTTTATAACTAATCTTCCAAAAATTAGTGGCTGCCCATTGAGGGTTTAACTTGTTTTCTCTCAAATACGCAATAAAATGCAATGCGTTCTTCAGCGTATTGCCTGTGAGTACGTCCCTGATTATATCCTCTATTTCCGGCTTTGCTGCTTTCTCAGGCATTTCCTTTTTCTCCCGGCCCGGAATTAGCCGATTTTCCTTATAGGCACCCAAAATTCATACCTGCTTCCTTCAGGAGAATCTGAACTGTCCTTTTCGATTATTGTTATCGGGCTGCCGGGGCCGTCGTACCTGGCATATCCGTTCGGTATCTGTAAAGTCTCAATGTACTTCCATCCGCCATTTATCTCGTCCATCTCTTTATAATCTTGTTTGGGAACCCATTCATAGGTTACTACAAGAAAATCGCTCGCAGGAAATTTCACCAATGTATAGCCTTCGGGGACTTTGTCAACCTTATTAACCAGCAGACCCTGAAAGTAGATTTTTTCTCCCGCTTTATTTGTGTACCACACGTTTATGGGCTTTGGATCAGCTGCAAAGGGAAGGATGGGGTCATATCCGCCCTTCTTGAAAAAATTACCCCAAATAGTGCCAAAATCCGGGGATTCTGTAAGGATATTCTCGTTGCCGAGAATTGAATACTCATCCAAGTGCATTTGGAATGTCACGAATGATGGTTTGCTCATGCCTTTGTCCTCCATATTGATTAACCCTAGCAGAAATGCAAAAAAATAAATTAACAAAAACGGACATTTTAAAATTTTAATCTATCTTTTTTACTATTCAAGAGGCAGTTCTTGTTGTTTTAATGTTGAAAAAATACCATAACCACGCCTGATCATTTGGTTAGCTACCCTCATATCATAGTTTATCCCTTGCTTTTCACATGTTTCTACAAATATATTCCATAATTTTTTACTGTAAGGTGAATAACAACGGTAATTATTTTTAAACCTTTCCCTATATTTCTCAGAGATCCCGGGATAATGCTTTTCTGCCTCTTGATAGAAATAGTCACGCTGTACATCTGCCATAGTAATAAGAGTGGATATGTATACATATTCTGCTCCATGAACCTTTGCTTTTTTCACAAGCTCTTGTATGTTTACAATGGTGTCCGTTATATGCGGAATTACAGGATCTATTAATACACCTGTTATTATTCCGTTTTTTGATAAATGCTCTATGGCTTCAAATCGTTGTGTTGTCGTTGATGCAAACGGCTCTACTTTCCTGCACGTTTCATCATCAGAACAGGTAATGGAAAAGTTGACACTTGCAGGAGAATGTTTTTTTATGTCTAATAAAATATCCGTGTCTCTTTTTAAAAAGTCGCTTTTTGTAATAATACTTATTCCAAATCTAAATGCGTTGATTAATTCTAAAGCGTTCCTCGTCAGTTTATGTTCTTTTTCCTCAAAGTTATACGGATCTGATACACCGCCTGTTAATATAACCCCTGTTTTCCTTTTTTTGAGGAGATCGTCACGGACTATTCGTAATGCATCTTTTTTTGCCCTTACACAATCAAAATCACCGGTTTTTTCATAATAATTACTTCTGGCATAACAATATATACAACCGTGATTGCAGCCACGGTATATATTCATGACATATTCTGATTTCAGGTAGTAATTGTTGGGACCTCCATTTGTTACAATTGTCTTGGCGTCTATGAATTCCATAATCTATAGTTTTGGTCTATGTCCTTTATCCATTAAATCAAATAAAACCTGTAAATTGCGTGAGGTTGATGCCCAATTATCAAGTCCAAGCAAGTTGATTTTCTTTCTAAGTTCCTTAGTTTTTATAGATAATCATAAAGTATAATTTATATCTAGGAAATTTTTTTGATATTTTGGGACATTTTAGGACAAATTGCACATAACGTTACGTGCTGTTGTAAACAAACAACCCCTTTGTACTTAATATTACTTCTTTGTCGCAACTAAGCGGATGAACCCCATATACTCCCCTTTGTCTGTAAGAAAATAATGTGATTCATCACTCCATCGGCTTTTACCGGATTCAAACAATGCTTTATCATAGCGCAGCCACAGTTCGCAGCCATTAGGAAGAGTGTCGGCGGCGTTTATGGATACAAGGCCGGTTTTCTCCCATAGGTTTCTGTACCACGGTAAAGTTTGCCATGTCCACAATTCGTCACCCAAAAACCTTTGAAGATACTCGGGTACGCCGTTTGTAACATCTTTCATAAATCCGGTTACAATCATGCCAAGTTGACCGCCTGGTCGTAAAAACTTCAAAATGTTTTCTAAATATGCGTCATCCAAACCAAAGTACATAAAAGAGTTTATACAGATAATGGCATCAAAAAAGCCTTGTGCAAAAGGCAGGTTTTTTGCGTCAGCTTGTATCGGACAAATAAGATGTTCGACACCAAAAGCTTTAGCGTTCTTCCATTTTTCCTCCGGGTCGTCCCATAAATCAACGGCATATACTTGAACGACAAATTCACGGGCAAGGAAAACACTTGTCATACCTTTTCCGCAAGCAAGATCAAGAACTCGCATACCTGGTTTTAAGTCAAAGGCCAGAGTTAAATATTCTGCCAACCATAGCGGGTGAGGACCCATCTCGTTATCGAAAATCCATGTAGGATCATATTCATTTGAACGAGGGAACTGTTCACTATGTAGTACATCAGGTTTAATTCTATTGTTCAACGCCGTTCCTCCCGTATTTTATTCGAAAAATCACCAAAAAAACAAAATTATAGAATTTTATTATATCACAATATAAACAATCTACTTCGTTAATAGATACCATTCTTAATAATTTATGTCAAGTAAATTTTTTGATATTTTGGGACATCTTAGTAAGAATTGCACATAACGTTAGTTATGCTTAACTCATTTTAATCGGTCGATAATATATTGACATAATATAGAAATTGTATATAATAGAGAGGTATGTTAATAGATCAATTGGAGATGGGTATTGCCGGGGTCATTATATGGTAATTTATTCAAGAAAGAAAAAAGTGATAGCAAGAATTTTTATTAGAGATAATGGAGTAAAATGTGGTTATGTATTCACATTTACAAATCCCAAAAATTAAACATATTAAGGATTATATTAATATTTTTAAAGAATTTTATGTGAAAAGACAGAGATGATCATTAAACTTGAAAAACTTCTTGGACAGAAGGACATTGAAGTACATATTAAATATCCTGAAGGAAACAAGGACATAGAGCATATTGTTTCGTTTCTAAATTCATTTACTGCAAAAATTGAGTGTTTCTCGGGAAGTAATCAAACGATAATTCCTGTTTCAGAGATTTACTTTGTTGAAAGTATGCAAAACAAGACTATTATCCACAGTGAGAATGAAAACTATCATAGCAAATTACGTTTATACCGGCTTAAAGAAAAGTTAGCGAATTATGACTTTATTCAAATCAGCAAATACTGTATTATAAATGCTAATAAGCTGGAAAAGGTAAAATCTTTATTCAACAGCCGCATGGAAGCTACCTTGTCAAACGGAAAACGCCTAATAGTTACCAGGAAGTATCTTGAATGCATAAAACAGGTCTTCCTAAAGGATGAACAATGAAAAAAGTACTTGTAAATACTTTGACCACTACATGCGCAGCTTTGATTCTTCTGCTGATTATTCAAACGATAATTCAAGGCAAATCTTTTCTGGATCTTTTAGATATAAGAAGCACTATTTCTGTTCCATTTTTCCTCCAGTTACTTGGACTAAATTTCATGATTAATTTAGGCTTGTATTTTACATACAAGTTTGAAAGTAAATATGCCATTCTTGAAATTTTACTGGATATGGGTCTTACTGTTGCCGTTCTCCTTATTTACGGGGCAATTTTTGATCAACTTACAGGCCAACGATGGCTTTTTGTAGTAATGGCAATAGCAATCTATTCATTCATGTTTTTTATGAATGCGGCTAGAAACCGTGATGATGTAAATAAGATAAACGAATCCATTCAAAAACGTAAAAAAGAGCGCAGCGAAAGCAGCACTTTCATTGCATCTTAATAACAAATTCTTGCATCTTACGTATTTTCTATTCCCAAAACAAATTCTAATTCGTATAGTAGGTATAAAACAAGCCGAGTTGAGCAGCTTGAATGTGCAAAAGTCCTGATTCTAGAGGATACATAGGAATGAAACGATTAATTTTACTTATCGCACTTGTAGGTTTATCAACAAACTTAGTATATGGGCAGATTAAAAAAGTAGTGCCAATAAACATAAGCTATTTTGGAGAAACACTTGTTCACCCCGGTATTACAATCGGTTATGAAAACACTTTTTACAGATCATTTATCTTTACAGTCTCTATGGGTACTCATATTCATCAACGTAATCATACCGGTCTTTTTTTTAATGCAGGACTTAACTGGCGTCATACATTCCCAATAGGATATAGCATGGAATTTGGATTGGGCCTTGGGTATTTACATGCATGGGCACATGGCGGAAGTATATATACTGTCGATGATGCAGGAGATGTTTCAATAAAACGTAATTTTGGCCGCCCACACTTCATGCCTTCAGTTAAACTTGGTCTACTTGGCTGGGATTTCAGGAATAATACTGACATTCCACTGCGATTAAACGCCGATTTAATCGTTTTTGGGAGATATCCTTTTAACAATTTCATTATGCCGCATATGGCATTTAATATTGGCGGAACATATTATTTATCGTTTTAAGGAGAAATAATAAATGAAAAGGTGTGTAATTATCTTTATTATTATATGTACTTTACCTTCCTTTGGAGCCTGCGATACCTTATTTCTTAATGATGAATATAAGGAAGGTGATTGGTTTTATCTGGAAAATGCCGGAGCTGTAATGCCTGTCTGGGTTCAAGGAAATATAGCATCAGATGTATTTGTTATTTGGCTGCATGGCGGCGGAGCCGGTGGTTCAGGGGCGATGATGTCACTTGCATC